>ERZ1034925.658-NODE-658-length-14207-cov-22.614401_pt1 | contig 14207 bp, 15 predicted proteins | sample MGYA00520687_ERZ1034925 | MGnify/ENA primary metagenome ERZ1034925 (study PRJEB33766, sample SAMN09781758) | gut metagenome | biome: gut microbiome | host: Homo sapiens | place: Madagascar | study: EMG produced TPA metagenomics assembly of the PRJNA485056 data... | reverse complement strand
GAATAAATGATAATTTCTAAAAATAATATTTATTTTGTTTTATTTAAAACGGAGAAGAAGGGATTTGAACCCTTGGTGGAATTACTCCCACAACGACTTTCGAGGTCGTCACCTTAAGCCACTCGGACACTTCTCCTTATTATATATGTCATATTATGCTCACGTTAAATTTTTCGTGAAAATATTTATAATTAAATAATATTCTCCGAAAGATTATTTTTCAATACAGTAGTTTTATTAATAAATGTATAAATTAAGCATTTTTATTTGCAGAATCAATACCATTTTTGATAACGGCATCTTTTAATCTTACACCTAATTCAGTACCAACACCCATTGCAACGGCTGAAAGAATATAGGTGCTAAGTCCAAATGCATTACATTTTCTTACTTTCTTTGCTAGTTCTGGGCTTAAAACTTTTTTTGCTAATTTTTGACCTTTGTATGATGCTGAACTTTCTTCTATTATTGTTGGCAAGTATGTCGCAGCGGCTAATAGACCAGCATTATCTCTAAATTTGCCAATAATTTTGTCTTCATCACTCATTGGATGTAAACTTTGTTGTGATTTGCTAGGAGCAAGTATTGCAACTAAAGAAATTAACCCTGCTAATTTTTTATTTTTTCTGCAACTTTCTTGTAAGAATTTACTAATTTTTGTTTGATATTTATTCATCGCATGTCCCATTTCATGGAACGTAGCAAGTGGCATTTTTTCTTTGTTATACATGATTTCATTCGTAGTTGGTAAAAATGCTGCATTGTATCCCTTTATTGCACTATATTTGAATACAGCCTCACTTTTCTTAAATTCACGAAGTTTTTCATTAGAAGTAGTTTTATCTATTGCATCTAAAATTATTTGTTCTGGTTTTGTAAAAGGTGTTTGTTCATTTACTTTTGCTAATTTTACACCATGCTTAGCAAGACTTGATATATTAAAAGCCTTGTCTGTTGCTTTATCTAATACATCAATTTCTTGTTTTGTTAACTTGTTTGTGTTGTATAATTTTTTAAATAAACGGTTGTTAATATGTGGTGCAATTTTATTTTTAACAATACTAGGTGTTGCAAGTCCAGCAATTGTGCCTAACGCAATTGATTGGTTATAATAATTGTTGCTATCTATAGACATTTACACACACCTTCCAGTTATTATAAGTTTGTTCAAAAAATAATTTGCTAGTTTGAAGAGAATTCTTTCATTATTCTTTACATATTAATCAAAATTTTCTGTAATAATATCTATCAATTCTGAAAGGATTTTGTTGTATGGCGTAGAAATATTATTTTCTTCTCCTAGTTTTACCACTGTTTTTCCAAATAAATCTGTTTCAGGTTTGCGTTTTGCTTCAATATCTTGTAGCATTGAAGTCTTTCCTTCTGGCAACATTGTCAATAAGTTTTTGTAAGTTTCTGACCAAAATGTTTCGGTATTATTTACACCATTTGCTTTTGCTATAATCGCTATTTCATTACAAATATTTTTTAATAGTTCTAAATATTTTTGACTTTCCCACATTTGTTTAAAGGTCATTTTTGTTATTGCAGATGTTTGATTTACGCAGCAATTAAGAGCATATTTTAACCATAATGCTCTATACATATCTTGAGGTATTTCGTAATCAAGTTTTGCAGAATCAAAAAGTTCTTTTACAGGTTTTATTTTCGTATCATGTATATCTTTTGAACCAAATACAACTTTTGTAACACCATCGTGTTTGATTTCTGAACCAGTTCTAAAAATAGTATGGCAGATTATATATGAGTATAATATTTTGTCATAACCATAAACTTTTGCAATTCTTTCTTCGCTTGTTATACCATTGATAAAAGATAAAATTATCGTATCATCTTTTACAAAATTGTTGATATTTTTTATAATATCATCTAGTCCAGATGATTTTGATGCAATGATAATCAAATCAGCATCATAATCGGTTTCTGATGGTAAAATATAATCAAATGTATAATCTTTTCCATTGATACGTCTAGGTGTTTTTGAGTATCTTTCAAAACGTGATTTATCAACTAGTATTTTTAAATCACAATTTGTATTATCTATTATTTTTTGTGCATATATACTTCCTACTCCGCCTAAGCCACAAAGCAATATGTTATTTATTTTTTTCATATTTTCCTAACAATTCATTATATATATCTATAGTAGAGATACAAATTTTTAAATCTCTATCAACCAAACTTTTTATTGTACCTTTAAAACAAGCCAATAAAGCCATATCTAAACCATTTTTTTCTTTAAGATGTGGTTTTATATAATCTATGTATGTCTGAGGTCTTGTTCTCGGTTCTATTTTATCGGCTATAAAAATAATTTTTTCAAAATCTGTCATATTTAATTTACCGATAGTGTGCCACCTGATTGATGATAAAATCTCTTTATCAGTTATTCCGAACTCTTTTTCTGCAAAAAATGCTCCAACTGGTGCATGGAATGTTTTAGGATTTATCATTTCACAATCTTCTACTGATAAATATTTTTGCATGATTGCTAATGATTCATCTTGTGGAATACATTTTGCACAATCGTGTAAAAGACCTGCAACATAGGCTTTTTCTTCGTCTAAATCAAATTCTTTTGCTAATTCTACGGCTGTTTCAGAAACTCCAATTGAGTGTTCAAAACGTTCTTCATCTAAGTTTTCTTTCAACCATTTTAAAACATCTTCTTTATTGATATAATCCATGTTCTTTTATATACTCCCTAATTTTTGGTAGTTCCATGTCGTTGATAGAAATACCATTTCCTAAATTCTCTCTTAATCTTGTTGATGATACATCAATGTAGTTCATTGGTGCAAATTCAAAATCATATCCAAATCCTCTCAACTCATTAAAATCATCTTTGTTAAATTCATTTGTTCTTTTAAATACAATAAAATGTACGAGTTCTTTTAATTTGTCGGTTTTATACCAAGTACGAATTTTTATAAAAGCATCAGTACCGATTAAAAAGTTAATTTTTTCATCTGTTATATTATATGCTTTTCTTAATTCTAAAATTGTATTGTATGTATAAGAATTGCCTTCTCTTTTGTATTCAATGTCGCTTATATCGAAACCATTATATTCTGAAATTGCTAGTTTAACCATATTAAATCTATGTAATGCAAGGTTTTTGTCAACTGATTTGTGCGGTGGAATGTACGCAGGAATAAAGAGAATACGTTCAAAATTGTAGTATTCTTTTGCAAATTTTGCCACTTCTAAATGTACTTTATGAATAGGGTTGAATGTCCCTTGAAACACGCACAATCTCATGTTGGATACCTTTCAGATAAATAATAGCATAAATAACATTAAAGTAATACAAAATACGTTAAAATTTTTAGATAACTTTTTAAGAAAATTTTATCCTCCATGTAGATGATTTTATTGAAATAATTTTACTATTGTGTTAATCTCTGTTATGATAAAGGAAAGTTTATCAAATAAATGGGTGAGGATATGAAAAGTTCAACGTTAAGAAGATCAAATATTACAAGAGAAAAAATGGCTATGCTTAGTGCATTATCAAACTATAATGCTGCAAAAGGAAAAAGCAATGCTCATTTAACAGACAAGCAAGCTGAACTTGATATGTTATGGCAAAATTTTAAGATTGCTGCGACTTCAGACAAAAGCCCAAAAACTTATTTTTCAGCAGGCTTTTTTACAGGTATTGTTGCTGCACTAGTAGTGGCTACATTTATAAGTTTCTTTGTAGGTTATTCACCACTAAATGAAATCAATTTTTCAGCACCAAAATCAGCAAAAGAAAATGTTAAATTCTCTTTAATTCCAGCTGACAAACAAGTTCAACAAGAAGAAGATATTCAAAAACCATTAGAAAAAGAATACACTGTTCAAGCAGGTGATAGTCTTGAAGATATTTCAATGCGTTTCTATGGTAGTTTTGATGAAGCAAAGTTGAAACAAATACAAGTTAAAAATAATTTAAAAGATTTAAATTCAATAAAAATTGGTCAGAAATTAATAATTCCTATGAACTAATTTAGTTGAGAGTTGTTTCTGTCTGTTTTTTATAGGCTCAAGGGGGACATTAATGAAACTTGAAAATATTAAGAGAGTTGATTCTGCAGTGGCAGAATTAATTGAACAAGAATTGGAACGTCAGAGAACAACTATAGAACTTATAGCAAGTGAAAACTTTACATCTGAAGCAGTAATGGAAGCATGCGGTTCGGTTTTGACCAATAAATATGCAGAAGGAAAACCTTATAAAAGATTTTATAATGGTTGCGATAATATAGATAAAATTGAAGAACTTGCACAAAAAAGAGCCGAAAAATTGTTTGGTATGGCTCATGCTAATGTTCAACCACATAGTGGTGCTCAAGCAAATATGGCTGTTTTTATGGCTGTTTTAAAACCTGGTGATAAAGTTTTAGGTATGGACTTGTCAAATGGTGGTCATTTAAGTCATGGTTCACCTGTTAATTTTTCGGGTTTGTATTTTGATGTAAAGAGTTATGGTGTAGATGAAAATGGCAATATCGATTACGATGATGTCAGAAAAATGGCAATTGAACATCAACCTAAATTGATTATTTGTGGTGCAAGCAACTATTCTAAGGTTATTGATTTTAAAAAGTTTAGAGAAATTGCTGACGAAGTTGGTGCATATTTATTAGCCGATATTGCTCATATCGCTGGTTTGGTTGCAGGTGGTATTCATCCATCTCCGGCAGGTTATGCTCATTTTGTTACAACAACAACTCACAAAACTTTAAGAGGTCCAAGGGGTGGTATTGTTATGTGTGATGAAGAATTCGCTCAAACAATTGATAAAGCCGTATTCCCTGGAATGCAAGGTGGACCATTGGAACATATTATTGCTGGTAAGGCAGTTGCTTTGTTAGAAGCATCACAACCTGAATTTAAAATTTATGCACAAAACATTGTTAAGAATGCAAAAGCATTAGCACAAGGTTTGTTAGATAATGGTATGGACATTGTCGGTGGTATGACAGAAAACCATCTTATGACACTAGACCTAAGAAAAACTGGCAAGACTGGTAAAGATATGGCTAATGTTTTGGAACGTGTTGGCATTACTGCTAATAAAAATACTGTTCCTAATGATCCGCAAAGTCCATTTGTAACAAGTGGTATCAGATTGGGTGCTGCTGCTGCAACAACTCGTGGATTTGATGAAGATGCTATGAAAGAAATTGCAAGAATTATTGCTGAAGCAATTAAAAATTCTGATAATGAAGATGTTTTGAAAGAATTAAGAAACGATTCACTTGCATTGTGTAAGAAATTTCCATTATATGAAAATATGAAAGGATAGAACCATTTTAATTAAGTTACCTGAATCAAATATTATTGGTGCAATTATTTCCTATATATTAGGAGTGTTTATTGTGCCGTTTGTTATAGCCTTTTCTAAAAAAGAGGGGCTTGTTGATATGCCTAATGAGAGAAAAATTCATAAAATTCCAGTTTCAAGAATAGGTGGTGTTGCTATTTGGGTTAGTACGATGCTAACATTCTTGTTTTTGGTTGTATTAAGTTATTATCCATACGGTAGTCTTGTGTCAGGATTATTATTGGGTGGTTCTTTAATGTTTTTGTTGGGACTAGTTGATGATATTTATAATTTAGATGCAAAATTCAAATTACTTATTCAAATTTTAGTTGTTACTGTTGTTTATTGTTTGGGTGTAAAATTTGATACAATTTTTGATCCATTCAATCCAAATGGTGGAATGATTCATTTGAATATGTTTTTATCTTATCCATTAACTTTGTTATGGATTGTTGGTATAAGTAATGCTGTAAACTTTATTGATGGTGTTGATGGTTTGGCTGGTTCTGTTATTACCGTTAATGCTATTACGTTGGCAATTTTGTCATTAGCAATGACACCTCCAAATCCTATTAGTGCATTGATTGCGTTTATTTTGGCCGGTTCAATGATGGCATTTCTTACATTCAATTTTAATCCGGCAAAGATTTTTATGGGTGATTCAGGAGCATTGTTCTCAGGTTTTATGTTGGCATCTATTTCTATAACAGGTGTTATGAAAAGTGCTACATTGGCGATATTGTTGCCGTTCATTGTGTTGGCTGTGCCAATTATGGATATTACATACTCTAGTTTAAGACGTATATTCAAAGGTAAATCTCCATTTGTTGCTGATGCTGAACATATTCATCACAAACTGTTAAAAGCAGGCTTTTCACAAAAATTAACAGTGGCTATAATGACCTCTATTGCTATAATTGCAGGTGCTATTGCTACGTATTTAATGGGTATATTCACCATTAAGCATTATGTTTGTTATATACTTATTGTAATAGTTTTAATGCTAGTACTTAGTTTATTTGATATTTTTACTAAGAGTAACAAATAACTTGTGATGAGGGAATATGAACAATAATTTAGATAGTATTTTTGAAACACCAACAAAGACGGTTAATATTGCTAAATCAACCGTTAATAATGATGATTTATGCTCTGATTTGGATACATCAGCATTATTGGCAAAGGCTTCTGTACCGTTTTCACATAGAAGAATTGCAGATAATTACGTTATTTTAAGAAAAATTTGTTCATTTCAAGTTGTTCAACCAAGAATTTCTAAGATGGAAACTGCATTATTGATGAAGTATTCTTTTAATACTTTAGAAAATACAACAATTTCAAAAATTAATCAGGAATTAGCACTGTTAAAACAGTGGTCTACATCAACAAATGATGAATTACGTGCTGATTCAGATGAAATTTTGCGAATTCGTGTTAAAGAATTGAAGTTTATGTTATCAAACAATTATACTGTTAATTCTAATGAGGTATTTAAAGGCTATAAAGCAATTGAAACTTATTTGAAGAATATTAATAGTTATTGTGCGTAAGATTTTTTTTTGTAATGTATCATTACTAGTGATAAGATTTTTTATTGGCTTATTAAGTTAAGGTCGAATTTTGCTTGTCAAAGAAATAAGGCATTAAAATTATATATATTAAATTAGTTTTTAAACAATAGATGCTGAAACAAGTTCACATGACTATTGATATTGAGTCATTCCGAACTTATTTCGGTTTTTAGACCGTGAAACAAGTACAAGGTGACAAAAACGGTCTATACTGAACACGTTTAAACATCTTTTTGTATGGATTGTCAGTAATGACAATAAATAAAATATAGCAAATCTTACGTAATTAAAATCGTTTTAACGATTATTTACTCAATCGATTGTATTAAGAGAATAATTTGAATGTTAAATCAACATTATCTTTAATTACATTTTTAAGTGAATCAATTTCTTCTTTTATAGCATTTCTTTCGTTTTCACAAATTGCTAATTCTTTATCATATTTAGTATCTTTTTTATTAATTCTATCCATATCAGCTTCGTATTGTGCTTCTGCTTTTTTTACTTTTTCTGGATCTTTTTGTTCTTCTAATTTAGAATCAACTGATACAGAAGTATCATGAAATGCATCTTCTGTTTTATCATAAGCTTGAATAATTACAAATCCCTCTTGGATAGCATTATGTAACCAATTTGGATCACTTAGTTTGTCATCAGGAATAACCATATAATTATCATTTTCTGTAGTATTCCAATCTGCGTTTGTAGTATAGTTTGTTTTGCTCTTTTCTTTGTTATCACAAGAATAGATTTTAATGTTCTCACCAGTTGCATCATTATGTATAACTTCTTCTGTTATTTTAGGAACATCATTTTCACCTTCCATTTTGTACCAAAGGTTAATGTACCATTGTGCAAGGTTTTTATCTGAGAAAGTAGTGTGGTTTACAGTTGTATCACTTTCAATGACTGGTTTTAAGTTGCCAATATAATCTTCTTTTTTAGGTTCTGCACCAAGTGTACCATTGAAAGTAGGTTCAGGACGAAGTGCTGGAGGTTCATCGTTTTCCCATTTTGTTAAAGTTTCTTCGTATTTTTGTTGATTCTTTTTGAGTAATGAACCTTCCAATGAATTTTGGAATATCGATAAAGTACCAGCAAATTCGTTAGCATTGTAACCTGAAATTGAAGTATTGCTTGCAACATAGTTTAAGTCAATAGCCCATTGTTTCATTGTTTTTAATGTTCCATCAGGGTTCCATTTGCTAATTAATTTTTTGTATTCGCTAGAAGAAGCATTTACATCGCAAGTTTCACCATCAGCTTTTGGTTTAATACCTAAGTTTAATTGGTCTGAAACTTCTTTAAATATATCATTTGATTTCTTGCCATTTGATAGAGTATTTCCATCGCAATAACCACTTGCAGAACCAAGTTTTGTTGTAGAACCAGTTGATGTTGTATATGTTTTAGAACTAGCAGTGCTTCCGTTGTAATCTATCAAGTGTGATAAAATATGTTTATAACAACCTACATCACCACGTGTTGCAGAACCATAACAACCATCTGTTCCACCACCAGATGCGGCAGCACTATGAAAATCATTCGCTAAACTATAGTCTTCAGTTTCCCACCAGATTTGTGTTGTATCATTTTCTACTGGACGTGGGTCTTTTGCTTTCCAATTTGCGTAATCTTTATCCCATTGTGCTTTTTCTTCTAGCCATTTTGCATGGTCTTCGTCGTATGCTTTTTTGCCTGCTTCGTAATTTTCTTTTTGCTTTTCCCATGCTGTGTGGTCTGCCTCAAATTTCTTTTCAGCTGTTTCATAAGCAGGGTTTGGGTCTTTGTGATGAACTGTCTGTGTATAATTAGTTTTTAAATTATATTTATTTAAGAAATCTGAAAGTGAATCTGTAGATTGGTAATTGTTGTGTAAACTTTGAGAAATTAATGTCTTACCATCTGCAGTTGTTAGTGCATATTGTCTTCCTAATTCATTGTAATTATAAATTTTGTCAGCACTTAGTTCAACATCTCCAATAGTACCATCATTTTGTAGTACTTTTGCCATTGTCTTTGTTTGGTCTAGTGCAAAAAGATAGTCATCATAAACACGATCAGACTCATTAGCCAATTGCAATTTCTGCGATTGGATTCTCTGAGCTGAGTATTCGATGCTATGCTGACGTGCAGTCAGATTTAGCAATCTTGCTTGTGATGATGACATACCCATTTTTGAGTGTTTCCTTTTTCCTATTACAGGTACTTTAACGGCATATATAGGTAAAACCTTTAATTAATCGTTATTATTAATGGGTATTTTGTTACAAAAATTTACAAAAAATGACGATTTCTTTAAAAATTTTTGTAAAAATTTTTTATTTTTCTTAACAAAAGTTCATAATTGGAAAATGTTTTTCATTTTTTGAAAAATGTGTTTTAAAAATTTTGATGAAAATTTTAAGTTTTTAACGTTAGTTTTTGAAGTTTGTATTAAGTTTTATTAAACAAAAATTTGTAATTTTTTACAAAACTTAACTAAATTTAAAAGAAATTTTTTATTTTTTGTAATATATCTTAATGTTTGTTTTAATTCAATGTCTCATTCTTTTGACTGTAACCTTGAACTTGTTTCAATGTCTAAAAAATATATTCCGAAACGAGTTCTAAATTACTCAAAAATAATAGTCGTGCTAAATTTATTTTAGCATCTCTTCCGTATTGGATTCCGAAATAAATTCGGAATGACGAGAAACCCAATGGTCATTCTGAACTCGTTTCAGCATCTAGAATATGGATTCCAAAACTATCTTGGATTATTGTTTCACTTACCTCTCATAAAACAATACTTAATTGTTTTATTCGGCAGAGTGCAAAATCCGCAAGTTCGGAATGACTCAATACTGAATCACTTCGTTGTTTTGCGGTCTTGGATTATTTGGGATTTCGCAACAAAAACGTGGTTCTGCTCCTAGTTACGGGCTTACGCCCTACCAAAAATTCGCTTTGCGGTCAAAGAAATGAGGCATTTGAATAAAAAACTATTTATTCTTATAAGTTTCTTCAATCCCTTTACCAAATATTGCAAAATCATATTTTACTGGATCATTTGAATCAAATATTTTTAAATTATTTGTTAATTCGACAACTGCTTTTTTATCGTTACTTTTTCTTGTTAATAATTGCATTTCTCTCGATAATCTTGCAACATGAACATCTAAAGGTATTAATAATTCGCTTTTAGGTACAAAGTTCCATAGTCCAATATCTACGCAAGATTTACGAACCATCCAACGCATATACATATTCATTCTTTTCATAGCACCATTTTTTTTAGGGTTTGGTATTAATGGACTGAAATTTTGTAATAATTTTTCAGAGGCATTTGCGTAAAAATAATCTACCACAACTTGAAACATTGTATAAATATTGTTTTCTTTTTCCCAACCATATTTATACAATTCAGATAATCCGTTAGAGGTATTATATAATTTTGATAATATTTTTAAAAATTCTGCAATTTCATAACAATCAGAAAATCTATAATTAAAATTATTTGTTAGAATTTCTTTAAAATCGCCATTTTTTATATAATTTGTTAAATCGTTGTTTGCATAATTAAATAATTCGTTTAATTTTTTTATAAAAATTTTTCTATTTCCATAAGCAAATGTAGCAGATATAAAGCCTGCAAGTTCAATATCATATTTATTTTTATATTTATGTATAAATTGAACAGGGTCATCTTTTATGAAGGCTGTTGTTTCATATTTCTCTACTAATTTGTCTAATTCATTTTTTGTGATTGTCATTTCTTAACCTATTAAAAAAAACTTCTAATATATTATCGCACTTTTCTTCTTCTATACCAGTATAAATTTTGATTGAAGAATTTGCAATTTGTTTGAGGTTTATTACACTTCCAAATGCACCACATTGGTTATTATATGCTCCAATATAAAGAGTGTTTATTCTTGATTGTAAAATCGCCCACGCACACATAGGACAAGGCTCTAATGTGACATACATTGTACAATCATCTAGTCTCCAACGATTTAATTTTGACTGTGCTTCTTTAATTGCTAATATTTCAGCATGTGCCGTAACGTCATTATATTCTTCTTTTCTATTGTGGCAAGATGCAATTATTTTATTATTGCAAGTTATGATACAACCAACCGGAATTTCTGAAATAGGTGTTTTTATTGCTTCTTCGATTGCTCTATTCATCAACAACCTTCTTCATAAATATTTGAACAACAAAACCCCAATCCATTCCAGAATGCAAGTGAATATGTCCACCCATCGTTTCTACCAAACCTTTTACGATAAACAAGCCTAAACCTGTTCCTCGTGTAGTTCTAGTTGTAGAATCATCTAGTCTAGTAAATTTATCAAATAAAGTTTTTAATTTATCTTTAGGAATTAGATTACAATGATTTTTTACTGATATTTTTAAATATTCATCATTAAATTCTTCTGCATCAATTACGATTTCTGTTTCATCATCAGCATATTTTACAGCATTTTCAACGATGTTAATAATAACTTGTTCAAATCTATCTCTATCAGCATAAATCATTGGAATGTTTTCATTAACATTGTTTATTAAAGTTTTATTTCCTCTATTTTTGCTTAAAACTATTGCGTCATCAATAATTTCACTAGCATTAACCGGTTCTATTGTCATATTTAGACTTGAACCTTCAATGTCAGGTATAACGAGCAAGTCTTCAACCATACGTTTTAATCTTTCGGCTTGTTTTTTTATTATTTTAAGAGATTTTTGTTTTGTTGCATCATCTATTTGAATATCTTGTCTTAAGAGTCTTGATGTATAACCTTGAATACTTGTTAATGGTGTTCTAAATTCGTGACTGACAGTATCAATCATATTTGAACGGAATTCGTTTAATTCCTTTAATTCTTTAATATTTTTTTGTAGTTTTTTGTAGGACTTATGAATTTGGTTTGCCATACGATTAAATTCGTAAGCTAAAAAATACATCTCGTATGGTGTAAAAATGTGTGTTAATAAACGTATTCTACGTTTATAATTACCTTTTGATATTGCAATAATTGCTTTAAATAATTGTCGAATATTGATGTATAAATATGATACATACAAACCAACTATTAAAAATACTGCAAATGCCGAAACTAACATTGATAATATGATTTTTGCTCGGCTATATTCAATATAAGTTCTTGTGATTTCTCTTGGTGTTGAAACTATAATTAATATATTTGGGTTAGTCTTTTTTAAATATACAAAAGGTTGATTTTTTTTCTTACCATAAATAACTGCTTTGTCTGTTTCTAATTTTTTAGGTAATTGTTTATAACCTTTTTGGAAAACTTTTTTGTCATAGTTATATGCTGTTAATAATTCGTTTTCAGAAGATAATATGTATACTTGACGTTTGTCAGCACCTATTGAGGTGAACATATTAGTTTTTAATTTTTCAATTTCAAAGATTGCAACTAATAGTTTCCCGTTTTTTAATTCTGTTTTAAACGTTGCTTCATTATTTTTTGCACATTCTTTTCGTATTTTATCATATTCTTTAATTGAATTTACAATGCATATATCTTTATATAATTTTGTAGAGTTTTTTACTTGATTTAAATATTGTAGTTTTTCACTAGTGGTGTGAAAATAATTTAATGTCATACTAATTTGTTCAAGTTCATTTAGTATTGAATTTTGAAAAACATCTACACTATCAGAAACAGAGTTTGCAATAATTACTGCGGTATTACATAATTGTGCTCTAACAGATTGTTGGTTAATGTTATTGATAATAAAACTACTGATTGTAAATGGTATTAAAACTGCAAACAATACAACAATTATTAATTGTTCTACTATTTTTAATCTTTTTGTTGCTTTAACAACTTTCATATTATTCTCCAAAAGGTGTTAGTTTATATCCAACATTAGTAACTGTATGAAGGTATTGAGGTTTTTTAGAATTTGGTTCAATTTTGTTTCTTAAACCTCCGACATGAACTCTTAGCATTCTTACGTCTTCATCGCTATCATAACCCCAAACTTCATCTAGTAAGGTTGCTAATGTTACTGCATTATTGAAATGTTGCATTAAGCAATATAATATCTCAAATTCTGTTGGTGTTAGTTTAATTTTTTTGTTTACAACAATACATTCAAGAGTATCAGGGAATATTTCAATATTTCCTGCTTGTAAAATTTCATTAGAAAGAGTCGCTTCTGCTTGAGGTTGATTCCTACGTAGTAAAACTCGTATTCTTAGTAGTACTTCTTGAACATCAAAAGGCTTTACTAAGTAATCATCGGCTCCGCAATCAAAACCTACTGTTTTGTCATCAATAGTACCTTTAGCAGTAAGCATTAAAATTGGAATTGCTAATTTTGCTTGTCTGATATTTTTACAAACATCAAAACCGTTCATTTTTGGCATCATAACATCAAGAATAATTAAATCATAACTGTTGTTAAGTGCTTTGTTTAGTCCTTCTTTTCCATCACTAGCAGTATCTACAAAATAACCACTTTGTGAAACATCAAATTCTAACAATTCTCTTATTTCATCGTCGTCATCAACAATAAGTATTCTTTTCATGTTATCCATAGTTTTAACCTTGTTTTTTGTAGTTACAATTTATCTAAAATATCTTTCAGGATAATTTGTATGGGATTGAACTATTGTTCTATATTCATTTTTGTCAATATCAACCCCCATATTTTTTATATTTATTGAAAATTTTTTTTTCTTTTTTGTAAAATTCTGAGGCTTTTCCATAATTTAAACCATATTATTATTTTCATCAATTTGTACAACTGTTGGAGTGTAGCCATCAAGTTCTTCTTCTGTTACATAGCGATATGAACAAATTATAATTCTATCACCTTTTTGAACTTTTCTTGCTGCTGCACCATTCACACAAAACATTTTTGATTTTGCTGGTCCTTTTATTACGTATGTTTGAAATCTTTCACCATTATTTATATCTAAAATGTCAACTTTTTGCCATTCACGGATATTAGCGGCTTTTAGTATATCTTCATCTATAGTTATAGAACCAACATAATTTAAATTAGAGTCTGTTACTGTGGCTCTGTGAATTTTTGAATTTAAAAACTCTAATAACATCTTACATATCTCCTTAACTTATCCAATTATACAATAAAAATATAATCAAAGTAAAAACATTGTAGTATTATATTTAACAATAAAAAAAACTCCCTCATTTGAGAGAGTAAAATACAGTTTATTATTTTTATTTAAATCTATTTACCAATAGCCCAACGGAAACCGATAGAAAGCATTACACCGTTACGTCCGCCGTTTCTTATCATTGCTTGTCCATAACCT
>ERZ1034925.654-NODE-654-length-14225-cov-4.317643_pt1 | contig 14225 bp, 12 predicted proteins | sample MGYA00520687_ERZ1034925 | MGnify/ENA primary metagenome ERZ1034925 (study PRJEB33766, sample SAMN09781758) | gut metagenome | biome: gut microbiome | host: Homo sapiens | place: Madagascar | study: EMG produced TPA metagenomics assembly of the PRJNA485056 data set... | reverse complement strand
TTTCACGGATCTGGCTGAGTTCTTCGTTGCCGCTGGTGGAGTATTTCTGCAGGATGGCTCTTTTGGCGGTTCTGATATCCGCCGCAACGTCCTTCCTCCCCGCCTTCGAAATCTCCCGAAGGCTCTTGTACTCCGTGCCGTTCTCCGTGTTAAAGGCCGCGATCATCTTATTCTGCTCGGCTTTCACCATATTATTGACAACAGGGTTCTTCTTGCCAAGCTGATCCGCAAATACCTTTTCAGGATTGTCGAGAAAATTCTGGATCTGTTTCCCCGCCAGGAGCCGCCTTGCCTCGACGTAGCACAGCCCGCACGCTACGTCTATTTTCGCTCCCTCTGCTCTCATGCTGACCAGTTCTTTTCTGATGGCGAGCTGTTCCTCTTTGGTGAGCGCCTTGCCAAGCCTTGACTGAATCTGCTCGACAATTGCCTGCTGCAGGACTCTCTTCCGGCATAGCGTAGAGAAATCCACAGAGACCTTGTACAGCGGATCAGAGTTTGGCTTCACCGGAGAAAATTTGCGGTTGTCCGCGACAACGTTTCCGTCGCTGTCTGTGTCGACCGCCGAAGATGTATAATCCAGAATTTCCCTATTTGCGTCGATAATCTCTACAAGGTTGTCCAGATTTCGTCTGAGTTCAGCCGCTTCCGACTCGGTAATTACCTTGTTTTCGACAAGCCCTCGGATGTATTTGTTCCGCTCGGCTTCTCCGAAGGTCTGGAGATTGTATTTGACTTCGTTGCCATCATCAACTACATCTGCGCCCGGAAGGACGGTTACATTTTCGTTTTCAAAGGCTTCGCTGTTGCCTCTGGAGGACGCAATTCCTTCGGCTTTTACGCTTTCGTCTCCTGTACTCTGGGATAGCGCACTAACCCAGACCCTTTCCGCTCTCTGGAAGGTCTCCAGGTCGCGAGAGAGGATCCGTGCTTCTTTGTTGTGGATGGTTTTATCCCGGATAACGCCTTTCAGCTTATTGATGATCGACCGGATGCCGTCAAGAATCTTCTTCGCGACGCCCCGGTTCTGCTTAACCATGAGGTCAACGCTTTCCTTGTCGGTGAGGAAACGCTCCGAAGCGTTCGCTACGATCTCTTCTTCTGCATCGTCTCTGGTGAGCGTCTGACCGTTTTCCGCATAAAGGTCGATCAGTTCCTCGACCCGCTGTTCGAACGCGCCTTCGCTTTCCTTGTTGATAAATGCCGCGACAACGTTTTTATACGTCTGATAGTCCGACTCGCTTCTGCTGCGAAGGACATGAGTCAATTCGTGATTAAGGACGCCCGCCGCCGGTCTGGTGGTGTCTGCGGCGATATGCACCACACCGTCTTTGTCCAGCATCCCATTGTATCCGCTGCCTTCATCGTCAATGGCGATGCTGACCCGGAAGGCTCTGCCGAGCGCGTCCAGATAGTTTCTGGTGTTTGCGTCCACTTTTGAGTTATGCGTCCCCTGTACAAGCCCGCCGGTTCCGGTTGCCTTCCTCTGATTGGCCGTGTTGCGCGCCACGATCGCCGCGTTATCGTTTACGCCCGACATATACGCCGCATAAGCGGCGCTCTGACTGATGCTCCCGGAAAACGCCGAGTCGATCTGAGAGATGTCCTTGCCCCATGTGCCCCATTTATAGTAAGCGGTAAAGGCGTTCTTGTAGGCGGTCTGGCTCTCGCCGCTCTGCGCCGCTCTGGTAAGCCCCGCTCTGAGCGCCCTCTGACCGTTCTCGCCGTAGGAGTTCATCTCTCTTGCCGAGATTTCGAGCGGCTGATTCTGCGCCGCCTGACGCTGTTCCGGAGTAGCCACAGAAGTAGCCACAGGAGGTGTAACCGCAGCCGATTCTTCCGGTGCCGCCTGCGTTTCCGGCTCCTGAATCGCTTGAATGGAAGCTGTGTTTTCATCCGCGCGCGCGGTCTGCGGAACTGTTTCGATTCTGGTAGAGGGTTCCGTCTCCGTACCGCTCTCCGGCATGACTTCTTCATCGAGCGGTGCGCTGATAACACGGTCGGTCTCCTGCTGTACAGGCGTCTCCTCGGTCTGCTGAGACTGGTCCTTTTTCTGCCGCTTCTGTTCCTGCTTTGCCTGTCTTTCTCCAACGATCTTCTGCCGCTCTGCTTCGATCTGCTCGTTCTCTGCCATCGTCGCGGCGAGTTGGCCGACCTTGTAATCGCTGGGTGATTCGCCGTTTGCAAGCGCCTGCTGAATGGTGTAGCTCTGGAAGCGGGCGTTTACGTTGTTGCTGGTCTCTGCCTGAGAAAGAAGGTCGGAAAGCGTTTTGTTATCCTTCTTCACCTGCTGACCGATGTATGCGTACTGGCTGGAAATATCCTGGCTTTTCCATTTCTGGTTCACGCCGTACTCAATCCCGGTCGTAATCCCACCGAGCATCAGAGACGAAATGAATGCGCTCCATCCGTTGCTGACCATCTCGTTTAGGTCGAAGATTTCCTTGTTCGGGTCGTATGCCATCCGGATGCCGAGGTTCCCGATAGGAGCCTGTACCAGCTCTTCAAAAGATTCCTCGATTGCTTCGCCGAGCTTTTCCTTGACGAGCTGCATAGGCGCGTTCATCGGAACCTTTTTGAAGATCTTGTCGGTCAGCTTGTTGATCATCTTTTCCGACCCGCCCTGTACCTCAACATACGAGTTGAGAAGCGCGATCGTTCCAGCAATCAGTACGGCTTTATCTTCGTCTACGCCGTTGTTGACGTAGTCTGCATAATCTGAGCCGAACTCTTGTACATAGGAAGTGTAAAAGGCGGGATTCTGTACGGCGTCGAGCACCGTGTTGACGAGCCTGCTTCCTGTGTTGGCTGATGCCGCAGCGCCGCCCATGACTCCCGCCCCCGCCGCCATGACGAGCGAGTCAATAGCCATTCTTACGCCGGTATCAACCGTCTGCGCCCAAGCCGTCGAGATATTCCCGTTGTCGATATCCTGCTGCGCCCGTTCAGAAATATTCTTGAACGCCTTATCCAGCTTATCCCGCTCGATCTTCGTCCCGCTCATGCCGTACATCTGGTCAGTCTTGTGGTTGAGCGCATCAATGCTGTTGAGGATATTGACCCCGTAGTTATAGATGCTGTTCTGTGCGGCTCTGCCGGTGCCGCCGAGAAAGCGAACGATCTGCTCTTCTGGGCTTCTTCCCGCCTGTGCTTTCTTGATGGCGGATTTCTGCTGTGCAGCCAGTGCCTTTTCGTCCATATAGTCTGCGGCTTTGTTCTGCTTCTGATCCTCTTCTCTTGTCTGGATGGGGGCGCTGACGCTCTCTCTGAGACTGTTTATGTCTGTTCTCTTGTCGATAAGATTGCCGAAAGCGTCCGTTTTGGCGGTCAGAGAGAGATACCCCTCTCTCGCCTTGCGTTCGTTCTCGGTGAGGACTTCCGGAGCGATAAGCGGGGTCTGCCGTGCTTTATAAAGCGTATCCGGCTTGGAAAAGCTCTGGAAACCGTTATTCGTGCGCGTGTTGTCTCCGTACCACTGGTTGATGTCCTTCCGTGCGCTGCCGCTCTGGGCGAAGGTGGTGGGCTTACTGAGTATCTGCCGGAGCATCTGAAACGCCATGCTCGGAACCGTCTTGTCTGCTACAGCGGACGCTTTCTGCTGTGCCGCCGTCATATAATTGGTGCGGGCTGTCCGCTCGTTAGCGCGTCTCTGCTGCTCCGAAAAAGAAAACTGGCTTCTCTTACCGGTGCTGTCCGCGTACTGCCCCGCCCCGATGATGGGAGTCGTGCCTACTTTGGTGTCACGGACGTAGGTGTTCGGCTTGTCTGGAGTATACCCGTCTGCTTCAAAGGCTTCCGCTATGCTCTTTTTGGCTTCAAGCCGCTTCTTGGTTTCTTCGAGTGCTTTCTTTCTGGCGCTGCCCGCGCCGGTTGTCTTTTTGGTGATATCAGGCATATGCCGCCCTCCTGATTATTTTTCGGCTCGTCTGTTTCCTCCGAGAATGGGAGTCTTTTTACCCGAAGTGGTCTGGCTCTTTTTATGCAGTTCATTCTGGAATCCGAACTGTTTGGCAAGATCTACAGCCTGACCACCTGTGATATTCCCTTTGTTTACAGCGCCCTCTACGATGTTTGCGAGATATACGTTGCTCTTTCCCTGCTTCTTATAGGTAGAGAGCATAGGCGCTAACTGGCTTGCCGCCGCGCCCTTGTATTCGTTGCTTGCTTTGGATGAGTACCCGCTTTTAGAAGAACTGCCGGATCTTTTCCTCCCGCTCCCGCTTCCGCTGCTCCCGCTTGCCTTAACCGGGTTGTAAAGCGATCCGGAGTAAAGCCCTTCGAGGTCGCTGTACGGATAGGCAAGTCCCGCCGCCGCGTATTTGTATGCGAGTTCCTTCGCCGCCTGCGTCCGGTCGAGCGCGTCCTGCTGCTGCTGGTATGCCCACTGGGTGTTCCACTGATCCTTCGCGGTCTTCTGCTCGTTTTCGTAGTTGTACTGGCTGAGTTTCCCCGCGTATTCGTTGTAAGCGTTCGAGTAGTCCTGATAGTAGTCGCTGACGTCGTCCCGATAGCGGTTATATTCGTTGTTCTCAAGCGTGTTGAGGACGTTCATCTGGTTGTACCGGTCTGCGACTTCGTCCTGGTATTTCTGGTAGGCAAGCTGCTCCAGTTGAGGAATAACCGCGCTGAGTTTCCCCATATACTGCTGATTTGCCTGACTTGCCGCCGTTGTGCCGTAGGAATTGCCATAGCCGCCCGTGAGCGCCGCACTGGAACCCATCGCATCGCGCATGGCAAGATTTCCTTCTCTGGTATAAACGTCCCTGTACTGTTCGTACAGCGGGTCTGACGTGTAGTTGTACGAAAACTTTTCCTTGTTGAGAATCTGGTTGAGAAGCCCCTGAATCTGGGAAGAGTACGAACTGGAATAGGTGGGCTTTACCCCTGACCAGTTAAAGGTGGGCTTATCCCCGGTTGTTGCCGGTGCGTATGTCTTGGAACTGGACGAACTTCCGGAAATGAGAGAGTTTTTCTGGTAACTTCCCGCGTCATTCGGAAGTCCGTAGGCCGCAAGCCCTGCCTGATACGCCTCGTCTCCTACCGTATTTCTTGAAAATTCTTCGAGACTTGTGTTGAAAGGGTTCGCCCCTGCCGAGTTGCTGAGATTCTGTAGAGATACCCGATCCGAAGTATATTTAGTCGGTGATGTGTCTGAATAGTCGTGATTGTTTACCTTGTAAAGAACCTTGTTATCCTTCTTGTTGGTATAGCCTACATACTTAGTTGCCATCTTCCTTCTCCCCCTTTTCCGCTTCCTGTAGCTTCTTTAATTCGTTCGATAATACTTCATACGCCGCCGCTAAAAGCGTAGCGTTCTGTGCTCCGACTACGCTGATGCCGTTGAGAATCTGCATGGCTTTTACAATGTTCTCCATTCGCCGTTCCTCCTGTCTCTGCTGTTTCTTTTAGGATAGCGGATTTTCCTTCTTTTTTCGCCCCGCTGCATTTCCGCAGCGAAAATGGAAAAAGCGCTGCAAAAAACGCAGCGCTTTTCTTATCTTGATTGTGGAATGCCCTTTTTCAAGTGCCGTTCATGATCTTCCCCGCCTCTTCGCTTGAGATAAACTTCGGAACATATCTCATGAGCTGTGCGCCGGTGATCCTGCCCGACTGATACTGCCGTTTTAAGAAGTTATAAAACATACCTTACGCCCCCGTTCCGTTTACCATGTCCATAAGTCCAAGTGTCGATTCGTTCAGCGCGTCGATCTGCGCCTGAAGATCTTCGAGTTTCTTCTGCTCTTCGGTTTTCTCGACCTCTTTTAGCACCGGCTTGCCGTCACTGCCGATGCTGTCCACATAGTATCCTTCCGGCACTTCTGCCGTTACCGCGGCGGCGGTTACGTTATCCACCTCGCCGCCCGTCTGCGTCATGATGATCTTGCCGGTAGTCGTGTTGTAGATGATAAGTGATTTCATGCGTTTTCCTGCCTTTCCGCTGCATTTGCGCAGCGGTTGATATGTGTATGCTGCGTTTCCGCAGCGCGAATGCGATTTGAGCTAAGGATTGGGTTAAGATTGGGTTAAGATTGGGTTAAGATTGGGTTAAGATTGGGTTAAGGTCGCAAAATTTACGCAAGGTCTTGCGTATTTACTCAAGATGGACACGTTCTGTCCGGTGCTGTCCGTCCAGTCCGGTTAGACGCTTCCGTGTCCTCCTTATTTGTAGATGAGTGTGCCGCCAATTCCAGAAGATGCAGAATTAGATTGGGCTTTAAGCGTCAATCTATTCCCCTCTATGACAGCCGAACCATAGTAACCCATTCTGTTAATCTCCACATGGAAATTTTTATCTGTTTCTCTAGTGGCTATAACGGTACACGTCTCAATATTGCACCATCCACCGAAGCAAAACATGGTCGCTTGGTCGGGTATTTCATAGCTTTTAGAACCATTTATGGGAATGCTTACCGATATTACACCGTGAGTACCCCCCCGATTTGGTAAACCGTGCTGTTAAATAACATAAGATCACTCCTATTCTAATGCCCAGAGCGTATAGTGATGCGTGCTAGTACCACCGCTGTTTTTGATTCGTAGTGTGTGCTCGTCAACAAAGCTGAAGCTATTCCCGTAGTAGGGAGAATTCGATGGATCAAAAGTTGCCTTGCCCATAAATGCGGCTGAGTATGTAGGAGTATTTAATCCCACATTAGTTGTCTCCCAATTGGTCACTCGTAAGTAAACTGGAACTCCCTTAAATGTTACCTGCTGATCCGAATCTGGGGGAATTCTCCCGGAATACTTAGTGAATGTACCCCCCCGATTTGGTGAACCAAGTTATTGAAAAGCATAAGATCACTCCTTATGTGCCGTAGTCTATGACGAATAACGTACCATTATTGCTCGTAACTGTTATTGTATCTGCCCCGATTGTATATTGGATGCCACCGTCTTTATTAAAAAGCGCTTTACCGTCAGATACAATCAAATGGTAATTCGCGTTAACTTTTAACGGCGGGGTTAAGATAGAAGTATGGTGGTTGTATATCTCAAGGATATAATTTGTAATATGTCCTTGCTTAAGTGGGAAAGTAAAGCTCTTTATATTGTCCTGAACATCTATTTGCTGAATTGTTGCCGTACCCCCCCCGGATTTATAAATAGCATTATTGAATAGCATATGCTCCTCCTTATGCGTAGAATATTGCACCGTCAAATTTGTAACTCGTATCAATGTTTTCGAACAACATGTGATCCTTATTATGTATAATGCGCAACATTGATGCAATGTAATAGTGCGCTCTATTTGTCCATTCGTCACTTCCTTTTTCCCTCGACCACATAGCTGCCATAGTGCCATTTTGCCAGCCAATAAAGCCAATAAGCGTTGCATTGCTGGGATAATAAAGTTTATAAGTATCTCCTACTAGAATGGCTTTTGAAATTACTGTGGGTTCACTTCCACCCGGCTTGGAGACAATGTTATTAAATATCATGATGCCGCTCCTTATCGTCCCGAACAACGACGTTCTTCCACTTTTTGTAGGCGTCCAGATACCCTTCGTTTTTATCCCCGTTCCAGGTAAATTCGTAGTACATTCCATCAGGGATAGTGGTGGAGAGGAGCGCCTTGTTGTTTTGCAAGGCGCGCACCATCCAGACGATGTATACGTTGTCCGCGCTGATCTTGCCGTTTTTGTCGGTGCTGTCTACCTGTCCGTTGTGGTAGTCTACGACTGCCTTGATTGCCAGTTTTTCGAATTCGTTGTTATTCATGCTGTTACCTCCGTAATGACGATGTATACGCTTAAATCTGCCGTGGGAACGGTCGTTGCGGTAAAGGTTACCTTACCTGCTGCCTGACCCGTTGCGAGGATTCCTGCGGCGTTATAGGCGCTCTGAGACGCGATTGCCGGGATCGGCTGAATGACCTGTGCGCTCTCGTCCGCGCTTACTCCCGTAACCGTGACCGTCTGCGTCTTTGCGCTCGAATCCCAGCCGGACGCGGTGAGGGTGACGGAAACACGTTTCGGCTTGTCTGCCTTTGCGCTGACCGCCGTCTCGACCTGTGCCGCCGTCTGGAACCCCTGTTCCCCGACCCACGTCTTTGCGTCTGTGAGCGCCTGTGCCGCCGCTCCGCTTGCGTCTGCCCCGACTTCCGATGCCGTGTAGGTGGGCTTAGTGTCGCCGATCCATTTAGGGAGCGTTTTGTATACGATTAGGCTGAATCCGCCCCTACTCCATTGAAAATGTTGCAATATAAACGGGTAAAAAGTGTTTATATTTGTATCGTGTGAAAGGTTAAACTCGTAATCAGAGACGAACAGATTAGGAGAACTTTCATAGTGCAGTCGGACATACTTATCTGAGCCTCCCGCGCCAATAACGACTTTTTTCCCACTTTTTACCTGCGCAACCGCTTCCTCAAAGGTGACGCTAGGCGTACAGGAATATGTTATCGAATTTTCGTCTTCAGTAGGCTCTCCCTTGGGAGTAATCGTTACTATAAAAAGCTGCTCTTTTGCGTTCTCAATCGCCGTGCTGACCTCTTCCGCGGTCTGGTAGCCTTTTCCTTCGACCCAAGTCTCGGTCGCGTATCCGGCGAGGGATTGATGCTCTTTGAGATAGTTCTGCCCCTGTACCCACGTTTTGACGGCTTCTGCGCTTCCCGCCGCGTCATAGTCCATCGCCGGAAGCTGAGACGGGAGCACCTTGCCCGATGCGTCGAGGCTTGCGACGCCGCCCGCCTTGCCTTTATCGCCGGTCGGGATTGCCCCGACCATTGCTGCGGTATAGTCTCCTGCCTGAGGAGTGACGACCCCGCTCCGACCGTTGAACGAGGTGACCCCGCCGCCCGCCGCTGCGCTTGCCTCCTCTGCGCTCTTTTTCGCCGCCGCCGCAGATGCCGCCGCTTCCTGCGCTTTAGCGCTTGCGGTGCTTGCGGCGCTTTCCGCTGCTGTGACCTGATCGCCGACTCCCGCCGCGCTCTCTGCCGCTTCCGTTGCCGAAGCCGCCGCTGAATCCTTGCTGGTGCTTGCCGCGCGCGCGTAGCCCGCAGCCTCTTCCGCGCTTGCAGCCGCTGCCGATGCTTGGGTTGAGGCTTTGGTTACCTCTCCGGCCGCCTTGGTGACCTCTCCCGCCGCGTCTGCCGCTCTGGCTGCCGCTGTGTTTGCGCTTTCCGCTGCCGCTGTTTTACTGGTGCTTGCGTTCGTCTCCGATACTGCCGCCGCGTCTGCCGATGCTTTCGCCTGTCTGGCGTACTCCTTCGCGCTGGTCTCCGATGCTGCCGCGTTGCTGGCGCTCTTGGCTGCCGCTTCGGTGCTGGCGCTAACCTTGTCGGCGCTTGCCTTGACCTCTTCGCTTGCGGCTTTCGCTTCTGCTGTCGCATTCTCTGCGCTCTTGACGGCTGTCTGGGCTTCGGTTACGGCTGACTGGGCGGTTTTGAGCGCTTCGTTTGCTGCCGCTCCGACCTCTTTGGCCTGTTCGAGTACGTCTGCCGCATCACTGGCGCTCTTAGCCGCTTCTGCGGCGCTTGTACTTGCGGCTGTCGCGGACGCTGCTGCTTCCTGTTTCGCGCTCGTTACGCTCTCCTTCGCTGCGGCTGCGCTTTCTGCGGATGCCGCAGCCGCAGCAGCGCTTGCCGCCGCTTCGTCCTTGCTTCCGCTGATCGACCCGACCGCCTCGACCGCCTCGTTAAATTTGGCTAAAAGCTGCTGATAGACCGTAGGACTCGGAGGCGAGGGACTCTCTTCTCCCCGAAATCCGCTTGCCGCTGTAACGACTGCGACTCCGTTGGTGGGCGTATCGCTCCCCGCGATACAGGCGACCGTGAACCGGCTCTTCTTGAGTGCTTCCCACGGGACGAACGACTCGACATAGCCGTTATCCGATACGTCGAGAAGAACTTCATACGTCGTTCCCCCGCCTACGTCGTATCGGACAACGACGCTTTCAGCCTCCGTCCATACGTTTCCCCGGAATAGAAACGCCGCCTTGAGTCCGACTGTTCCCCGGATGGGCGGCTCTTCATCCGCTCGTTCGAGCGCCTGCCCGTTTATGATGAATTTAAGCATTTCCTTCCCCCTCCAGCGCCCTGACGCGCTTGTCTAAGGTCTGTACCGCCTTTACGAGCGGTGCGATAAGATCTGTGTAATTGAGCGTCAGCGTTTCCTCTTCGCTTCCCTCATTGAGTTTCCGGTGGGACACAAGGATTCCCTTGCCCCCTTCCCCGATCTTCTTCAGCTGTTCTTCGACTTCCTGCGCGATAAAGCCAAGATGGACTCTTCCCGCTTCGTCCGATTTGTAGCGATACTGAACGGGCGAAAGTGAAAGGATAAACGGAACGTACTCATCGTCTGAAAGTGTTTCGATGTCTTTCTTCAGCTTTCTGTCCGAGCCGTTTTCCCAGCTTGGCGCGTAGCACCAGCTGTCAAATAGTCCGGAGTTAGCGCTTACCTGAACATCTGCTACGATATTACCGTTGCATCTGATCTGTGTCCGGCAGTAAATGTAGTTGGCGTCAAACGAGTTTCGAGCATATACATAGCCGTTTGAACTTCCCAGATAGAGGGTACCTGCGTTCTGCTCCAGATATGTACCATAGCCGTTTACAGAGATTGACGCATAGTTCCCGGAAAGTGCGTCGGAAAGGATAACCTTATTCGTCACGATATTGAGGAAGCTGTCGGTCAGCGTCATGCTCGATGCGCTGTACCCACCTGCTACTACCCAGTTTATTTTGTCTGCCGTTTGAGAGACCGAAGAGACGTTATTCTCAATATCGCTGACCTGAGACTGAATCGACCCCGCTGTCTGCTGTAACGCCGAGATATTCCCTTGAGCGTCGCTGACTGCGCTTGTAAGACTGGTTGCGGTCTGCTTTAAGGTGGATATATTCCCTTCTGCGTCTCCGACTCTGGTCGTAATCCCGTTGATGTCTACGACCAGCTCCGAAAACCGTCCGTCTGCGCTTTCTACCGCCGCTGTGATCTTTCCGTCGAGGACGGTGAGCGCCGCCTTTACATCGTCGTTTACACTGGTCAGCTTGTCCACCGTGTCGCTGGTCATGTTGTCCAGCTCCATGTTATAAAGGTTGTATCTCAGCTGCTCGTCCAGCTGATAGAGCCAGTTCTTTACGACCTTAAGATTCCGGTTGACCTGATCGAGCGTTGTGCCGGTCTCCAGTTCCGGGAGCGGATTCATGTTGTAGCTTGCCATATGTCACCACTCCCCCGGAATTTCCGAACTGCCTTCAAGCGTGCGCGTGAGTCCGTACAGCTTAAAGTCTCCTGTGCCCTCGATCTTTAAGGCGAACTGCGTATACCGTCTCGGATAAATCGGGAAATTGACCGTTCTCCGCTTGCCAGCCCCGCTGAGTGACCGTACAAGCTGCCATTCCTCGTCCGTCTGATAACGAATGTATACGCTGGCTTCCGTGCCCGCATCGAGCCACATATTGGCGTACAGGCGAGATACCGTTTTATATGCGGGAACGTCATCCATCTGATCGCCGAACTCCGCTTTCCACGGAATTACTTCGTCCGTGTCTCCGCTGATCGTCTTGATCTTGTTGTCTGCCGCATCGATGTAGTAGAGGTCGCGCCCGGAGGAGGCAAACCATAAAACGTGCGTCTCGTCCTCTTCCATCCAGATCTGTTTGTCAATGTCATATACAAACAGATGCCAGCTGTTATCGGAAGTGTCCTGCATCGAAATGTAGTATCTGCCACTGATACCGCCTCCTACGCCGTTTTCGTAATGACTCCTGCCAAATGCGCTTGCGACCGACTCCGGTGTGCTCCCGCCATACGCCATGACGCCGTCCTTGCTTAAATACCAGAGGACTTCGTTGCAAAGCGTGATGCTTCTCTCGCTTCCCTTGGCTACCCCTCTAAGATTGCTTGCCATCGCCTGATAGTTGGACGGCTTTGTGCCGTATATCTTGTGGAAGGTGTTTTCCTTGAAGAAGATGATATACCCTAGTTCGACGCCGCATCCGGTGAAGGTGCTCTCGCTCCCTACGTTTACGTCAAACGAGTCGGTGCTGATCCCCTCAAACCGGTTCCAGCATTTCGGCGCGCCCAGAGCCGAAGCGAAGATTTCGTGTCCCCTGCATCCCCAGAGCCGGTTGTCGTTCTCGCAGATGTACTCAAGATCGGGAACTTCTCTCTTGAGCGTTACGGTAACGTTACTTTCCTCTTTGAAGATGTCTTTGGTACAGTAAAAGCTGTTTGCCCTTTCGTCAGACTCTGCCGTTTCCGCAAGCTGGAAATCTGCGTCTCTGATTTCATACACGATCGGAGTCGTGTTGTTCTGCTCATAGGCGCTGCCGGTGATCTTGATCCCGTCGTACTGGTCAAAGCCGAGCTTGGACGGCGTTACCCCAGAAGGGAATACGATCGATGAACTGGTAAAACTGACCGTCCCTGTCCATTCGTTTTCCATCTTCTCGATCTTGTCTTCTTCGGTCGAGTACATGATCTTGTCCGGGAAGATGACGATGTACGCGCCGTTTGCGCAGAACTGCTTGTCTGTGTCGGTGCAGTCTCCGATCCTTTTGCCGTTAAAGTAAAGGCTCGTTCCGTCTGCCCACATCAGACCGTCCTTCCAGAAAAGCCCGTGCGGCTTGGTAAGCGCTTCCTGCCGGTACAGCCCGCGCGGCTTGCGGTTGGAGAGAACCGGATAGTCGATGCAGGAAAGGTTCTTGGTCTCATAAAAGCTGCCCCACGGAACGCTTTCCGTGTGAATCCTGCCGCCGAATGTAGTAATTACGCTGTCCCCCGCGTTTCCCGCATCCATGAACTGAACGCGCATCTGCTCTCCCTCCCCTTTTTAGTACAGCCTGAAATAGTCCGGCTTCTGCCTGTTGTTTCGGATATAATAAGCGGTCGCTTCTTCAAGCCGCTTTGAGAACATATTGATCTCGTTGTTGTAGCGGTTGTACTCGCCCTGTCTGAGATCGATCTGCGCCAGAAGCCAGAACTCATAGACATCTTCAAACGGCGCTGTGATCATAAGCGGGAGCGTCAGATTCTCGCTTAAATCCTCTTCGTCGACCGCCGCGTCTGCCTTAAAAATGTCTTTGGACACCTGCATTTCACAGTTGATGAGCCACTGAATCTTTTCTTCGTCCGTGTAAGGATTCGGCTTTTCCTTGTCCACAAGATCGATGATTTCTCTGATTGTTGCCATAGTCTATCAGTCCTTCGTGATTTCAAGGCACTGGCATTCCTTGACGCGCCCGCCGGACGCGCGCGCAAATGCAGCATCTGCGAAATAGTAGTACGTCCCGTTTACTGAACGCCATCCGGTTACGGCGATTCCGTCCCCATCAAACCAGTACCACGCGCCGTCCTTCTTGAGCCAGCGCGTTTTATACTCTCCGTACTTCCATCCCTTATCGGTCTTCTCCCACTTAGGCTCTGCTTTCGGCTGCGGGTCTGTGTACAGTTCGTCCATGTCTACGTTGCCCTTGATCCCCGCTACGCTTCCCTTGCTGGTATACTGCCACATATAGAGATCGGAACCGGCATACCCGCACCTTGTGCTGTACTGCGCAATCCACTTCTTCCCATCGACCTTGCCGATCTTGTTCTTGATCCAGTCATAGGAACAGTAAAGCCCCGATTCATACCCAGCCTTCGTGATTTCTTCTATAAACGCCTTGCACATAGCTGTGCGCACGGCTGTGGACGCCGCTACAATGCCCTTCTCGTATTCCTGATCGAAGAATACAGGGAGCGTGATCTTTGCCTTATGCGGCTTGATGATGCGGGTACAGGCGCTTGCTTCTTCCCTTGCTTCCGCTACCGTGGTGGCGTAGGAATACCAGTAGATCCCGATCGGGATTCCCGCAGCATATGCGCCTTTGATGTTTGCGTCGAACTGAGAGTCCTTCTGCGTATCGTATTTGCCGTACCCCGCCCGAATGAACACAGCCTTTACGCCATCAGCCGCGACCTTTTTCCAGTCGATCACACCCTGATGCTTGCTTACGTCGATCGCCTTCCAGTTCACGCGCTCCCCTCCTTTTTCATGCTGTACACCTTCGCTTCCACCTTTGCCCTTACCTCATCTCCTCTACATAGCTGAGTCTCGCTCCGCCCTTCTTCTCGCCCTTGATCAGCTGTTCAGCGGCTTTCACAAGTTCATCAATAAGCGCTTCAAGGTTCTGCGCATTCTTGCTTTCCAGATATGCCCGGATCGCCGGTACGGCGTATCTGGTGAGGATTACCGCCAGAAGCGCCAGTACGATCTCAATAATTTTGCTTGTAATCTCGTCC
>ERZ1034925.649-NODE-649-length-14277-cov-3.962171_pt1 | contig 14277 bp, 11 predicted proteins | sample MGYA00520687_ERZ1034925 | MGnify/ENA primary metagenome ERZ1034925 (study PRJEB33766, sample SAMN09781758) | gut metagenome | biome: gut microbiome | host: Homo sapiens | place: Madagascar | study: EMG produced TPA metagenomics assembly of the PRJNA485056 data set... | reverse complement strand
AAAGTTGTTGAAGAGCGGGGGGAAGAGGTTCCGCTCTCAACGTTGGACTTCAAAAAAATGTCTGTAGGTACGTTTCGCATTCGTTGCAGACTCCGTTTTGTCGTTTTCCATGCCTGTAATATAGCACATTTTTTCTTAATATCAAGTATTTTAGGAAAATAAGTAGTACCTGTTATTATTTATAATTCTTAATAATTGGGATTTCGGAAAAGAATTTTTTGCGGAAAGTGCGGAATCTGCGTTTGCAATAATCGGAAAGTGTGGCATTTTACCGTTGTAAAAAACATAACCTCAAGGTGCAAAGAATGAAGATACTTGTTGGACTCAGCGGCGGAGTCGACTCCGCAGTCGCCGCACTTCTGCTGAAGCAGGCCGGACACGATGTCGCCGGGGCGACGATGGCGATCTGGAGCGGAAAGAATCCGTGGAAGGGCGGACACCGCAACGCGTGTTACGGTCCGGATGAGAAAGAGGATATCGAGAGTGCGCGTGCGGTCGCTGAGACGATCGGCATTCCGTACCATGTGTTCGACTGTTCCTCCGAATACGAAAAAATCGTCATCGAGAACTTCAAGGATGAGTACAGCGCGGGGCGCACGCCGAATCCGTGTATCCGCTGCAACAGCCTTGTGAAATTCGGCGTTCTTCCGTTCGTGGCGAAGCGTACCGGAATTGAATTTGAAAAATTCGCGACCGGACACTATGTGCGTCTGCGCGAACAGGACGGACGCTTCCAGCTCCTGCGAGCAGTTGACCCGGCGAAGGATCAGTCGTACTTCCTGTACCGTCTGAAACAGAATCAGCTGGCAAATGTGCTTTTTCCGCTTGGAGAGCACTGCAAATCGGAAATCCGCCGGATTGCAACTGAGAACGGACTTCCGGTGAGCGACAAGCCGGACAGCCAGGATTTCTATTCGGGCGACTACCGTGAACTTCTCCAGCGCTCGGATGAGAAAGGCGACATCATTGACGAGAACGGCAAGGTTGTCGGTTCGCACAGCGGCTTCTGGAATTACACGATCGGACAGCGCCGCGGTCTCGGCGTGGCGGCGAAGCATCCGCTCTACGTGGTGCGCGTCGACCCCGAAAAGAACATCGTCTACGTTGGCCCGGAAGAGATGCTGAAGAAGACGAAAATCCGCGTCACCGACCTCAACTGGAGCGGCATTCCGTCGCTGGATGCGCCGCGCGACGTGCGGATCAAGGTTCGTTCGATGGGCGTCGGCACGGCAGGTTCGATCACACCGAATGCGGACGGTTCTGTTGCGGTGACGTTCTACGAGGAACAGAAATCACCCACGCCGGGGCAGTCGGCGGTGTTCTACGACGGCGATCTCATGCTCGGCGGCGGACTGATCGAGGATGTGGACTGATGACGGATGCGGAGCTGAAACATTTTCTTGACTTGACGGATCCGGAGGAACAGGCCGCCTTGTTCCGTTCCGCCTACGAAGTGAAGTTGCGGTATATCGGCCCGCGGGTGAGTCTGCGCGGTCTTGTGGAGATCAGCAACATCTGCCGCAAGAACTGTTTCTACTGCGGAATCCGCGCGGGAAATGCAAACCTCAAGCGGTACCGGATTTCTAAAGAGGAGATTGTCAGTTCCGCGCTCTGGGCATATGACCACCATTACGGTTCCGTGGTTCTGCAGTCCGGCGAAGTCGTTTCGGATGAATTCACGGAATTCGTCGAATCCTGCGTCCGCGGGATTATGGAGCGGACGGACGGACAAGTCGGGCTGACGCTCTGCTGCGGCGAGCAGGAGCCGGCGGTTTACGAGCGCTGGCGCAAGGCAGGCGCGCATCGCTACCTGCTGCGGATTGAGGCGTCGGATCCGGAACTTTATCACCAGCTTCATCCGAATGACCGGACGCATGATTTCGAGACGCGCAGGCAGTGTCTCCGCTCGCTGCGCGCATTGGATTACCAGGTTGGTTCCGGAGTCATGATCGGGCTTCCGGGACAGACGACGGATCACCTGGTGCGGGATCTGCGCTTTTTCGAGGAATTCGATCTGGACATGATCGGCATGGGTCCTTACATCCCGCATGCCGACACGCCGCTTGGAAAGGGAATCGCATTCACGTCGGAGTATATGCGCGGACATCTGGAAAAAGGTTTGCGCATGATCGCCTGCACGCGTCTGCTGTTGAAAGACGTGAATATCGCATCGACGACGGCGCTTCAGGCTCTTTCGGACGACGGGCGCGAGCGCGGGCTGCTTGCCGGGGCGAACGTGATTATGCCGAACGTTACGGATACTTCATACCGCCGCGGCTACCAGCTCTATGCGAACAAGCCGAGTCTGGATGAGAATTCGCAGCAGTCGTGCGACGGGCTGGCCCGGCGGATCGCGTCGATCGGCGAGGAGATTCTGTGGGATCAGCACGGGGATTCGCACCATTATTTTGAACGGACGGCACAAAAATCCGGTAAATAGCACAAAACTCCGCTTGCACAAGCGTTTTCCGGCTGTAGTTTACTGTAATGCTTGAAACAAAACAAGGATTCATATCATGAACATTCAGACATCCGTCGGAGAGATTGCGGTAACCGGAGAGTTCGGTTCCGCATGGAATCTTACACATTCGGGAACCGAGCTTGAGCCGGGGCTTGAGCTTGTGCACCTGCATTTGGAAACGAAAGGGGAACTTCCGCCTCCGCAGATCAGACTTCTGTGGTACATCCCGCAGGTCGATATTCAGACCCGCTGGGCGCCGATGGTCAATTTCAACCGCTATCTTCCGCCGAACTGGGGATGCGAAACGAAGTCGAATCTCGCATCCTCCGCGCCGGTCATGGCGTTTCTGAATCAGAAGGGACAGAACCGCTTCACGGTGGCGATTTCCGAGGCGATCCGCGAGGTGAAGATTTACGGCGGAATCCACGAGGAACGCTGCGAAGTGGAATGCCGTGTGGAGCTCTTCACTGCTCCCGAAGCTCCGCTCCATTCCTATGACGTCACCCTGCGTTTTGACACGCGCGGAATTTTTTATGCGGACGCCATCCGCGCTGTGACTGACTGGTTCGCCGCGATGCCCGCATACAAGCCGTCACCTGCGCCCGCCGCCGCATTCGAGCCGATTTATTCTTCCTGGTACAGCTATCATCAGGAGGTTTTCGACAAGGAGCTGGAGGCGGAATGCGCGCTTGCGAAAGAGTACGGCATGAAGGGAATCATCGTCGACGACGGCTGGCAGACAGACGACAACAAGCGCGGCTATGCGTTCTGCGGCGACTGGGAGATTTCCAAACGCCGTTTCCCCGATATGCCCGCCCATGTCGCGAAAATCCATGAACTCGGCATGAAATATGTCGTCTGGTTCTCTGTTCCGTTCGTCGGCGTGCACAGCAGGGCATATGAGCATTTCAAGGGAAAATACCTCTATGAAAGGAAAGGGCTGAACACGGCGGTTCTCGACCCGCGCTTCCCGGAAGTCCGCGAGTATCTGATCAACATCTATGAAAACGCCATGCGTGAATGGGGAATCGACGGCTTCAAGCTGGACTTCATCGATACGATACGTTTTGACGGCGAAGACCCGGCGGTTGCGGAGAACTATGCGGGACGCGACATCAAGTGCCTGCCCGAGGCTGTCGACCTTCTGCTTTCCGAAACGATGCGCCGTCTGCGCGCAATCAACCCGGATGTTCTGATTGAGTTCCGCCAGAGCTATATCGGCCCTGCGATCCGCAAGTACGGGAATATGTTCCGTGCGGCGGACTGCCCGGCGGACGTGCTTTCGAACCGTGTGCGCACGCTTGATCTGCGCCTGACGACGGGAACGACCGCAGTTCATTCGGACATGCTCGAATGGAACAGCGCGGATTCGGCGGAAGTTGCGGCGCTTCAGCTGTTGAATGTTCTGTTCTGCGTTCCGCAGATTTCCGTGAAACTGGAGGTGATTCCGGAGGAACACCGCCGGATGCTCCGTTTCTGGCTGAACTTCTGTATCGAACACCGCGATGTGCTGCTGCATGGATACCTGAAGCCGTATCATCCGGAGCTGAACTATCCGATCGTCTCGTCGGAAACGGCGAAGGAGAAGGTGATTGCGGTCTACAACTACGGACAGATTGTGAAAGTCGCGTGCGATGCGGGCAAACCGTGCCACATCGTCAATGCGACGGAGCGTTCGGAGCTTTATCTGGACCTCGCGGCGGCTCCGGCGTCGGTCGAAGCGTTTGACGCGCTGGGACGTCCCGCTCCCGTGGGCGAACTCAAGGCCGGCTGCGCGAAGGTCGCAATCCCGCGCGCAGGTCTGCTGTCTCTGAAGTTCTGAGGAGCGCGATGAACTGGAACGGCTTTACGGTTCTCAGCTCCCTGCATCGTCCGGAACTGAATCAGTTTCCGAACATTGCATTGCCATTCTACGTGCGTTCGACGGGACATTTCCGCCGGGCGCACGGCAGTCTTGAGGCGGTTCCGCCAGGGGAAAAACCATTTGTCCAGTTCTACTGGTGCATTGCAGGAGAAGGCGAGATGGAGTGTGCTCCAGGCTCGTCTCCCTGCAGAATCCGCAAGGGTGATTTTTTTTACCGCCTTCCGTTTGAACAGCATTTTTTCCGCTCAACGTCTCCTGACTGGGAGTACCGCTGGGTTGCGTTTGACGGACCGGGCGCGGCAGACTTCATGCGTTCGTACAGTTATCCTGCGGTTCCGTTCCCTGCGGGGGAGTGTCCGCTTGAACTTTTTCAGGAGATTGACGCCTGGTTGCAGGAACTGACTCCTTACAGCTGGCGCAAGATGGTTGCCCTGGTTTCGGATATTCTTGCCGCGGCGGGGGGAACGAACCGTGAAGAAACTCTGGAGAATCACCAGCTTCAGGAATCAATCCGTATCTGCCGCGCGAATTTTCCGAATCCGAATCTGAACATCAACGCCCTTTCGGAGCGTGTGGGCGTGTCGCGGACAACGCTGCTGCGTCTGTTCCGCCGCAAAATGAATATGACCCCGTCGGATTACCTGCTTCAGCTCCGTGTGCAGCGGGCGGTTTCGCTGCTGCGTGAGACGCGTTATCCGCTGCACCGCATCGCGGAACTTTCAGGATGGAACGACGTCAATTATTTCTGCCGCATCATCAAGCGTGTGACGGGGCGCACGCCGGGCGAAATCCGTTCAACCGAGTGACCCGCGATGAAAAAGAGTTCTGAACCGACTTTCGACGAGATGTATCCGAGCGAAGTGACGCGCAAGGGAATCCGTTTCCACATGGCCAGCGCGATCTGGGATTACGGGCGACGCAACATGCTTCCTCTGTGGACGGAATTCGTGCATTGCCCGATTATTCTTCCCGCCGGTTACCAGTTTTCCCAGACGGCCGTCCCGAACACGGAATTTGAATACATTCTGGAGGGACAGACGGTGATTGAACAGGACGGAGTGCGCACAACTCTCAAGCCGCATGATCTCTGGATTCTTCCTGCGGGAACGGCGCAGAATCTGACGGTTCGCGAGAGCTGCCGCAAGATTACAGCCGGAATCAGCGGACAGCTCGTGCATTCTCTGCTTTCCGGAATGGGAATTTTTGCCAGACCGGTGATCCGTATCGGAAACGATGAGCGTCTGCTGTCTGTGTTCCGGGAGCTTTATCAGCTTTTGCGTGAAAAATCGGAGGAAACCGTTCCGCACATTTCGGGTTTGACGCTGGAGCTGGTGATGGAAATCGGACGCGCGGCGAAGACGGCGCCGAGTCCCCGTCTCGCGGAGGCGATTCATATTCTTGAACGCGGCATTGCCGATGAAATCCGTCTTGACGATGTGGCTGCGCGGCTTCATATTTCCACGGATTTTCTGAACCGCCTTTTCCGGAGAGAGCTTGGAATTACGCCGAAGCGTTATCTGATTGAACAGCGGATGCATCTGGCTTCCTCCCTGCTGACCAATTCGGATTTTTCGGTTCAGGAAATATCTCTGCGCTGCGGCTATCGGAACCAGTTTGCATTTTCCCGCGAATTCCGTAAAAAATACGGACTTTCGCCATTGCAGTTCCGTAAAAATGCTCGAAAATTGAAAAAGATATAACATCCACTGAAAAGGATATAAAATCGCAGAATTCCCCTCTTGTCAAAATTACGTTTCTGTTGTATAATATACGACAGAACAACATTTCAAAAGAGAGGAATTATCGTGACCCGCAAGAAAAGACAAATGCATCGCACGGGGTTTACCCTTGTGGAGCTCCTCGTGGTAATTGCCGTGATCGCCATCCTGGTCGCCATGCTTCTCCCCGCCCTGAACTCGGCAAGAGAAAAAGCGCATGAGATCACATGCAGAAACAACCTGAAGACTCTTGGACTCGCCGCTTTCGGTTACGCAGCCGACAATGACGACTGGATGGTTCCGAACAATTCGAAAGCGTACTTAACCGCCTGGCAGATTCAATATCACTGGGTAAGTCTCCTTGTTCCCTACGGTGCCAGTTACGACTATAACCGGAAAAAAGCAACCGTACACCACTGTCCCACCGAAACCCGGACAACCGTTCATACCGACTACGGAATGAATCTCTGGGTAAACGGCAGTTACGCTCCGACAAGCGCTCAGCCGAAAAAACACATGATCCGGCGTTTTTCTCAGATCAGGAACAGCAGCGCCATCCCCTTCATCGGAGAAAACGGAGGACGCTGGTTGCAGCAGTTCCAGAAAATATCGGAATTCGCATTTATTCACGGCGGACAGGATACGCGTGATCTGGAAAACGAAACCGCAGACTGCTGGAGTCTGAATTATGCCCTTGCGCTGACCGGACGCGCCAACATGAATTTTGTTGACGGGCATGTGGAAGCCCGGACCTGCCGCAGCATGATGATGATAAGAAGCGGAGACGATGAAGGGTTCCTGAACAACCGCGGCGACATTCCGACCGGATCACTTGAATTCTAACCCCCTAAAAAAAGGATTTTTCATGAACAGCATCACCAAGCTCCTGCTGCTTCCCGCGGTATTCGCCGCCGGACAGCTCCAAGCGGAAAACCTCTTTTACAACGGTTCGTTTGAACTGGGTAAATGCGGTTATTCCTTCGACCGCTTCTACCGGCCGAAAGTAAATCCGAAACTGGAAAGGAATCTTCCGGTTCTCGACGAAACCACAAAAACAGAAGGCAGATACTCCCTGCGCGTGGACAACCCGTACCAGGAAGAATACCGTGTGCAGTGCAAGGATTTCATTCTTCCGGCAAATGCCAAAGTCAATATCTCATTTTATGCGAAAGGCGAAAACGGCATCACTGCGCAGACCGATTTCCGCGCGCCGAAGAAGCCGATCAACCTCGGCGGGAAATATGTTCATCTGAGCAAAGAGTGGAAAAAATACTCATTTTCAATCCAAACCGGGAAAGATCAGGGAGGCGGTTATGTTCTGCGTTTCTGCCGTGCCCCCGGACTGGCTGGAAGTTTCTGGCTGGATGACATCCGGGTCTCCGTTGACGGTGCCTCCGATCAGTTCAAGGGAGTGGAAGCCGGCGTGGAAGTTCCCTCTCTGCTCTATGATGCAGGCGAAACCGTTTCCGCGAAACTCCACATCCGCAACAGCTCGGACAAGAAGTTCTCCGCCAAAGTTCCGGTTCAGCTTTTCGATGATTATTTCAAGACCCAAAAGCCCGTTTTCACTGCGGATGTACAGCTTGCTCCGGGAGAAACCCGCGTTTATCCGCTCACGTTCCGTGCGGACCGCATCGGTGCGTTTTCCCTGATTCCGGAGCATGCGGCTCTCCGCGCGGAGCACGGCAATGTCACGGTCATCGGCAAATATACGCCTCGGAAACTGGATTTTGCACATGACGCGTGCGTCGGATTCAACGGCGGAACAGCAACCCGTCTCGTCGGGAAAACCGATGAGCTCTGCTACCCCGCAACGAACATGAACCCCGACGACCGTTTTGCAATGCTGTCGCGTCTCGGAGTCCGTCTGTTCCGTGCTCACGACTCGGGCTACAGCATCGGGAACTGGTTCCTCTTTGAACCGAAGCGGGGTGTCTACAACACCGACAAACTGGATTTCGATTCCGTTCTTTACAAAAAGTATAATATCGAACTGGTTGCAGTTCCGCTGAACTCCGACTTTGTCAAACGTCAGTACGGCTTTGAACACTACCGTTTCCGCGACTGGCTGATTCCGATGTGCGAGGAAAAGAAGTTCGGCAGAAACATCCAGCTTTATCCTCCGAAAGAAGAATTCCGCCGCTTCATCCGCGAATTTGCGAAACGCTCCGCGGGCAAAATCCGCATATTCGAGATTTTCAACGAACCGCAGTTCTGCATGGATATCGACCGGTATATGGAATATCTGAAAATCGCATACGAGGAAATCAAACGCGAAATTCCCGATTCCTATATCATTGCGTTCTGCTCCACCAGCGACCGCGGCGCAAGCATTGACAAGTTCACTGTGCAGGGACTTGAAATGGGCGGTGAAAAATACTGCGATGCAATCAGTCTGCATCCCTATTCCTTCCCGCAGCTCAGCTCCCCCTATCCGGCGGACGCCCAGCTTGCCGACTTCAAGAAGAAACTCGCGCCCTTCACCTCGAAAAAAATCTGGAACACGGAGCTCTACTATCTGCTCCAGTCCGACTTCAGCGATCACTACACATCATCGCAGTTTGAGGCCCACCATGCAGCGGCGCGCTTCCTGATCGACCTGGGCGAAGGCGTGGAACAGAGCTGCCCCGCGCACGTCGACTCCATCTGGAAGAAAACACTTCACCAGCGTTTTCTTGCCTACACATCCCTGAATGCGCTTGACGGAACATTCTCCGCAATCGGAGTCGTCTACAATCCGCTGGCCCGCTTCTTTGAAGGCGCAAAACCGGTTGATAAAATCCGTTATCCCAACAACATCATCTGCTACGTGTTCACACGTGACGGACGCGAAATCGCCGCGCTCTGGAACTACGGCTCCCGCAGCGACCTTTCCGCAGACCTGTCAAGGTTTGACGTGATGGATCTCTTCGGCAACCCGGTGAAACCCGGCGTTCTACAGCTGACCGCCGCACCGTACTACCTCCAGCCGAAAAACGGAGCAAAAAGCTTCGGCACTCAGCTGAAGAATCTTGAAATCAAGATGGAGCAGATCATTCAGGCGCTCCCCGATGCCCGACTGCTGACGGATGAAAACGGCAAATCCGTTCTGCGCGTCTCTCTGTTCAACACAGGAACCCGCGATGCGGAATGCCGTCTCGGACTCAGCGGACGTCTTCTCGGAACCGGAATATGCTCGGTGAAAGTCGCCGCAGGAAAATCCGTTACGCTGGACATTCCCTGCGAAGTGATGTCCAAAGACGGAGACGCGGTTCTCGGTCTCTTCTTCGAGGGGAAACTGCACAAAGTTCCGCTCAGAATAACGGAAAATCCCTCTGCGAAAGCCGGATCGGTCCGGAACTTTGCAAGCCCGGATAAAAAGATTTCCGGTTCTTTCAAAATCGAACGGAAAGAGAAGGCTGTCGAAATCACCGTCCGTGTAAAGGATTCCACGGATTCCGGCGCGGAAGCGAACAAACGCGCTCTCTGGGAACAGGACTGTGTGGAACTGTTCTTCGACCGTACCCCCGGAGAGAACTCATACGAGAATCCCGGCTACTACACGGATAACGTCTTCCGTCTCTTCATTCTGCCGCGGTTCAAGGAAAACAACATTCATTTCATGAATCAGCCGATCCGGATTGATCCGGTGAACCTCCCCTGCAAAGTCGAAACGGACGCAGAGGGCTACACCGTCAAAGTGACGGTTCCGGATTCGCTTCTTCCGGCAGACAAAGAATTCGGCTTTGAAGTCAAAGTCGACGATGCGGAAACCGCCGGCGGCAAAACGGTACGTGAAGCATTCTGGTCAAACGGCAAGGAACCGCACCAGAACCGTCTTGCCTTCGGAATCATCAGAAAATAAAGCAGCAATACATAAAGGAGAAACAGAAAAATGAAAAAGAGCACACTCTTCATCCCCGCAATCCTCTGCGGAATGGCACTCATCGCGGAAACGCCGGTCACCGCGAAAACGGTCCCGATGACCCGGGAATGGAAAAACCCGGAAAACGGCATGTACAGCATCAAACGTACCGCCGAAATGGGAGGAACCGCATCACTGAACACGACTGCCGCAGTAAAACCGCAGACCTTCTACCGCATTGACTGGGAGGCCCGCGGAAACACAACCGCAAACGGCGGACAGATTCCCTTCCTGATCAAAGTCGGAACTGCAATTTTCCCCGGATTCGAAGTCGCCAAAGAGTGGAACCCCTACAGTTTCTACCTCTATTCCGGAAACAGCTCCAGCCTTGACTTCAATATCTACCTGACCAAGAATTCGGATCAGGCGCTGGATGTCCGCAACATCAAGTTCACCGAACTGAGCCGTGAAGATTATGAAAAAGGCTTCTCGATGGATTTTGAAAAAGACAATACCATTCCGTCGTTCTGGGTCCGCTCCTGGGGACAGAAAAAATTTGCCGCAACGATTGAAAAATCCGATTTCATCAACGGCGACAAGAGCATGAAACTCGTTTCGGACGGCACAACGGAAACATCCGTCTCCTCCTGGGTCTTCCCCATGATTCCGGAAGCAAAATATAAAGTCAGCTTCTGGGCAAAAGGCTCGGCAAACGGCGGCGTGCTTTTCGTCTTCAGCGCCTACAACAACCGTCTTTCCGGGAATCATGCGCCGAACAATATCATCCGTACCGATTGCACCGTTGAAAAGGAATGGAAGGAATTCTCTTTCGAGGTCACCTATCCCGTTGATCTGAAGAAATATCCTGCCGCCGCAATCCCGATGGCGAATATCGCTCTGTTCACAAAAGTTCCGGAAGTCTGGTTTGACAATTTCAAAATCGAACTTGTAAAATAAAAGAGCTTCCCTAAATAGAGTCTGCTCAACAAGCGACAAAGATTATCAGCTTGGCAAATTTCTGCAGGAGTGTCGGAAGCGGAATGTGCAGGAGAATTCGGATGTCATATCATTCCACCCTTACGGAAGCCCGGAATTGAGTTCGCCTGACCCGGCGGACAAACCGCGGTATGTACGGTCATACGGAAGAAGGGGAATACGGAAATCCGGGTCCGCGTCAATGACAAAACGGATTCCGGAGCGCCGGGTCCGCGCCAAATGTGGGAACAGGATTCCATTGAATTTTTCTTCGATGCCTCCCCGCGTATTTTGCCGGAAAACCATGCGGAGGCATATCAGCCGACAACATTCCGGCTGTTCGTCATGCCGCGTCTTGCCGGAGGGAAATCGGCATGGAAATAAAAATCAACGATGCCGAAGGTTCCTCCGTTGCAAACCGCAGCTTCCGGCTGTATAATACTCAGGATCCCCAGAAAAACCGTCTGGCATTCACAATTCTGCAAACCACAGAAAAATGAACATAGAAAGGTCCCCAAAAATGAAAAAGCTCATAACGGCATTCGTTCTCGGAGCAGCTCTCCACCTCTCCGCAGTAACCGATGTCCCGTTCACTGCATCCATGAACGGTGACTGGAACAAATATACCTGCGAAGTCACATTCCCCGCCGATGAAACGGCATCCTCCCTGCTGGTACGCCGCCGCACAAGAGTCAATATCTTCTGCGACAGCTACAGCGACGGCAAAGTCTCGCTGGATCAGTTTGAATTCAAAGCAAAAAAAATAATTTCTATGCGGAACCGCCAGCCTGTTCCGGCGGTTCCGTTTTACATGAAACAGAAAGGAAGAAATTCTCATGTTCAAACTTTCGCATTTCAATTCGGGACGCGTCCCCGCGGTGCGGATTCTGAACCGCAGAAACCGCTGTTACGCAATCATGCACTTCAGCCTCAACACTTTCACCGGCAAGGAGTGGGGATACGGAGATGACGATCCGCAAATTTTTAATCCGTCCGATTTCAGCGCGGATCAGATTGCGGAGGCGTGCAAAGCCGGCGGGCTCGCGGGAATTATCATCGTCTGCAAGCATCATGACGGCTTCTGTCTCTGGCCGACGAAAACGACTCCGTACAACATTTCCAAATCTCCGTTCCGCAACGGGAAAGGCGATTTGGTGCGCGAAATGGCGGACGCCTGCCGGAAGGCGGGGCTGCCGGTTGGATTCTACGTCTCTCCGTGGGATCGCAATCATCCGGCCTACGGAACGCCCGGGTATGTGAAAGTCTATCAGGAACAGCTCCGCGAAATCTATTCCGGCTACGGATCCGCATTTGAAGCCTGGTTCGACGGTGCAAACGGCGGAGACGGCTGGTACGGAGGTGCGTGCGAAAAACGGAAAATCGACCCTTCCTCTTATTATGAATGGGAAAAAACGTGGCAGATTGTGCGCGACCTTCAGCCGGACGCCGCGATCTTCAGCGACGCCGGACCCGATCTGCGCTGGCCGGGCAACGAAAACGGTTTTGCCGCACCCGACGCCTTCGGAAGTTACACGCCGCATCCGCGCGACCCGGGCAGGGAACCCGCGCCAGGGTATACGGTCTATCAGGAGGGATTCGAGGGACATGCGGACGGTAAGTTTTTCATTCCTCCAGAGTGTGACGTTCCGCTCCGCCCCGGCTGGTTTTACCATGCGGAGGAGGATGCGGAAGTCCGTTCCCTCTCCACTCTTGTGGATTTGTATTTGAATTCGGTCGGTTGCGGAGGTTTTCTGAACCTGGGGATTGCGCCGGACCGCCGCGGACGCCTGCACGACAACGATGTGCGCCGTCTTGCGGAGTTCAAACGCGCGGTGGATGCGCTGAATTCTCCTGAGGTGTTTTCCTGCTCCGCGCAGCTCATCGCCCGGAAGAGTGAGACATTGGAATTCGGCGGAACGAAACGTTTCAACCTGCTGGAGCTTTCGGAGAATATGGCGGAACAGGGTGAAGCGGTTCGCCGCTATGCCGTGGAGCTCCGGACGGCGGGCGTGTGGCGTCCCCTGGTTTCGGGAAAAGCGATCGGACTCCGCCGTCTGAAAACGTTTTCTGAGGTTGCAGGCGAGGCTCTGCGCATCGCCCTGCCGGACGCCGAACCGGAGGAGGTCGAATTGACCGTTTCCATCCGTCTTGTTCCCGCGGAACTGCTTCGGAAGGAGCCTGTTTCCGCTCCTGTCCGCAAGAATTGCAGGATTCTTGAACAGGGAAAAACGAACGGGATGACGACGGAGTGGCGGCTCGGCAAAAACTGCGGAATCGGCGGATTCCTGTTTACTCCGTTTGAGAATCTTCCGGACGGCACGCCGGATCGTTACCGTTTTGAGGTTCTGACGGATTCCGGCTGGCAGACGGCTGCGGAGGGAGAGTTTTCGAATCTCCGTGCGAATCCGGTTCCTCAGCGCGTGATTTTGGCTCCGGTCTCGGCTTCGGCGGTCCGTCTGACCGCGCTCCGGATGCTGGATTCCGGCACGGAGCTTCGCTTCAGGGAATTCAGTTTGATTCTGAAATGAAAAACGCCCGGCGTTCTCCGCGGATGCCGGGCGGATTGAACTCAGTGTCCGCAGCTGTGGGAGCCGCAGCCGTGCGAACCGCAATGGTGTTCTCCGGAGTCGTGGTGATGGCAATGGAAGTCCGAGCGGACCTGAAGCGTGCCGTCGAGGAGTCCCTGTACGACGTCGCGGACTTTGCCTGAAGCTCCGCCGATCACCCGGATTCCCGCCGAGGCGAGCGCCTGAACCGCGCCGCCGCCGATTCCGCCGCAGATCAGAAGATCGACGTCTTTTTCCGCAAGCAGTCCGGCAAGCGCGCCGTGTCCGGTTTCTCCGCTTGAAAGTTCTGTTTCGGAAAGAATGTTTTTCCCGTCGGTTTCAAACAGGGTGAATCCGGGCGTGTGTCCGAAGTGCTGGAAAACTTCTCCGTCTTCCGATGTCACTGCGATTTTCATTTTTCAGTTTCTCCTTTTGGTTGATGTGTTCAGATCCATTCCTTACATAAAGCCTCTTTTTCGGGAATGTCAAGTCCGGAAAGGGAAAAACTTGCGTTTTTTTTGCGGATAAAGTTGCTGTGTTTTTTACTGTTCCGCCTTGAATAGAAGCTGTTTCGGGAGTATGTTATGCCATACATTTTTTCCATGAATCAGGAGGAGTATCACATGGGTGGCTTTTTCGGCGTCGTTGCGCATGAGGACTGCGTGACGGATCTGTTCTACGGAACGGATTATCATTCCCATCTCGGCACGAAACGCGGCGGACTCGCCGTTTACGGAGCCGACGGAACCATTATGCGTTCCATTCACGACATCACCAATTCGCAGTTCCGGTCCAAGTTCGATGACGACCTGCCGCATCTTGCCGGAAAAAGCGGAATCGGCGTCATCAGCGATTACGAGGACCAGCCG
>ERZ1034925.641-NODE-641-length-14416-cov-9.471555_pt1 | contig 14416 bp, 11 predicted proteins | sample MGYA00520687_ERZ1034925 | MGnify/ENA primary metagenome ERZ1034925 (study PRJEB33766, sample SAMN09781758) | gut metagenome | biome: gut microbiome | host: Homo sapiens | place: Madagascar | study: EMG produced TPA metagenomics assembly of the PRJNA485056 data set... | reverse complement strand
TTATAATTACAATTGTGTCAATTTTGTAATAATTTACCCCAAACAGGCAATTAAAATTTGTTACAAGTTTTATATAAAGTATAAAGTAGGTAGAATTATGATTAAATGTGTTGATAGATTAAGTAGAAAAGTACGTCCGGCCAAGGCAAAAGAAGTTGTTACCGATATTGCCGAGGGAGTGACTAAAAAAACTAGAACAAAACAAAAACATTGGATAAAGGCAACTTCCCCTCAACAATATGAAAGAACTCCAAAGGCTGATACGCTGGAAGTTTCTACTAAGAATGCTACGCCTAAAAAGTCTGAAGAAAAGAAAGATTTCAAAAACCGTATTTGGAATTATTATGAGAGACAAAAGAGAAAACTTGCAGAGCCATATATTAATGACCTAGAAGCTGTTGCGCAAGAAATTCCAGAGGCCTCTTTTAGTCGTGTAGCAAACGAATTCTCTGTAAAAGGCATGAAGTCAACTCTTGATAAGCTTGGAAAAAATGAAGAGTTATATGCTCAAGGCGGACTTACCGCTGCCGTCAGAGATGGTGTTCGTGGAACTATTTTTATGCCAAATCCGCAAGAAGGTTACATGAAAATTGTAAAAGCAATGGAAAAAAGAGGCTATAAAATAGATGAAACATTCCTTGAAAAAGATGGAATGGTTGTCTTAGGAGAAAACGGGCTTCCTAAGATGGGCAGAGATATTGATGTTCGCTTTGGCGAAAATGCTGTCCCTTCAGGTTATGAAGATGTTCAAATGCGTTTTTATAAAGGCAAAGGCAAAAAGAAACAAGTTTATGAATTATTGATTTTGACAGGTCCAAACTATTTGAATATAAAAAATAAAGAGCATGAACTTGTTTATGAACAGTTTAGGAAATATAAATCTAACGGTTTCCGTGATGACCGTGGCGCAAAATCAATTATTAATGATATGAAAGAACAGTTCAATGTTCTTACCCGTAAATTGTATGCAGATGCAAAATCAAGAGATATAAATGGTGCAGCCGCAGTTACAGATGCGATTACATTTGACCCAAAAGCAATTACGAAGATAAAAGCCTATATGAAATCTTTGAAGGAATTGTTTGCCGGAAAACATGCAATGCTTCCTCCAAGCAGACAAAAGAAACCGTTTAAAGAAACTCAAAGGTATCAACAACTTGATGAGATTGAACAAAATTTACGTCAAGTACTTGATATTTATAAGCCTATAGAGAAATAATCGCAACGGTTTCAATATGCCCCGAGACACCACTATTGATGTCCTGCGTTAACGGGAACTTGTCGTTCATTTTTGACGTTAATGGAAACATATCATTTACTGTCCCTTCTTGTAAAGCTACTCAGCTTAAATTAGCCTTGATATAGTTTTTGAGAAGTATGATTCGATCTACAGTATCAATTCCATCCTCATTCTGCGGAATGACTATGGTGTCTACAATCTCATCTCCAACGTTCTTTCTTCTCAAATATGAATTGTTTGTACAAATAATATGCTCGTCTCCAAAGATCAACCTCTGTCCCATATCATCCTTAGACAAGTGCGCTTCTGAAGCAACCTTCAAATAAGGATAATATGAGTTCTGTGACAGCTGAGTCCTTGTCTGCATAACCAAGAACATATATGGATTTGCTGCAGCTGAATTGTTATGCATCTTTCCATATACGCCTGGGCGGTATTCACGATACTTGATGTAGTAGTATCTGAATGGATACAGATTGTTACTCTCACACTCCTGTAAGTAATCATCTGCTATCTTCTTAAGTACCTCATTTGTGAATTCTTCATTGGTATCCAACAACGAAATCAGAATACTCTTTGTGTTATCAAATCCAGAATTCGCACTCTTATGGAATAACCCGTCCCATGCAAATTGATATGTCGATCCGTACTGGTAACGCCACTTATTTCTCTCAACCTGTCCATAATCTCCTAATGCCATCATTGCACAGTCAATTCTATCAAGGCTGCACTTAAACAGAGATTCAAATCGCTTCGTGTATGCAAGGTTCTCAAGACCGACGATACTGATCTGTCCGTTAAGCAAGAAATGATCTTCCAGTTCAAACATGGTTTCTTGCATAGCTGGATTGGCATCGATAAATGTAATCTTCTCTTTTTCTTCTGAGAGCTGACTTACATTAAAGTTATTCTCGATCGAATCATCAATAGCACCGTTCATGATGATAGCATCTGCTTCCGCCAAAATAGCTGGCATTCTGTTTCTATCTGTTCTGTCTGAAACCTCATCCTCAGAATTCCGGATCAGGTTATTTACAATACGAATTCTTCTTCTGAAATCCGCCTCTGTAACCTTATCAACGTTCTGCAGATATGTAGTAATTGCATATAACAGCACAATTCTATTTAACGGGAACTGTCTAATACGACCGGTTTTATCGGAATATGCATGTAAGCAATCCTCAAATATATTCAGGTTAAATCGGTTCTCAACAAGAATTTTACCACTCTCATGTTTGTTAGCCATGAAGGACTTCAAGAAGTCTGTCGGAGAATCATATCCAGGAATATTGCACCAGCAATCGAAGAAGCTCTCCATTGTTTCAATGTTCTTAATTGCATCAGGACACTTAGCAGAGAAGTATTGTTGCAAAAGATCAAACTCATCATTGCTTCTACCCAGTGGTGACTCATTCTGGCGATAGCAAATTACATCACAAATAAACTTGAAGTAACGCAGAAATTCATCATCGATAATATTATCGTCAGAAGAACCACTGCCGCTATTACGATATTCCCATAATAGGTCTGTCCAATCACGGTCAATCTTACCCATGATACGATTTGCTCTTTGTTCATCTATACTGCGAATTTCACGCTCAAGCTCTGCTTTGAAATGCTCAAATAAAGTAAGTGGCTTACCACGTGAATTCATTTTTATGTAAAGTTCATCAGTCAGTCCCATATCCTTAATAGGAAGGAAGTAGAATGTAACGCAGTTTTCTTTGAGTTTATCCCAGAGATCTGTAACATCCTTGAATTTGTCATCAATTGCATCAAGCATTACAAGCATTGAGCTAATTGTAGGATCATTCTCCCAATCGAGCGGGAACCATGCCTGGTTTACAATTTCCTTTGAGATTGCTGTTTTGAATTCAGGTTTATAATCTACCAGATCAATACAGAAATATCTCGCACTGTATCTGGTCTCATAGCTAAACTTCTTCAAAAACTCGTAATTCTCTTCCGATATGTTACCTTTTTTTGCTGCATACCAGTGAAGCAAAAATAATGTAGTAAGGCGCTGCTGGCCATCCAGCGGTGTCATATTTCCTTCATCATCTATATCGCCATAAACGAAATCGAGCGTAATTGGTTTCCCTGTTACTGCCTTATATAAAGACTCAAGAAATCTACCTCTTACGCGAGTTACATCAGATCCTTTTCTGCCCTGTGCATAATCTCTTTGAATAATTGGAATGATGATCTTTTTAAGCTGCACAGCCTCCGAGCCTTCTCCAAATGTTGTATCAAAAATGTCCATAAAGGAGTGAAGTGTAGTCGCCATATTATTCTTCCTCCTTTTCTAGAACGATTGGCTCTTCGAGATAATTTACCAGCACTGTATTCATTGCATCAACGTAAGCAACCCTATCTGCGTGTCCCCAGAAATGGAGCTGATTATCTGCGGACGGCGTGTAATATTTCAGGAACACCATTCTTGTACAGAATGGAATATACTGGCCAGCCTTGTCCATTTTAATAATTTCGTTTCTTTTTACGTCAAACGTCGAGTTATTCAACGCAGCATTGTCCGTCGAACTCAGCAGTGCCATATTAGCAATTGAATGCAAATACTCTGTATTACCCTTAACCGAAAGTAAGTCTACAACTCTCTGCTGAATTGCATCAAACTCCTGACGTTCCAGTTTATCCTTAGCAATAGCGTTATTCATGAGTTCAATCAATTCTTCAGAATCATCACTTACAGACTTTACAGACGGAATATGAAGTGTGAGCCACTCTTTCCACATTTCCTGTGTTCGTAAACCTTCTGACTGTTGCGCATGAATATGCTCCAGGCTCCAGGTTACTTTGCCACCTCTGCCAAATTTGTATTTATCAAACGGGAACCACTGAGAATGCTCACCATTTCTTCGGACTGATTCAACATTAAATAATAGAAGCAATGTGGCAATCTTTTTCTGATCTAATGGTTTCTCGTAACTTAAATCTGAGTAGTTACCCTTAATTTTTATACTGTCTCGAATATAGCCATCAAGGGAGTCCCTAAAATCATCCTTAGTCTTATCCTTCGAGAGGTCGAAAATCTTCTGAAGTGTCAGTGTTCCGGACGCAATAAGATAACCAATCTTATGATAAAGTTCATGGTTTCCATGCCAATCCTTCAACACTAAGAACGTCTGCTGGATGCTCCGCCAGATGCTGTCTAATGACTTGGTCTGACGCATTTCATCAAATTTAAAGAATGTATAATACTTCTCCCTATTATCAGCTGGCTTTCCTGATATAAGATCCAACACAAGATCTATTCTTGTCTGATAGTCAGCATTTGCTTTATTCGTCAAGAAGTACCACAGAGAATTGTTGTGGAGTTCCTTCTCCATGTTATCCCACTGAAGAGATATCTCTTCTTGTTTTTCCTTATCGACATCTTCGTTAGTATCTTTGCTAAGAAACATAGCTTTTACCAGTTCTGCATTTGTAAGTGGTATCTTACCAATATTCAAACGTGTAAAGAGACCAATCGCGTCCTCAGCTTCTCCAACCTCGTACCAGATAATTTTTACAATTTCATCAAAGTACTTATTTACATTTGTCAGAGTAGATTTTCTGTCCCTTGCAGAAAACCATTTCTTGATACTTTCATAAGCAGCACAAAGGAACCAGAAATCAATGTTTTCTTCCTTGCGGGATTCGTCGATTGATTTTAAGAACTCCTCAGACTTCTCTCTGGTTTCGTATGAAAGGGTAAATCTCGGCTCATCTATAAAGCCAAAACTCTCTTCATTCATAAAACGGTATATAAGATAGATAGTTGTTAGACGCTGCTGCCCATCAATCAATTCATATCTATCACCATTTTTTCTTACTACAACCGGCTGTAAACAGTAGTTGCGTTTGCCCTCAGTAGAATAAATATCATCGAGCAGACGAACTACTTCTGTTTCTCCCCAACGATAACCACGCTGGTAAGAAGGAACATAAAAGTCTCCTGTTATATCCCCGACAAGTTTTGTGTCGAGTTTAATCTCATTATTCATATAGCTACAATTCCTTTACTTGGTCTTTTTCACGTAAGTAAGCTCAATGTCATAGCCGAGCTGTTCCATCATCTGGACAAATGTCTTATTCACAATCTTTTCTGGACTCTTGATAAGACGGTTCACATATGACGGAGATGTGCCTACCTTCTCAGCAAGTTCTGCTTGAGTGGTCTGTTCTTTTACGCACTTAACTTTTACATCTATTTCAATATTATTTTTAAGCATATTCTCCACCGCAGCACTTTCTGTTCAACTAGATTTCACTATTAGTTCAACTTATTATACCACAAGAATATGAACATTTCATCAAAACACGACAAAAAAAGACAGCCAGATCATTTCCGACTGCCTAGTTTGCTTTGGTTATGCTTCCACTTCGATCTGTAGGGCCGACTTAAACTCGACTACCAGCTTCTCGTCGTAAACCGTAATCTTCTCGATGAGGCGCCTTACCAGCACTTCACTGTATTTAGTTACCTTATCATCGGTAAGTGCCTGAAAGACATCGTCCGAAATCTTCTCTCCGCAGACAAGGTCTACTGTTGTTACCTCCGCCCCATCCACGCTATGCAACTATAAAATATGTTCCTCAATTCTAGTTTTCTGGGTATTAAAAAATGGCAGTAGATCTATAGTCTCAACATTAGAAAAAAGTATTGTTATAGTCTCGCCTTGCAAAAGTCTAGTGTATAAAACTACTTTGCTTGCCATGAAAAATTCCCGAGTTTTTCTAACTCAATTGATGCCTAACCCAGGAACCACTTTTTTATAGGCTTTTGCAGCCTTCTATTACTTAACCTTTGACAAAAGAACTACCGTCTCCACATGATATGTATGACAGAACATGTCGAACGGTTGAATACTTTCAACTTTCGCTCCGTGTTCTGTCAAATATTTTAAATCCCTTGCAAGTGTTGCTGGATTGCAGCTAACATAGATGATTTTTGATTTAGTATGCGCTAATGTTTCGTCTAAAACCTCTTGTGTGCAACCTTTTCTCGGTGGATCAAGAATTGTTACATCAAATTTTTTCTTAATTGATTGCAAATATTTCAAGGAGTCTTGGGCAAAAAGTTCGACATTTTTAATATTATTAAGCTCTAAAACCTCACGAGCTTTTGTAATAGAAGATGCGTTTTCTTCAACACTTGTAACTTTTTCTGCTACACCAGATGTGCAAATTCCAAAAGTCGCAATTCCGGCATAAGCGTCTAAAACAGTTGGCTTATCAAGTTTGGCAATTTCATCTTTCACATAGCGGAAGATATTTGCAGCACTTTTAGGGTTTACCTGAAAGAACGTATCTGCACCGATTTTGAATGTTTTATCCAAGACTTTTTCTTCAATAAAATCTTGACCGCAAATACATTTTGTCTCTCTTCCCAAAATTACATTTGTCTTTTTAGAGTTGAAATTGACGCAAACACCTTTTACGTTGTTAAATTCATCGAAAATTGACTTTGCAAATTTTTCCAATCTGTCAAATATTTTTGTGCCGTTTATAACAAGAGTAACAAGGCAATCGCCGTTAGAGGCTGAACTTCTAATTACAACATGTCTCAAATCTCCTGTATGTTTTTTCTCGTTAAAACCACTTATTCCTAAAGTAGGAGCAGTTTCTCTAATAAAATCGATGATTTTATCGCAAATTTCAGGCTGAATTGGGCAATACTTGATATTAACAATCTCGTGAGACTGTGGTTTGTAGTACCCTGCAAGAATTTTTTTAGAAACTTTGGTTTGTGATATCGGACATTGAATTTTATGTCTAAAACCTTTGATTTCAGGTGAAGCAATCGGAAAACTTATCGATGTATTAAGTCCACCGATTTTTCGGATTGCGTCTTCAACCATTTGTCGTTTTAATTCCAATTGATAGTCGTAATTAATAAATTGCAACTGGCATGAACCGCAAACTTTTTGCATTGGGCAAAACGGCTGAACTCTGTGTTTTGACGGCTTTACAATTTCAATTGGAATTGCAGTTGCAAAGTTTTTATTAACCTTGGTGATTTTTATTTTGACTTCGTCTTCCGGACAAACATTTTCTACAAAAACAACTTGCCCGTTAATTTTTGCAATACCTGTTCCGAGGTTTGATAATTTTTCTATTTTTACAATAAATTCTTCGTTATTTTTCATTTTTTTGTCTTTTTACATATATTTTCACTGCCGGAAATAAATCGTTGTCATCTCCCATGTGTGAAAAAGTTATTTTTCCAAATTTTTCAATGTTTAAAAGCCCTGTGACGTCTTTATCTGAAATTTTTGCAGGCTTAATTTCGTATTTATAAAAATTCTGTTTAGTGTCATTTAAAACAAGATATGTCAACTTTTCCATCGGAGTTTTATAGATGGTGTACTCGTTATTTTTAAAGTCTGACAATTTAATAATTTTAGCATTAGGGAAAAGGGTTTGAACATAAGCTTCGTCCAAATCAATTGCCTTAAAATAGCCGTTGTTATAGATATATTTGACAAATTTTAAATTTCCGTTGTCAATTCCGACAAAATCTCCGTTGTTTATAAATTCAGTGTTTGAGAACGGTCCAATCGCAAGTTTGCCTTTGTTGTTGTAGTATTCTGAAAAACCGCCTGAACTTTCAAACATTTTGTACCTGAGCACAATATCTTTTGGAGAAGTTTGAGTTGCACTCCATTTTTTATTTGTGATGTTATAATAAACATTTTGTTTTTCGTGGATAAAGTCAAACGCCAAAACGCTTGAATAACTCATTAACAAAGCAGTTAAAATTAATAAAAACTTTTTCATAGGCTACACCATCTTCAATTCATAAACTCTAAATTCACTTGCTTCAAGCTTGTCAAAATGAAGGCTTGAAGTTTCGGAATCAAATGCAACAGAGACAAATTTGTCGTTATCAATATAGTGTTCTTTAACAATTGTGTAGTCTGTCGGAAGGTTAATAGTTTTGTCAAAAACTGGTGTCCCGTTTAAAATTTCCGAGTAACATTGATTGTTCTCATCTGTCATTGAAACTCTTTCAGTTGTATATTTTGAATTTGAAACAACAAGAAACGCTGTTTTTTCAGGATCTTTCGAGATAATCCAAGCAGCAAAACCGTCATCATCTTCAAGAATAATTTGAGCTTCACCATCGCAGATTATTGAGTTATTTTTTACAAAACAGTCAATAGCGTTGAATTTTTTGTAGAATTCGTAATGTTTTTCACGAGGCATTGAAATCTCATCACCAATAACAGTTTCAATTCCACATTTTGTAAAGCTTTCATCTCCATCAACATACAACATCGGTCTTTGCGCAAATTTTCCACCAGGGAGAAATTTATACTTAAACCACTTGAACAAAGCTCCATTTTTACCTAATTGCCCCGGGTATTGGTCAATACATCTGAATTCTCCGTCTTGGTTGTTGTAAGTTTTCAAGATAGATAATTTTTCGCCTTTTTTATAATTTACGTTGTAATTTGCTAGGTGTTGGTTATCTTCCATGATTTTTTCAGGAGTCTTTTCAGACTGAGAAACAATATCGTTACCCCATAAAAGGTCAAAACTCATATCCTTATGGTATTCTTTCAATAAATCGTCCCAAAGCATGTATTCTGCAAGAGTACCAAAATATGGGATTTTGCTTTTCATTGTGCGGTTAAGTTTGCCCAAAACAACACGTGGTGCACGATAGCTAATTGGGCGACCGTGGTTTTCTGAAACTTTGTCAACAATGTGGTCGATGTGATCAACTCTAAAACCGTCAAAGTTGTATTCTGCTTGTAATTTAACCATATAGTTTACAAAATATTCAATAACAGGTTTGTTAAGCGAACCGTTTTCTAAAAATGCGAAGTAATAAGGTGTTTGACAATCAAGGTTTGCAAACCCTGTAACGTCCTCGCCTTTGTAGTCGTAATGCTTAAATGTCGGATATCCGCCACATTCGCTCATTTTGTCATAAACAGGTACGCCTGCAGAACACCAAGCGCCACCTGGAGCCGGCCACAAACCGTCTTTCATAAGTTCTTGAATTGTATCGATTTGTTTTGTAATATCGTCTTCAGTCAATTTTTGATTTGGTTTAAAACCGTGAACTTGCGCTACAATTTCACGTGCTCTTTTTTGTAATTTAATTTGGTTATCACGTTTCATCATAGCGTTAGACAAATTCTTTTTAGCCTCTGTCATCAAGCTATCAAATGTATCATAAATATTTTTGAAATGAGAACTCAAATCGCCGGTTGAACCGTTTTGAGAGTCTCTGTATATGTTTTTTACAAGTTCAACGTCTTCATCTTCAAAAGATTCAGGCATGTTTTTTGCAATTCGTTCAATATTTGCTTCAAGTTCTTTGTTTAAGAAATTAATGTCAAACCATCTTGCAATTTCAGGGTTTGCCAAAACTGCTTTTGAAAATCTTCCTGTTTGTGGCAAAATGTCGTAAATAACAGGGTGACCTGCCAATTGAGCAAGCATGATAAATGTTTTAACCTGTTCTTTTGCATTCATTCCAGTAAGTTTTTCAATGTTTTCGTCAAATAGTTTTTTACTAATATCAGAACTTTTGGGAAGGTAAGCACAACCGAATTCTCTTGGGTGGAATGGGATTAGATAAATTGTAGTGTTGAAAATATGGTTTTCTAAATTCCCTGTCGGTAAAATTAACAATTGGCGAAGCCAATCAATGAATTTCCCAGTTTCTTTTGTATTATTGCCATCTCCAAGCCCTGCAAGGTTTATGAGCTTAATATCATGTCCTTCTTTTTGAATCCAAGAAGAATTTTTTACCCCATTTCTTGCCAAAACACTGATTTCAGAATTTTTGAAAGAAAATTTTTCGTTATCAAAAACTTTATTGTTTTTCCATTTTATTTCTAAGCCGAACAAAATTTCTTCTGGTGTCAACTCTTCCAAAGCTTTTACATAAGGATATGGCAAATATCCAAATTCTTGAATAAGTTTGGTTAATTCGGCTTTGCGTTCGTCTGAAATATTTGATGACGGATACGCATTTTTTAAAGCCGCATAAATCTCATTTATTCTAATGTTTTTCGCTTCTGAGTTATCTTTTTTACCAAAAAGAAATTCTAACATGATCACACTCCCTTTTTCTGTCTATGATAAAATTATACCATAATAAAAATTATATACACAAAAAATTCATATTTTGTGCCAATATCCAAGACTACCCGATTGGGTAATGGATTGAAAATGATTGAAGTACTTAAATTATAATGTAAGAAACCTATAATAATAAATTCGTTTTTGTGCGAAAGTGGGGTAAAATATGACACAAATGAAAGACAAAACAGAAGAAGCAAAGAAAGTAATTACTGTAATTATTGTTGAAGATTTTAAATTAACTAGAGTCGGCTTAAGGTGTGCTCTTAACGCAAATCCCGATATAAAAGTTGTTGGCGAAGCAGAAGATGCGATTGTCGGTCTAGAACTTATCGAAAAGTTTAAGCCAGATGTCATTTTGATGGATTTAGGACTTCCGGGAATGAACGGAATTGAAGCAATGGTTAAATGCAAAGAAAAACATTTTGATTCAAAAATAATTGCTCTAACATCTCATGACAGATGCGAAGAAGTTCTTGCTGCATTAACTTCAGGCGCAAGTGCATATTGCTTAAAAGATATTGATCCAAACAAATTGGCTGACGTAATTCGAGATGTATCAACAGGTGTTTGTTGGATTGACCCAGTTGTTGCGCAAATGACTTTGAATTCATTGCCAAAAGTTGAAGATGTAGGACTTTTGCCAAACAAATCTCATGTTGACGGAAGTGTTCCGCTTACAGAAAGAGAGTTTGAAGTGTTAAAACATCTTGTAATGGGTAAAAGTAACACAGAAATTGCAAAAGAACTTATTGTCAGTGTTCATACTGCTAAAGCACATGTTTGTTCTATTCTTCAGAAAATGTGCGTAAATGATAGAGTGCAAGCAGCAGTAAAAGCTGTTAAAGAAGGAATGGTCTAACTTTTAATATATATATTACAACTTATCTATGTAAACTCCCCTCCTCTTGGGGAGTTTTTTCTATTTGTTATTCCGGAATAACGATTTTTTCTTTCTTTTTGAGATTAAATATTATGAATATTGCAAGAATTATTAAAGGTAGTGCGATTTCCGGTCTTAGAGCAAGCCAGCATAAAGAAATCGATATTGTGCCAAAAGCTAGGGTTAGGATAAATGTTATAACTAATGCTGCCATTTGGGTTAATTCTCCAAGAAGCGGCACTTTCTTTGCCGAATTTACGATTGGCTGAATAATTAAATTTAGTCCAAAAAACATCAAAAATAATCCGAGTCCTCGTAATAACCAGGTCTGATTTGAATGATTTTTTCGGTATTCGCTCAACATCTGGAATAAATTCTTTTCTCCACTTGTGACAATTACAAAATCTCCATATTTGGAATGCATTTGCCCAAGATGGTTGCCGACCTGTTGAGCAATCACAGATAAAGTTATTCCTGATGGAATATATGAGTAAAACAGCTTTTGCGCACCAATTTCCGGTGTGTCATAGTTTTGTCCGGTAAAATAAAACCCATTATAAATTGTAAACTTGTCACTATAAGGTAGTTGTTGCATTTTATTTACGGCTCTTATTTGTTGGACAATTTCCGGAGAAAGATAGAATTTGCCTAAGCCTACATTTTTTGCAAAAATCTTACGTGGAGGGTATTTGAAAGCCTTTGGGTTTTTATAATTCAAATCATTAAAATTATCGGAATTAATTAAATTTCTGCTCCAGATTTTTCTGTAATTGTATGTGTAATCAGAATTTTTCTCAATTTTTTCTTCTTTCCATTGATACATTTCTGTATCTCTAAAAAGAGCAATCGACTTTGGAATGCTAATAATTCCGTCAGTTAGAGTTTGATGAGAGTAAACTTTCCCTGTTACTTGAACCAGTTTACCTTCGTTTGCCGGAGATATGGTATTTGTTGTGAGTTCAATTGCATTCCGTTCTGCAAAATTGCTGATTTTAACGGAATTAACATAACTTTTTTCATTCGCAAAAAGTAGAAAAAAAGATGTGACAAAAAATATTAACCCAATAAAAAATGCGTTACTATATCGCTTCATTTGGCTTTCGGCTTTCTTCTAACTAATCAGTTAATCCTAAATCTCTTAAAAATCTTGTGTTGTCAGATAATTCCAACAATTTTTCATCGTCAGAAGCATCCACAACGCCTTTTGAGAACAATTCGTCCATAATTCTGTTATGAGAATTATTTTCAGGGTCAGAAAGTACGAGTTTAGAAAAGTTTTTGACGTCGCAATTTCGTTCATAAATATTTACGGCAGTTTTTGTGAGTTTGTCAAGAAAAACACTCTTTCTTCCCTCAAAATCAACATCTAGCGGATTTGTGGCAACATTTGAATATTTCTTTCTCTCTTTGCTTAATTTTTGAGCCAACTTTTTAAACATCATATACACGTACCCTCTAATTTAGATTATACTACGAGTGTCAAATTTGTCCATAATTCTTAACATTTGATAACAGTTAAATTTATTCTTGATTAAAACTTATATTTAAACTAAAATGGTTGCATACATTTATAAGTAGAAAAGAGGTTTTAAATGCTTGATATCAAAATGATTAGAGAAAATCCAGAAAAAGTAAACGAACTTTTGCAAAGAAGAAATCCAGAACTTTCTATTGATGGGGTTTTGGAGATTGATGCAGAAAGAAGAAAAATTCAAACACAAGTAGATGAATTGCGTGCTAAAAGAAAAAATGATTCCCAAAAAATTGGCATGATGAAGAAAAATGGCGAAAATACAGATGCTGTTCAAGAAGAAGTTCGCAAACTTGGTGATGATATCAAGTCCTTGGAAGAAAAACAATCAGAATTAGATGAAAAACAAAGAGATTTGTTGCTTCATATCCCGAATATTCCTGATGAAACAACTCCAATCGGTTTGTCAGAAGATGATAACCAAGAAGTTTACAAATGGGGTGAACCTCGCAAGTTTGATTTTGACTTTAAGGCTCACTGGGATTTGTGCGAAGAAAAAAATCTTGTTGACTTTGAACGTGGTGTAAAACTTTCTCAAAGTAGATTTATTTTGTACAGAGGTAAAGGTTCTCGCCTTGAAAGAGCTATCATAAACTTTTTCCTTGATTATCATACAGAAAAGCAGGGTTATGAAGAAATTCTTCCGCCGTTTATGGCTAACTCTGCAACTATGACAGGTACTGGTCAACTTCCAAAATTCAAAGAAGATATGTACAAATGTGAAAACGAAGATTTGTACTTAATCCCGACTGCAGAAGTCCCTGTTACAAACATTTATGCTGGAGAAATTCTTTCAGAGGACGATCTTCCAAAATACATGACAGCTTATACTCCATGTTTTAGAAGAGAATCTGGTTCTGCCGGTCGTGATACAAGAGGGTTAATCAGAGTTCACCAATTCAACAAAGTTGAACTTGTTAAACTTTGTACTCCTCAAACAAGTAAAGAAGAACACGAAAAATTGACAGAAGATGCTGAAAAAATGCTTCAATTGTTGGAACTTCCTTATCGTCGTGAAGCTTTGTCAACAGGTGATATCGGATTTTCAGCTAATAAATGTTGGGATTTGGAAGTTTGGATGCCTTCTTACGGAACTTATAAAGAAATTTCCAGCTGTTCAAATTACGGCGACTACCAAGCAAGACGTGCAAACATCAGATACCGCGACAAAGAAACAGGAAAAGTTCAATTTGTCCACACAATCAATGGTTCTGGACTTGCTGTTGGAAGAACATTTGCAGCAATTGTTGAAAATTATCAACAAGAAGACGGAACAATTATTATTCCGGAAGTTCTTAGAAAATACACAGGATTTGATAAGATTTAGGATTTGTCACAAATGCATAAAAAAGACTCTCAAAGTAGAGAGTCTTTTTTTATGAAAAATTTTTATTAAATATTTCTTAAAACTAAATCAGTTATTTCATCAGCTGATAGTTTTGGCATTGGGACTTTTTTAAATTCGTCTGTTTTGGGTGTTTTTTCAAGTGCATTGCCAACAGATTTGATGAGTTTAGTATTTTTTATTTCTTTTTGAATTTTATTGATATTTAACAAAATAATTTTATTAAAACGCGAGAAAAATCAAAAATTTTCCTGTTTTCAATCAATTTTCGACGTTATTTTATAAAATCGCATGACTTTGACGACTCGACAACGG
>ERZ1034925.639-NODE-639-length-14441-cov-4.773043_pt1 | contig 14441 bp, 13 predicted proteins | sample MGYA00520687_ERZ1034925 | MGnify/ENA primary metagenome ERZ1034925 (study PRJEB33766, sample SAMN09781758) | gut metagenome | biome: gut microbiome | host: Homo sapiens | place: Madagascar | study: EMG produced TPA metagenomics assembly of the PRJNA485056 data set... | reverse complement strand
CAATGAAATGTTCGTGTGGTGAGATATTTACTCGAACTTGGGATGATGCAAAGTCTGGCATTTATGGAACAAAGTGTCATAGTTGTTTGGTAAAAAGTAGAGGTAGAAATCACAGAGAAAATCTTTCTGAAGCAATAAGGGCATTTGAAGAACGTGGATATAAAATTATTGGTAATGCTAATGAAATACTAAGAAATATTCCAATAGAAGTAGAAACTTGCGAAGGATATAAGGGGTTTATTTCATATAATAGAATTAGACAAGGAAGAGGTTATGAAGTATTTGGGTTGAGGCAAAATAAGAAAAATTTTATTCATAATGCCAACGTTTGGTCTAATATCAATGGAATTGGCACACAGGTGTTAGATTTTTGCGACGATAAAAAATTTACTAAACAAGGCATAAAATGTAAATGTCAATGTGGTAATGAGTTTATCACGAGTATTGCGTCTTTTCAAAATGGAAAAAATAAGTGCGATGTTTGCGCTGCCTCAAATTCTAAATATGAGAGAATGGTCAGGCATTTCTTAGAAGAAAATAATATTGAGTATATACCTGAGTATAGAATAAATAGTTGCAAAGATATACTACCTTTACCATTTGATTTTTATATAAACTCATGTTCTAAGTTGATAGAGATTGATGGACAAGGACATTATCATCTCTGTTATTTTAATAATATGAGTGAAGAAAACGCGAAAAAATCATTTGATGCAACGGTAAAGCACGACAAGATTAAAAACGATTATTGCAAAAAATATAACATCCCATTATTGAGAATCCCCTATTGGGAAATGGATGATGGCTCTTATAAAAACAAAATTATACAATTCATAAAGGATTAACGACCCTTTATAAATATCAATGTAGTAACATCCGGCACAGAAATCATGCAAGGGCGCAGTAGTCAGGTTGCGCGTGGTCTATCTACTATTGCAGCTCGTATTGTAAAGAATCAAGATGCTCTTGCAGAATATGGCATTACAGTAGAAAATGTAGATGGTAGCTTAAAGAGTACGTTTGATGTGTTATCCGAATTGAAGCCCAAATGGGATTCTATGACAGATGCACAAAGAACGGCTCTTGGTGATACTATCGCAGGGCAGAATCAATATAAAGTCCTTGCTAGTGTGATGCAGAACTTTGGTCATGCGGCTGACGCAACCAAAACAGCTTTAGAGTCAGCTGGGTCTGCGGCTCAGGAGAACAGCAAATACATGGAGAGCCTAGAAGCCAAGCAACAGGCTCTTAAAGCAGAATTTGAAGATTTTGCAAATCGCGTATTATCAAAAGACCTAGTTGGCGGGTTCATTAATGCTGGTACAGCTATGCTTAATTTTGCCAACAATGATGTCGGTGCAGCTATTACTAGAATTGGTGTATTAAGCACTGGCGTTACTGGATTAGTTGGCATTGTTGGTCAAACTGTAGGTAAAATTGCAGAGGTTGGATTACAGCTTAAAAATCTAGGCGTTGGTGGCGACTCATTCCTAGGTATGCTTGCCAGTGGCAAAATTGCTCTCATAGTTGGTGGAACAGTTGCAGCTATTACAGCGCTTGTTGAAATTATTAAAGCTGTAAATCAAGCTATTGAAAACAATAAGTTTGAAAATCTTGTTGCTTCTATGGACGAAGCTAACCAAGAGTTGGAAGATACCAAGACAGGGTATGAAGAAACTAAGAAAAAGTTAGATGAGCTTAATAATACACCATATGAGGGTAACGAAGCAGAGCTACAAGCAGAACGCGAACAGCTAGAGAAACAGATTGAAGCTTATGAAAAGCTAATTGAGTTACGACAGACAGATACAGTTGAAGCAGCTCGTAAAGTCGCAACTGGTGGTAAACAGGTAACTGGCGCAACTGTAAGCGGATTAGGTACGGATGAATTTGGTAATAAAACGCTTACAACTTGGAGTAATAACTTATCTTTAACTGATGAACAAGCAAATGCGCTAAAGGGAACATTTGAGTCCGTTGAAGATGCAACCAATGCGGCGTTTGAAGCGTTACAGGAGTATGTAGATTCTACAACATATGATGCCTATTTAGAGGCAGCTAGTCTTGGCAATTGGAGCGAAGCTACTGAAATTGCTAGAAATGCTCTTAATGGATTAGGTGTAACAATCACTGAAACAAAGCAAAAGACGATTGATTGGGCACAGTCTCAAGGACAGTCATTAGCTAATTGTCAAGATGTCATCACGTCTAGCGATTCTGCTACTCGGCAAGTAGGTGAGCTTGTTACATCAACAGAGGATTATTACAATGCTCTAAAAATTCTCGCAGATAATGGTGAAAATCTTGACCAGTGGCAACTTGATTTTATCAATAACTGGGAAGCGCTTAATGGTATAGTACAGAATACTGACTTAAGCGGAGCGGCTAATGATGTTCAAGAACTTGGTATCGCCGCAGAAGAATCAGCATCCAAGCTAGATACCTATATTGCCGCGCTTGACCAATATCGTGGCGCAAATGAAAATGCGGCTGATGCTAGTGGCGTGCTAGTTGATTCTCTATTTGATACTAATGGTCAATTAACAGAAGCGGGTAAACAAGCGCTATCTACATCTGGCTCTATGGCTAGTATGGCTCAGTCATTTATTCAAGCACAACAGGAACAAGCTCAAATTGATTTTAGTGCATTGATACTAGCTATTAGTAAAGTTGGCGAAGCCGCAATGGTTACAACTAGCCAATTAGCATCTATGATGGCTATGGCTGGTGTTGATATTTCTGGCGGTGAAACAAATGCAGTAGCTAGTCTTAGACATCAATATTATGTTGAAACTGGTAAGGGTAGTACATCTGGCTCTAAAATGGTGGACGGCAAAGTTGAAATGCAGAACACCAAAGAATTTACAGATTGGGCAGCTTCATATATCCAAAAACAAGCACAAGAAAAATTTGAGAAGCAACAAAAAGAGTATGCTGATAAGCTCAAGCAGATAGGTACATTTGTCCCATCTGGTGGAGGTGGTGGTGGCTCATCCTCAACCAAGAAAGACCAAGAAGAGGTTAAAGCTCAAACCATCAACACCATTGAAGAACTGCGTGAATATTTAACAGATGAATCAACCCGTCTCAAGTTAATTGACCCAGATATTAGTAAATCTGATTTACAGGATACCCTATCAGAAGTAGCTACTATATATCAATCCTATCAGGATTATCTATCTCAGCTAAAGCAACAGGGGTTTGATGAAACCAGTGAACAATATCAACAAGCAGAGGCTGAATTTGCTCAATTCGTTGAAGTTGTAAAAAATCTACTAATGTCATTATTGTCAGATGGCAAATATAGCATTGATGAGATAATGGACTATGTAGAAAAGAATTGCGGCAACCTATCTGATATGATTGGTGGGATGCTAGATACTGTTAAGGACAAGGTTACATCCACTGTATCATCTGTAACAGGTTCTATTCACCAAGCGTTTGCAAGCGGAGACGCGAATAGTGCTATTGCGGCTATTGAAAATGCTTGGACGATGATTCGTCAGATGGGTGCCAGCATTGAAGAACAATACGATGCCGCAGTTGCGAAAGCCGTAGAGAATGCCGTTGCTGAAAAAGGAATAGCCGAAGAAGTAGCAGATGAATATGACCGTCAGAATCAGCTACTAGATGATAAGATAGCTCTCGAAGAAAAGCTAGAAGCGCTAGAAAAAGCCAAGCAACGCCGTATGCTTGTATATAGTGAAGGACGATTCCAATATATGCAAGATGCAGATGCTATATCTAGTGCGCAGAAAGACTATCAAGAGACATATCGTGATGCTGAGCAACGCCAGATTAAAGAAATCATGGATATGATTGGAGACGAATCATCTGAGTTCTTCAAGAAATATTTTGGCGAAGGCGGAAGCGGCGACGTATATGGCTATACAGGTGCATTAAAAGAACATTTGATGGATTATGCTAGGGGGCAACTTGGCGGCACGGTCCTCGAGGGTGTATCTGACGAACAGTTGAATTCTATCTTTGGTGAAGCAATGAAGCCGGGTGAGGCTTATAAGCAAATTCTTATAGCATACAACGAAGCACAAGCAGCAAGAGAAGAAAGACGAGAACGAGAAGCCGAGCTAAAGAAACAGATTCGTGAAGAAAATGTAAGACATTATGGCGTTGATACAGACTTTGGCGAAAAGATAAAGAATGCTCAGTCTCAGGCTGAAGTTGAATATTGGACTCAGCTCAGAGATACCAAGCAACAGATGATTAAGGAATATAGAGAGGCATATGGTGATGAAGCCGCCTCAAAATATTTCGGAACAGATGTTAGTAAACAAGATGAATGGAAGTCTAACCGCGACTTGTACAAAGAGTCTTATGAGTCTGGTAGTAAAGCATGGTGGTTCGATAAAGAGCAACTCCATAGACAAAACTATGTAGACCCAAGGGATGAATGGACTGAGGAAAATCCAGAGTTAACACAGGCTCAATATAATGCGGCGACTGCTGTTGACATGGAGGGGTTTGGAGACCAGAGATTATATGATAGAATCTTTAGTGGTACTATCACTAAGGATGAGATTCAAGACCTATATGACAAATCTAAATCCGATATATCTAAGGGTTATCTTCTCAATCTAGGAAATGAAATGCATAAAGCTGGTTATCCCGGATATGCAAAGGGAACAAGAAGCGCAAATAGAGGTTTATCTCTAGTTGGTGAAAATGGCCCAGAGCTAAGAGTGCTAAATCATGGCGATGGTATCTTACCTAATAATATAACAGACAACCTATGGCGTTGGGGTTCTATGACACCTAGTGATATGTTGGCTTCTTTGGCTCAGAAGGCACAGAGTTGGGCGCAGACACTCAATATCAGCAATGTTACATTGCCTAACGTGCGCGATGCTCAATCATTCGTAAGCGGACTAAGAGAATTGGCGCAACAGTATGTGACAAGACGTAGTTAACATAATATCCTAGTAGGTTGAAATATACCTACTAGGATTATATAAAAGAGGTGATTTAGTGTTACCTAGTGAAGAATTATTGCAATCAATAGACATCTTGGCTCAAAATGCAGTCAAGAATTCAGTTAAGATATATACAGCTATAGTAACCGCCGTAGGTAGTAATAACACATGTTCAGTTAGAGCTAATGGCAAGACACATAGTAATATAGCGTATTATGGCGATACACCAACTGTGAATAAGAGTTATAGGGTGTTTTGTCCAAATGGCTCAATGAATCAGGCGTTTATTATAACGGGTGGTGGCTCATCTGACGGTGGTGGCACTGGTACCACAGATTATAATCAGTTGACAAATAGACCATCTATCAACGGCAATGTTTTATCAGGCAACCAAACATCTGAACAATTAGGAATTACAAACGATAAAACATTTACATTCAATCAAGCTGTAGCATCAACAGAATGGCAAATAAATCATGGATTAAATAAATATCCATCAGTAATGATTGTAGATTCTGGCAATAATGTTGTTGTTGGTGATATAGAATACATCGATAAGAATAATGTGAAGTGCATCTTTTCTTCAGCGTTTTCTGGGTCTGCATATCTAAACTAAAAGGACGGTGTTAAGGATGGCAAATAAGTTTTTAACAAACATAAATTTATTACAGAATGAACTACAAAACGCAGTAATTCAAGTATTAGCAACTGACCCTGCTACCGGTAAGATGGGTCAGATTTATTATAATAGTGCAGACAAGGCGCTAATGCAATATGATGGTACAAAATGGAATAGAGTAGGCGTTGTATATCAACAGAACTCAACAACTGGTGCGGTTATTACTGGGCTTGATGCTAGTGGTAATGTTACCATCACTAATGTCACAGGGCTTACTCTAGTTGGTTATACACCCGTTGAGGGTGGCTATGTATCTACTGACATGAGTTTAGAAGATGCATTCAAAGCGCTTGATACGGCTGTTAAAAATGCTGTAGCTGGTGGCGGCGAAGTCAACCAGAACGCATGGTCTAATATCAATGTTAAGAAGCAAAGCACAGCTACTACAGCTGTGACGGGGCAGACAGCTGATACAACCATTGCGGCTACTGCTAAAACAGATACATTCTCTGTGGCGTCTGGCAATAAATGGGTTGATATCAATAGCGATGGTAAACAGATCAATATTGGTCATAACCTGAGTGGCGCAACAGCTGGTACATATGGCGATGGCACTCATGTTGCTAAGGTTGCTGTAGATGAAGCTGGTCACGTCACTAGCGCCGAACAGGTAGCTATCAATTTCCCAGAAGTCACAGTACCAGTGTATGATATTGTAAAAGATGCCGATAGCGGTGAGTATGCGGCTATTTATCATCTGACCAAAGACGGCACTAACACTGGTGCGGCAATTAACATACCTAAAGACCTGTTTGTCAAATCAGGTGAAGTTGTAGATAATCCTACTGGTCAACCAGTCGGAAAATATATTAAGCTGACCCTACAAAATCAGACTGAGCCAATTTATATCAATGTGGCTGACCTAGTTGATGCTTATACTGCTGGTAATGGTATTACTATTAGTGCAACAAATGTTGTTTCAGCTAAGGTTGTTGAGGCTAATGGTCTATCTGTGGATGCGTCTGGTATTGCTATGGGTCTTGCATCTGCTGATACAAACGGTGCAATGTCTAGTAAACAGTTTACTAAGTTGGGCGGTATTGATGAAGGCGCAACCAAGGATACTATTACACTCAATGGTACAGTAACCAAGACCCTTAGCTTCTATGCACCTACTACAGCTGGTACTGAGGGTCAACAGCTAGTATCTAGTGGTACTGGCGCACCCACTTGGCAAGATATGCCAGTCAATCTCAAGAAATATACTGCAACCAATGGCGCTATTACGGCTGTTGGCGGTGCATTCATTTGGACTATCACTGCGGAAACTCATGGCGTTACAACTCCTGCTATTGTTCAATTGTTTGAGGTAGCCAGTAACGAGCAAGTAATTGCCGATGTAGTAATTGCTGAGAATGGTAATGTGACAATCACAATCAACGGAACTGGTTCTCTTGCGGCTGGTACATATAGAGCAGTAATTATTGGATAATGGAGGTGCTAACCAATGAAATATGTTGGCACTTATAGCGATCCCAAAGATATCGTCACTAAAGATAAATTAGAATCTGTAGCATCTAGGGTATCAACCAATGAAGATAATATTGCTATGGCTGAAAGCGACATTGATGGGCTACAAACTGATATTGGCACATTAAAGACGAATGTGACTAACTTACAGACGGCTCTAACTAGCAAGCAGGATGTTATAGTAGGTGCGGCTAGTACCATTACTGAGGATAATTTAGCTACTGATAGAGCGTTAGTATCCAATTCAAGCGGCAAGGTAGCAGTAAGCAATGTTACGTCAACCGAACTTGGCTATCTTGATGGAGTGACTAGCAATGTACAGACACAGCTTGATAAGAAACTAGAGAAAGCGCCTGTTACCAGTGTCAATGGACAGACAGGCGATGTAACAATTGATGTATCAGGTGGTGGCACACAAGTCAAGATTGTGAGGTGGTAATATGCCATTATATTTAGGTAGCAATCAGATTAGTCGTGTTGAAATTTCACAGAATATAAATTGGGAGAATATTCGGCTTGAACAAAAAAGTGTCAATCCATCAGAAGAGACAATAACATATACTCCAGATGATGGTTATGATGTGTTTAGCCAATTCACAGTAAATGCGGCATCTTTACAAACAAAAACCATAACCCCGGCACAAGCAGAACAATCAGTTGTGGCGGATGCTGAATATTTTGGACTAAAAGAAGTTAATGTAGCAGCAGCTCCTTTACAATCTAAAACTGTAACACCAACAGAAGAAAAGCAAATTGTTACATCGGATATAGGGCAATATGGTTTAAGCCAAGTGATAGTTAATCCAATAAAAGTTGGCAATAAAACGATAACAGAAAATGGTGTATATACTGCATCTAATGAAAATTTAGATGGATACAAACAAGTAACGGTTGACGTTCATGGTGGTGGCATAGAACAATTGATTCAAAATGACACGTCAATTACACCAACCGGAACATACGCGACATCGGTATATTATGACACATCGTATGGTGTAAAAGTTGGTTATATGTCAAATGGGGACGTTATGGTGTCTATGGAAAATGGTACTTCATCCTCTTATCAAACGCTTAGATTCACAGAAGAGTTCTTACCAAGTGGTGTAACATTGTATGCACCAGAGTCTACAGGTTTTAGCTTTGGCTCTACCGTTCACAAAACGGCATATTGTTGTATTATAAGTGGACTTACAGCAGTGGCAACTTTAGGAATAAACATGAAAGCTAGATCAAATTCATATACTACATGTGCTATAACTATATCATATGTGTGAGAGGAGGGTATGAAATAATTGGCAACAACCACAAATTTACAAGAATTACTAATTAACTATTTAACGCAGAGTCAATATGACGCAGCATTGGCAGCTGGTACAATTGATGAAAATCAGCTTTATTTCATATCCGACATTTTACGCGGAGTGAACATTACAACTAGCGAAGTTCAACCAACAAATCAAATCAATGGTGATTATTGGTATCATGTTACAGGAACAGCAAATATATAGAAAGGAGGATGAGATATGGCATTAACCAAACCAACATTAGCTCAAATTGCGGCATTTGATGCAACTAAACCGCAACAGTTCAAGTTCTACTCACAAGGCGGTTCTCAGGTCACAGGCAACATATTAACAATAAAAAATAATGTGACGTTAGAGCAAGTATATAAACAGACGGTTACAACATTTGCTTATATTCATACATTACCAGCCAATACATTAGTCAATGGTACAAAATATCAAGCAACGATTCAGACTATTGATGCACAGGGCAACGTATCGGTTGAATCAGACCCTATTTTATTCTATTGCTATACTCAACCTACTTTAACTTTTAGCAATATGCCACCTAGCAATAATATTCCCAATGCATCATTTGAATTTGAAGCGCAATATAATCAAGCTGAATCTGAGCAGTTGGCGCAATATCAATTCAATCTATACGATGCTCAGGGTGATTTAGTAGCGACAAGTGGCGTTAAATATCTACAGAATCAACTTGTACCAACAACTATATCCTATATGTTCTCAGGTTTTGAGGATAAGTTGGCATATCAGATTGAGGTAGTTGGACAAACTGTAGAAGGAACTGCGGTAGAATCTGATAAGGTTAATATATACATTGTATATGTCATACCAAGATTATATACAACTATGTATTTAACCAATAATTGTCATGAAGGATATGTCACTATTGAGAACAATGTGCGTGGTATTCCGGGTGATTCTAATCCATATCCTCCTACGTATATTGATGATAAAGAAATTGACCTCAGACAAAGTGGAGCATATGTAGAATGGAAAGATAACTATGAGATAGCTGGCGATTATACTATGGGCATATGGGGGCGTGACTTCAACCCTAACTCAACTATTCTCACATTCACTAATGATGATGGCGCAACTGTTACATTGACATATCGTGAAGAGGGCAATTATGTATGGATTGAGCTTGTGGCTCAACATAAGAAATGGCGGCATTATTATGGCATCTTCTCTAACAAAATCTCCAAACCAACTGATACAGAATATCTATTCATATGGAATCGGCGCATTAACAATATATATGATCTAAAAATTGAGAATAGAGGTGAGACGGTATGATTGCTGTATTAGGCTATAATTTTTGTTCAGATAGAAACGCTATTGACCCTATGCCAACTAACGTCTCACATATCACTAAGACACGCATTGAGAACGGAATATATGACCATTTTAATGTAAGCAATAATGTCACCAAGCCATATAACTCAACCATTCCTACTGATTGGGATTGGGAGACGGTTATGGATTGTAACTTTGAAAATAATATCTCGGCTGGCAACGTTGACCAAATTTCAAAGGATATTACAGGTTATAGGCTCAAGCGGCGTAAAGTAGGCGAGTTTGAATGGACTATAATTAAAGAGGCTGAAATTAACAACCTGTCAGAATTGACGTTTACATTCGCTGATAACTTGGCACTTAACTTCACTGACTACCAATATGCTTATGTACCTATGATGAGCCATGTTGAGGGTGATTATATTGTAGAGCAAATTGCTACTAATTTCAAGGGCGTATTTATTTGTGACTATGACACGGCGTATAAGCTATATTGCGGCGTTGCATATGGTAATAATGACCAAATGCGGCAAGTAGGTGTATTTACACCATATGGGCGGCAATACCCTGTTGTTATTAGTAATGGTTTACAGAATTATCAGACCGGCTCAATTCAAGGTAAGGTGCTACCAGCCGATTTTGAGCAAACTGGCAATATTGATAGACAGGAAATCACAGCTAGAAAGAATACCCTACTTAAATTCCTAACCAATGGTAAACCAAAGGTAATAAAGGACTGGAATGGTGAGGCTTGGTGTCTAATCATCACGGGAAATCCCTCAGTATCTTATGATAGCAATTATGGTATGGGTATGTGCGATATTAGTGCAAACTGGACGGAAACAGGTAAGCCAGATAATAAGTCAGACCTGTTTATGAATGGGCTTATCCCAACGGAGGCATAATATATGGCTCTAAATATTACACAGGATGATTACAATATCCTTAGACAATCATATATTAAGCAGTATATCAAGCTAGACCTACTAGATTTCAACATGAACGTTGTAGATGAACTAAGCGGCAACCTGATTGGATTATCAGTTACAGTTGATGCTAATGCTGATTTGCGACGTTCATGTGAATGTAGCTTAGTTGTTACAGATAGCTCATTTGAGATTAAGGCTGGCGGTAAGATTTTTCTTGATAAATATATTCGCCCATGGATTGGATATCTTAATATACGCACCGGCAATATCCAATGGTATAATCAAGGCATATATCTAATCAATGCTCCTAGTTATCAATATGATGCGGCGACATATACATTATCTTTCTCAGGGCTTGACCTGATGACTAAGTTGACAGGATTGAGAAATGGTGAATTACCGGGTGTGCCGACAAAAGTGCCACAAGGCTCGGATGTGCGTGGAGCTATTATCGCCGCATTGGAATTAGGCAGGTTTAACAAGTATATTGTTAGCGAATGCAGGAATGTGGATGGTGTAATTCAAGAAGTACCATATGATATTGAGATAGCACAAGGCGGCACAGTATATGATATTCTTAAAGAACTACGTGACATCTTACCTCAGTATCAGATGTTTTTTGATACTGATGGTGTATTTCACTACGAAATGATACCAAGTGGTAAAAATGCCCCAATCTTGATTGATGATGATGTGTGGCAAAACATACTTATTCAAGAATCAGTAAGCACGGATTTTGAGAATGTCAAGAATTATATAGAGGTATATGGACGTAGTCATAATATTGACCATTTCAGTGATAAAACCACGGTGGATGGCTCGACCGTTACTTTGCACATACCATCATTAACGCCAACTGCAACAGGTGGTTCACCATTACAAGAATGGACGTTGGTTGGTTTCGTGCCTCCCAGTAAGGTGACAGGTTCTATTTATCTAAAGATTACAGCTGGTGCTAGTGAAGCAGAGCCAACTACATTAGGCACATATAAGCTTGTTAATAAAGATGGATCTGGTGCAAACAAGCTTGAAAAAGACAAATATTATGTCGCTCAGTTTCAAGCAAACCACACATTCCTAGACTTAGGCAATGACCAAGCATCAGCTGTGGCATATGATGATAATCCAGATAGTCCATTTTATGTAGGCGACCCAGTTGGCTCTAGTTCAGTTGGTATTATTCGACACGTATGTTATAGTGGTGAATATGATAACATTATGTCTAACGATCTAGCTAAGCAAAGAGCTGAGTTAGAGCTATATTGGCGTTGTCGGCTTAATGACAGTATCTCATTAGCCACTATACCAATTCCTTGGCTTGATGTCAATATTATTATGAGTCATGCTATGAAATTACAGGGCGACCCAAAGAAATATATGATACAATCATATAATGCGCAATATGGTGATACAAATAGTATGACTATATCAGCGTCAAGTTGGTATCCATATTATACAGAGTATTAAACGAGGTGATTAAATGGCAACTAAATTCCCCAGCCAAGTTGATACATTCCCAACTATGCTAGATATTACGGCTGATGACGCTGAGTTGGTTAAGCAGTATCAAGATGCTATGGAGGCTGGTAGTTATGATGTGGCTCAACAGGTATTGTCTCAGCTCCCAAATGGGCAACAGAAAATAATTTCAGCTGGGCTAATGAATGATGTGCTAGATGGCTTGACAGCAACAGAGCAATATTTTGGTGATAGATATAGCCCCGCATATGTTGTATCTGATACACAACCAACATTCCAGCAAGCCACAGATTTCTGGTTTCATGTGACAGGAGCGGCTAGTGTATGATGACAATGAAATATCAAGACTTGCATCTGTCCGACGTTGACTCAAATACTCAATTCAAGCAGTATATGTCAGCTGGACAATATGAGGCGGCTCTATCCATCCTACAGAACGGACAGCTGACTGATAAGACAGTAGTGGCGGCATTATTTAACTATGTGACTGGGCGGCTTGTTGAGGTACAATCGACATCTGACCCTACATTTAAACAAGATGCAATTAAGGTTGCTACTCAACCTCCTGCTGGCATTACAAGTGGGCAAGTATACTTCAAATTAAAGGAGTGAATATAATTGGCTGAAAAGAAAAAATTTACAATAGAGAATTATAATGGCACAGATTATGATACTCTATATCCAGAAACAATTAGTGGACAAGTGCTCCTAGATGCTCAAGCGCAACGTATTTTAAATTTACCATCTGGGGACACGTTGAATAATGCTTTTAACCATATAACATATGGTGGAGGCTCATATATAATTGGAGACGTGCTTGTAACAGCTAGAAACAATCTAGGTGACAATTGGCTATTGTGCAATGGCGCAATTGTAGATGGTTCAAAATATCCTATCTTGAAGAATTTATTGAAAAGCGCTCCGCAGGTAGGCACATTTAAGAGTATTGGCGCAGGCGCAGATACGTTATACAGACCCGGCAAAGCAGGGGAGATATTATGGAAAGATACACGAATGGATAGTCCGATAAATTCTTACGATTTTTATACATCATTATCTTCGCAATCTTCAAATGTTGACACATGGTCATTTTTTTATGTTCCAAGTCAAAACAAATACATGTATACAACAGTGAAATCTCAAACGTCTAGTGGAAGCAACACTATTGGATATTATGGTGATGATTTAAGCAACATGTCAACATCTACAAATTTTGAACGAATGACTATACAAGGTGGATGGGAAGTAGACGGGGATTTATTTTATATTGTAATTACTTTTGAACACATACAACCATCCTTAGTAACATCTTTCCCAAATACTTTTACCGTTGATAGACGAGGTGGAGTGACTACTAGTAAAACTTTTGGTCCAACTTACAATAATGTGGCAAAACTTGGAACAAAATACATAATGTATGCCAGCGATGGTGGTGCTAAATGTTATGTATTTGATAAATCCGGAACGGCAACAGGAACTACTGTTGTAGGGAGCGGTTCAGAAAATACGTTCTTTGCATGTGATGGTACAGTTGCTTTGCTGAATTATAAACCAGATTTGTATACACCGGTTGGGTCATATATAATTACAGAAGATTCTACAGAAGCATCCCCAATAACTCTTCCAACATCGGAGAGAATTTTTGGTAGTTCTCATGGATTTTTCTATTTGGATGGAACAAAATTATATCAGTCCGTCGATCATGCTAATACATGGAATGTTTTGATCAATGATTTTAATGTTGGAACACTATATGACATTCTTGAGAATCCTCAAGATAACAAGGTCTATGCTATTGGTAGTGCTGCTACAAAAATCTTAAATTTTGATAGTACAAATGTTCTGCTTCCAACATATTCTCCTGCTACTGGGTTACGTGCTTATATTAAAGCAAAGAATTAAAGAGGATGGTGTAATATGATAAATCAACCGACATTACCGGCAAAGGCTGGTTACGTAGAAATCATAGATGAGAATGGCAATCATGTGTATGTGCCAACTCAGGAAACGCTTGACCGTGAGCGGCTTGAAAAGGATGTGGCTGATAACAAGGAAAGCGCAAATACTCAGCTAACCGACCTTCAGATGGCGCTATGTGAAACATATGAATCAAACGATAAGCAACTAACAGACCTACAGACGGCATTATGTGAAGTATATGAACTTGTTCTAGGGGGCACAGTATAATGGCTAAAATTTATGCAGAGCTAATTCGTAAGGGTGTAAAGACGATTGATGATGTACCAGAACGGCTCAGAGCAGAAGTTCAGCGCCTCTTGGACGAAGATATTGGCGTATGAGTTCGCTCATTACGTTGATATATAAATTATTTCATATGGAGGAATAT
>ERZ1034925.635-NODE-635-length-14465-cov-7.447398_pt1 | contig 14465 bp, 25 predicted proteins | sample MGYA00520687_ERZ1034925 | MGnify/ENA primary metagenome ERZ1034925 (study PRJEB33766, sample SAMN09781758) | gut metagenome | biome: gut microbiome | host: Homo sapiens | place: Madagascar | study: EMG produced TPA metagenomics assembly of the PRJNA485056 data set... | reverse complement strand
TGTAGCCAGCGTTCGCCGCGCCTTTGTAGCCAGCGTTCGCCGCGCCGTAGTTGCCCGCGTTCGCCGCGCCGTAGTTGCCCGCGTTCGCCTTTTCCGGGTCAGTGTCTTCCATGGTCGTGTGCGATTTGACGTAATCAAATTGTGCCTTGACCAGCCCCGCAACATCCAGCTTCGCGCCGATCTTGATCGTCTTTCCGACGACCTTTGTACCCTCTTTGCGTTCGGCGCTCACATCCTCAAGATCGACCTCGTGATAAACAGACGTTCCGGGGGCGTAATAGCCAAATACATCCAGCGGTCTTTCACAGGCATGAAATCCCTTCTCGCACAAAACCGCCTCGTCCTCGTGATAGGTCTCACTTTCTTTGTACTGGAATGTCTTGCCTCTCGGCGTACAGGTCATGTCTCGGTTGAACCCCTTGTAGGCTTTCATAATTGCTTTTTCTCCCTTTCCGTGTTAAAATGAAGATGTATTGTTTTCTCTGTGCCGTTCCGCGCTGCAACGCGGGGCTTTGTTTTTGTTGAACTTAACTTAGATACGCTGTGCTTTGCCGTAGCAGAGCTTGACCATACGAGACGGGGCTCCGCCCGCGCGTCGGAACACCGAGCAATGCCATCGCGTTACTTCGCTGCGCCGTTTCTCTGCTAGGCAGAAATCAAATTTCTGCACCCTCAATCAGTTCCGCAATACGCTGTTTCCCGGCTTCGTTGTAGCGGAAGCACGGAACCTGCTTATCGGAGTTCCGGCCTTTATCCAGCACCGTGATTCCGTATTGCTCCGTTTTCAAGCCATGCTCTTTGGCGATCCTGCCGATCATGTTGGCTGATACGCCGAACATCTGCCCCAGCTCCGTCGCCGTATACGTCTTCTCGACTGGCGGCCTGTACCCGGTCTTCACCCCGGCGTATTCCTCGATCATCGTGATGCCCAGCGTTTCCAGCGCGACCGGCGAAAGGTTGAAGTTCGATACCGCCTTGCTCGCCGCCGTCAACATTCGCGATTTCGCGTTTAACAGCATCGCCTTTGCCCGAACGTCTGCCGCTGTCTCCGCTTGCGGAACACTGTAGCTCCCGGTCTTGCGGATGCTCGGAATCACCTCATGCGTGATCCAGCGCTTGAACGCTTTCGCTTCGGGCTTGCGGGAAGCAAGCACCAAACTGTACAAGCCCGGTTCGTTGACGAGGCTCACCTCAATCGTTTTTTCAGGCGACTGTGGGTGGGGGATTTTAATTCCCCTACCTACTTCGTCCTCGTCAAGGCGATTCAGGGCTTTGTGTGTCTGTTCCAGCCCAAGCGCCCTGCACACATCCGACGCGACGAACCAAGGTTCGCCGTTGCATTCAACCACGCGAACGGCGCCAAACTCATCATTGCGGTAAATCGTTATGCCGTTCATTCTCTTTCATCTCCCCCTCGTCAAGGTTCGCGGCAAAAACGCTTTTTTATTCCGTCGCAAAAAGGTAATCCGGATTATACTCCGGAAAGAGCATCTTGCAGGTCTTCCGATACTCTCCGTAGGTAAACTCAGTCGATTCGTTGAATTTATTGGTTACGGTTTTTTCGGATACACTCAAGAATTCGGCATAGTCTTTAATGGTGATGCCCTTCTTTTGCAGAGCATTTTTCAGGTTTGCGTACATCAAATCACCTCCTTGTTTACCCCTTGAGGTAATTTTTGTCTTATATTATCACCCTATATCGTAATTGTCAAGAACTTTTTTACGATTACACGTAATATTTTATTGACACGCCCTGCGGTATGGGGTAAAATAAAGATACGATGACAACGACAACAACGACAGAAGGAGGGAGAAACCACAGATGGAATCCGAATTTCTTGAAGCGCTAGACGCCTACATGAAAGAGCACTCCTTAAAAAAGAGTGACCTCTCAAGAATGACGGGCTTGCCTTATACGACGATTGACGGCTGGTACAAAAAAGGACCAGACGGAATCCGAATGAGCACGATAAGGAAGCTGTCAAACTCGCTGAACGTCCCCATGTCGTACTGGGTCGAAAAGCCCTCCATAGACGGCGACGAATCCGTTAGTGAAAAATCGAGCCAAATGACCCGTTTAATGTGGGTCGCGTCCGAAAATAAAAAGAAGCTCATCCGCCTGATACTCGAAATGCCGGATGAACTTCTGGACGGAATGACCGATTATTTGCGGTCAGCTCGCAAATGATGTCTGCGTTGCTTCAACAGCGCGCAACACTTCTGCGACACCGAGCAAGTAAAGGGCTTTCTTTTCGCCCGCAAGCATCCTCGCGCTCCCGCTCTAGTCGTTTTGAAAGGTCTTGACTAGATCGTGAGTTTCGCGGTATACTTTACCCATAGTGACCCCCAGTCTTGTGTCTCCGCCCGGTGAAGTCTTGCGCCGGGCGGTATTTTTTTTATTCCGTGGTCGCGAAAAGATAGTCAAAACCGCAAGAAAACATCTCGCACAGCTTTCTGCACTCGTTGATCATAAAATGACCCGTCTTGAGTTTATTCTCGTATCCGCGCCGAGCCAAACTGGCTATTCACGAACGTTGACTGGAACGGGAGAGTCTTGTTTTAGCTCTCCTTCTTTTTCTCGGGGCTGTCCATGCTAGTCTTCAACTGGCCAAACAACACGCCCGCCGCAAAAGCGTTCTGAATGGCTTCGGGGAAACTGACGAAAGTCTTGAGAATATCGACTTTCTCGTTTGCGACAACAGTATTTGCCTCCACAGTTGCGTCACCTCCGTTCTTTTTGTACCCGTGAGTGCATTATAGCTTCCTTTTCTGCGATTGTCAATACATTCAGTTTAAATTTTTGCATTTACAAGTGCATATCACGATTTACATTTTTACAAGTCAGTGATATAATGTATTCGGAAACACAAAAGGAGGTGACCATAATGACAATAGGCGAGCGAATCAGACAAGTACGCAAAGGGGCCGGCAGAAAAATAAGTCAAGCAGATTTTGCAGCTTCGCTCGGGCTGACACGCCCACAGCTCATGACATATGAGACTGGACGAGTTGTTCCCCAGCGCAGCGTGCTGATGCTGATCAGCCAGCAATACAGCATCCGGATCGAGTGGCTGGAAACCGGCGAAGAGCCAATGCGACTTCCTCCGAGCGAGGATGACGAGATCGTTGACGAGGTTCTGGCAGGCTCAAACGAGTTTGTTAAAGCCGTCATACGCGGCATCGCCAAGACCCCCGGCGGCTGGGAGATGATGCGTGAGGTTTTTAACGCCATACAAGCCGAGCTGGACAAGCAAAAGAAGCCGAGCGATTAATCGCCCGGCTTTCCTTTTGCATTTTTTAAGTATATTGCCTCTTTTCCGTCTGCGCCGAATATGCGCGTTCAAGGATTTTCCAGACGCGCTGAATAACAGCGTCGTCCTCCACTTTATCCAGCAGGCTCAAAATACAATGGATCATAACTTCACGCGGATATTTCATGCAATACCGCCTCCTCTGCTACTATGATACCCACATCGCAGACAAGATATACAGAAAAATAACGTCGAATCAAGAAAATCGTTCGCTGTATTTCTCAGTTTTGCTCTTCACACTTCGCTGATTTGTCAACTAGTTTTGGGAAAGAAAATTCGCATTTTGCTAATTTCCCTGTTGATTTCGCGAATAATCAATGGTATCATATGGGTAGAGAAAAGAGGTGATCTTTATGACATTCGGTGAACGGCTTATCGAACGAAGAGGCGAAAAAGGCTTTAATCAAAAGGAATTTGCGGCGGCTTTGGGGGTAACTCCGACTAGGCTAAACTATTGGGAAAAGAATAAGAGAGAACCCGATGTTGAAATGCTAAAGAAGATAGCATCTATCCTTGAAGTAAGCACCGACGAGCTGATCGGCTTGCCAAGCCGGGACGCAGATCCCCAAACCAAAGAAGAACTGAAAGAAGAATTTGCGGAGATGGCCTTAAAGTTCCGCAAAGCTGGCGTAAGCAAAAAAAAGTTCATCCTGCAAATCCTAGAAATGCCGGATGAACTGTTCGATGAATTAGCCGCTTATTTTCAAGGCGGTCTCAAGTGACATTGGCGTGCCTGTGGATCTCTGCTTCGTAAAGAAGCATCGCCTGCGCAGCGCCAAGCAGGCAGTAAATGTTTTCTCCGTCGGTTAGCATTTCGGCAATCGCGGAGATTTCCTTTCTTTCCCGATCAAATTCAACGGGAATGGTTTTTCGTTCCGGGTACATGGGTTTGTCTTTTAAGAAGCGCTCTTTCATAACCAACCTCTCCTTTATCTTGGTATAGTATAGATACACGGCGTGCATTTTAGCACCTGCTTTTGAGTTAAGACTTGTTCAGAAATACAGAGGAGGCAATCTTATGGCCGACATTGGAGCTAACATTGCAAACGCGAGAAAGAAAGCCGGGATGTCCCAAGAAGATTTGGCCTTAAAGGTGGGCTATAAAACAAGATCGGCCATCAATAAAATTGAAATGGGCAAGCGCGATCTGCCGCAAAGAAAAGTCGTGATGATCGCGCATGTTCTCGGCGTATCACCCGCGGCGCTTTTAGGAGACGCTGAGATCAAGCCCGAAAACAATCAAGGTTCAAAGCCTGTCGCGATTCAGGCTGAGGAAAGTATAGACGAATTTGAACTGATCTCGGATAGAATTAGAAACGCCATGGAACGCGCTAATCTTTCTTACGGCGAACTGTCCGCATTGACAGGAATCTCTAAATCTAGCCTTTACAGATACGCTTCCGGGTTTACCCCGAAGGTTCCATTCAATCGACTTGAGATCATAGCCAAGGCTCTTAACGTCGCACCGAGTTATCTGATCGGGTGGAATGAGACAGAGGCGCTTGATTCATTCGAGTCGGTCAAGGCCGCACTCATGCGGGTCATCGACGAGCGGACAGGCGGAAGGCCGCTGACCGTTCAGGAGCGAGCGGTCATTGAGTCTGCGTTCAAGCTGCTGTCCACTATGTTCGACGATCCAGAGTGATACTTCCACGCCGTGCCGGGTACGCCTGATAAGTTCATCCAGCCAAGTTTGATCCTCGTGTGTCATCCTAATCGCTCCTTTCGACGGGTTCTATGCGGCCATACGCCGCTTGAATCGAATCGGTGGATGCCTTTGACATCCGCGCCCGTAAAACACGCTACAGGGCGAATATCAAAGCCATCGCTTCTTTGTCCCAGTATACCGCTAAACGAGCCGAATATGCGCACTTCGACAAAGACATTCACAAACCTGTATGAAAATATAAAAATCGCCAAACACCCCGGATTGTTATGACATATAGCAATCGGCCTGACCCTAAAATCCTACCGTTTTGATTGGTTGGTGTAGGGTGTGTAGGGTTTACACTATAATACTCTAAGGTGCGCGTGGGGGCGCGGGTGTAGAGATTAATTATGTAAACCCTACACCACCCTACACCAGAGGCTAAAATCGCCGATTTTCACGGCGTAAAAGTTTCGTGCAGACCCTACACCGCCTACACCCGTAAAAAGTTTGTGCAAATGCCTACACCGCCTACACCCGTAAAAAGTTTGTGCAAATGCCTACACTGCCTACACCCGAAAAAGTTTGTGCAAATGCCTACACTGCCTACACCAGCGCGCTTCGTCACGTCGGTTTGGGGTGCGATTTTAAGGAGGATTGAGCGTATGCCCGAGAAAAAAAAGATGTCTGAAAAGACCGATAAGCGGTATCGCGCGAAGGTCACAGTCCCCGGCATTGACAAGCCCGTTTACGTCAGCGCGAAGACCCGCCGAGAGCTTGAGCAAAAGAAAAAGGACGTACTGGATGAGTACGTCCACGGCGTTAAGGTGCAGGATAAGCCGTTTGTCGATTTGATCATCGAGTGGTTCACCGTGGTCAAAAAGCCCAAGATCAAGCGCAACTCGACGCTTAGTGGCTGGCGCTCGGCGATCAACTGCCACGTCCTGCCCTGCTTCTCCGACCGTAAGCTGACCAGCGCTGTCACACGCCAAGACCTCCAAGCCTGCCTTGACAAGCTCGCGGGTTTTTCTGCGTCTACAATTACCGTAGCCTATTCCGTGCTGAAACAGACCTGTCAATACGCAATCGCCGAAGGTATTATCCTCCGCGATCCCTCTATTCTGCTGTCTAAGCCCTCCACGTCTGCGGTCAAGTCGAGGGACTACCTGACGCAGGACCAGGAGCGCGCGATCCTGAAAGAAGCGGAAGCCTCGGAATACGGCCTGCTGATCTATCTGCTCTACTACACTGGCTGTCGGAGAGGCGAGGTGCTGGGCTTGAAGTGGAAGGACATCAACTGGGATAAAAAGACAATTCGTATTTGCAGGGCGCTGGATGCGACGCTGCCAAAGGATTCGCCTGATCGGCTTGCGCATCAGAAGAATAAGGCCGCTGACCGTGTTGTGCCCGTTCCTGACGCGCTCCTAGCCGTTCTACGCGCCGCTCGCGGGCTTCCCGACCATTACGTGCTGTCCAATGCCAGCGCGCCTGTAAGCGCCCCCAGCGCCATCACGCGATGGAACGCGATGATGTTTGAATGCGGGTACGCTCGGAAGCGCGCCGATAACACGCCGAAGGACGGGTTCCGAACGCACATGGATGTAGATATTACGCCGCACTGGTTGCGGCACCACTATATAACGTCCTGCGTCATGGCGGGCTTGCGCCCGGAGGTTACGATGAATATTGTAGGCCATTCCGAGTATCAAACGACGCTGGGTATTTATACGCACCTCATGCATAATGACGGCTGGAATCCGACGCTCCTTAGCAACGCGATTAAAAACGAGGTTGCCGAAAGGTTGCCAGATTCCGCGAAGTTCAAGCTAATTTTCTAATAATAGCTAGAAAAATTGCGGTGCAGATGTTTGTTCCGTGGAAATACGAACAAGATTACACTCTGTTACAGTGTTGTGCAGTTTTTCCTTGTAATGCCTAGAAAAAAGCGTCATAGAGTGTAATCTTTTGAACCCTGTTTTAGTTGCCAAAAAGTTGCCGAAGGTTGCCAAAAGGTTGCCGGGAAAAAGGGCATTGCATATGCGCAATGCCCTTGAATTTTTATTCAGTTGTGCTTTACAATGTACTCGTAGTACGCCTGAACCTTGTCCGGGTTCGCGTCCTTATCGTGGATAAATGCCTTAGCCATCTCCGCAAAGAAGCCCGGATCGGTTACGCCGTAACGCTTTGCCACTTCGGAGTAATCCGAGTACATAGCGTTCATCATGGCGTAAAACTCGGCAAACTGCTTGCCCGTGGTCTGAATACCGTATTTCTTGGCAAACGGCCTCACGTCATCGGGCTTCCATTTACCACCCCTGCCTACTGCCGGATCTTCGTTCACCATGCTTGCAACCCATTCCTCGGCAGTCTGCTCTGTAAAAGGCTGGTCGTCGTATTCGTACCGTCTGCTCTTTCGATCCCGGTCAGCGTAGCCGCCGTAATACTCGCTATGCCGGCCGTAGTCTTCATAGTGACGACGGTCATAGTCCGTATAGGGGTGACGGTCATAATCGTCGTAATCGCGATAACGCCCGTAGTCTTCGCGGTCATCATTCCGATCACGGCGAGGGTACCTTTCGGGCATGTCATTCTTCGGCTCTCTGCGCATCATAGCCATTTGGAGTGTTTTACTTTTCATCGTCTCCACCTCCTCACGCCTGCACGGGAGCGGTGCCGTTAATAGCGCTCAAGGCGTTATTCGGCGCACAGCACGGGTCGCCCATTAGCCGGAACGCTCCACCTGTCGCGGTCGTGACAACTCTTGTGCTGTATCTCGTGCGTGTACGGATCATGGCCGCCGTTACCTGCGCGCAATTACGCTTCGTCAGCGGATAGGACGCTGTACCTGTCCCGATGGTAATGACAACAGGTGCGTTGATGATGGCGGCGTCGGGTATAGCTTGCGCAATGACAAGACAATACTTCTCGCCGTTTTCATAACTGCCCGCCGGAATATTGACCGTCAGCACACCGTTAGCATATGTCACGGCCTGGCTGATCACAAACCGAGGGCACACGCTGCAAATCGGTTTACATGCCATAATAAGTCCTCCTTACTCAGGAAGGGTCTCAGCTTCCCGAGACCCTTCCGAAAATCAATCAGGCACAGCCGCAGCCATTGCCCGTCGGCGTGCAAACGTTCGGATTGGGAACGATGTAGGCCGGATACGGGCACGGGCTGAGTTTGTCGATGATCGCCTGCGTCTGCGCCGCCTGAGAAGCGGTGATGTAGGCGTTCTGCGCCTGCTGAGAGGCCGCGAATTTCAGATCGCTGTTCTGCGCGGTCAGCGTGGCAATCTTATCCTGTAGCGCTTCTACGCGGTTCTGCGTCAGCGCATCGAGGATAGCGCGGGTGCCCGCCGACTGATTGTCCGTGATGTTCCGCGCGGCGTCGGCGATAGCGCGCTGGGTAGCGCAAGTATCGGTCGCCATCGTATACTTCACGTCAGCGATCATCTGCCGGTTCTCGCAGCAGCAGTTCGCGAGCTGGTTAGCGAGCGCGGTCTGTCCGTTGGAGAGCTGCCAAGTGCTGTTCTGGACGGTGTTCTCCAACCCGTTAATCAACTGCGCATTCTGGTAGCCAAGCGTACACACAGCATTGTTTACGCTGGCAAAACCAGCGGCCAAGTTGCTGTTTACACCGTTGACCTGATCCAACTGGTTATAGCCCAAGTTGCACAGGCCACTGTTAATGCCGTCCATTTTGCGTTCAAGCGTCGCAAAGTCGGTCGCAAGGTTGAAACCTTCCACAGAAGCAGCGCCGCTTCCGCCGCCAAAGCCGCCCCGACCAAAGCCGTTACCGCCCCAGCCAAACAGCAGGGCAAACACAACGATGATCCAAATCCAAGAGTTGCCACCCCAGCCGTCCATACAGCCGTTGTTATTGTTACCCTCATTCTGACCGGCAACATACCCAGTCATAAAATCATCACTCATAGATTTTTCTCCCTTCTTTATTTGCTAAACGGGCCGTCCGCTCCCGTTCGCATCATCTAAGCCCCATTTGCCTAATGAGGTCTTCCGGGTTAATTCCGCGTTCCCGGCACATATTGCGCGCATACTTCTCAATTCCCTGCGGCCCTTGCCTCATCATAATGTCAAGGCCAAGTCTCATTTGCGGGTTAGACTGCGCCATCTGGCTGACGATCTGCATCGGGTTTCCCCCGCCTTGCATTGCGCGAGCCATTTGCCCCAGAGGGGTTGTGTTCATTAACAGGTTCAGTGGGTTCGTCATATGCCTTCAACCTTTCATTCACGTCGTTCACAAATCGGTTAAACTGAGAGACCGTCACATACTCTTGCTGCTCAGGCTTCGCGTTCTCAAGCCGATATACGGCTAAATCAGCTTTACCCGTGTTTAGGTTAAATTGGCGGCGATAGATCACGCCATGCGCCATATCCCATCCGAAGATCGGCGTTCCGTTGAAATCAACCTGCATTCCGTACATCTCACTAACGTCGCTTACCGCTCGCATGGCATACGATGGTACGGATTGCTGTACGGGGGCTTGCTGAACGGGTGCCGGCTGAACCGGCATTTGAGTCTGTTGTATGCCGGGCTGCATAGGCGTTTGACCGTACCACTGTTGCGCCAAATACGGATTGTAATTCGGGTAGTTGGCCACGATGCACACCTCCTTCATATCCTCATTTTTGCACAAAAAAAGAACGTGCACCTATCAGATGCACGTCAGTTTTGTATCGGTTTTTTGTCAATCCTCGACTTTGAGAATCGCCAGCACTGTCGGATAGCTCAAAATGATTTCGCCCTCATCCTCACCATATCCGCTCATCTTGTTGTCGCCGAGAATCAGGATATACCGACCCATATACTCGTTGTCGGTACGATCCATCGCGCTGTACATTGTCGCGCTCACACCGTCGAGTTCTTCCTCCGTCTCTTCGCCATCCACCCAAACTCGGCTGTTGTGGATGACCTTGTCGCCAACTTTCAGGCTGAAGGTTTCCTCTTGCACGCGGATACCGATGTAAGCATAATCTTCTCCAAACGCATCCATATCAATTCCAGCGCTTTCAATCGCCTTGCGAACTGCCTTGTTGCTTGCCATAACTTTTTCCTCCTTAGGCTGTTTCTTTGCTTCTTACAAGTATATTATAAAGCAATCAGTCTTATTTGTCAAGCATCATATAAAACACTTCTAAACTTTTTTGAAACAAAAAATCCTCTGCTTATTGCAGAGGAAAATGCTTATTGATCCGGATCGTCCGGCTTGCGCCTGTGTGCGGGCGTGATGGGCAGAGACAGCAGCCCCCAGCCCTTATAATGATACAGTGATCTATAAGACGGAGCACCGCGCATACTGCTCGCGATTGCCCTAAAGCCATGAGATATACGCCTTGCAGCCAAGTCACGGTCTTTCTCCGCCGTCTGTGGCTCAAAGAGCCGGTAATTATTCCGCGCCCAGTCGAGCAGATTGGTGCACGGCACTTGATTTCCGCTCGGATCGACCAGTACCCATATTTTGCTTTCGCGATTTTGCGGCCCACGCTGGCCCTCCGGGATCGCAAGCGCCGCTTGCACGCCGCGCGGTTGCAGCTCGTCCATCTGTGCCTTAACGTCAGGGTCTTCCGCGCGTCGCCTTTTCGCGTCATCGCTCCACTTGTGGGGATTTTCGCGTGCTGACTTCGCGGCGCGGAGACGACGGCAAGCGTCCGAACAGGTCACACGGTTGTCGGATCGGTACGAGTCAAACAGATTACCGCAAATCACGCAAGGCTTTGTGATCTTGCCCACCGCGCTGCACCCGCACGATGTCGTCTTGCCGGAGATTAGGTTGCTTGCGTAGTACGACTTAACGCTGCCACATCGCAGGCACTCCGCATCGCATCGGGTCTTAGACGACGCTTCCGGCAACCGCCAGAGCCGTAGGACTTTGAGGTCGCCGAACACGTCGCCGACCTCCATATTGAGTTTGCGAGGCATAATCAGCACCTCCCAAACTCGCCGCCAACTAGGATTCGTGGCAACCCCTTATACATAATGACATCTTCTCCGCGGCTGTCAACCCAGCGCGCGCCGCCGATCTCATCGACGGTCATTGGCTGTTCGCCTTGCCAGTCCGCCAGCGTAAATTGCACACCCTCGGACTGGATCACCGCAATGATCCCGACATCCGGATGATCGACGAGATAAAATAGCCCATACTCGTCGATCACCGTCTCGGACACGATTGGGAGTGCCAGCGTGTATCCAGTCTCCCAATCATAGACGGCCAGCTTCGGCGCATCGCCACGCAGATAGGCCGCCGTCACACCCAGCGCATCCGCCAAGGCAGGAAGCAGCTTTGGGCCGAGGTTCCGCCGCCCGCTCTCGTAACTGTTGAGAGTCTGCGCCGAAACGCCTAATTTATCAGCCAGCTCTTTCTGTCCCAAACCGCGCAAGACACGCAACTCTTTAATGTTCATGCTTTTCACTCCTTGACAAATAACATTGATCGTCTTATAATAATGGTGTCTCTGTGGCAACGCCAAGAAGACTTTCATGGGGTTTCGCCCCATGTAGATTGAAACATTGACTTATCTAGTAACCACTAGGCAAGGGAGAAATCGGGAGAGCAATCTCCCGATTTCTCTTTTTTCACAGGTTCCCTATCGTTTTAACCAACGACGCAGAAGGCTTAAATCCGTATTCCTTGACGGATTTGTAGAGCGCCCTGATCTCGTAGGGCTTCCCGAGGCGAAATGTGATCGTCCCTCTCGTCGTGACTTTCACAAAGTTCGACGAGGCGATGAAACCGGGCTCCTTGCAGATTTCCTCATAAGACATCTGCTTTTTCTCCCCATTTTTTATTACGATCATTTCTTTTTCTCCTTTCTGCCGCACTGCTGGTGCGGCGGTCAAAAAACTTACCAGACGTAGATGCGCGCCGCGCGCAACCGCCTGAACCCGCGAGGCGGGCAGTTGTCTGCCGCTTTACAGATGCGCAGAGTGGAGTCCCTATCGCCGAGCTCGTCCGTCTCCCGCATGAGGATATAACGCCGCCCCGCGAAAAACTTCGGGCGATCCGCAAAGAGCCAATCGCCAGATTCCTCCGCCAATGCGGCATAATGTGCGCCGACCAGCCGTCGCGCAGACTTGCCGTACAACGGCTTTCGTGCCGGAACAAAGCTCCATTCCGGTACATCGCCAGATTCCTCCGCGCTGTACCGATCGGAATAGGCCATCGCTCTTTCAAGACGCTTCATTTGTTTTTTGATTGTTCTCCATTTTTTCATAATTTTTCCTCCTTTTTTACGCGGCGACAAGCGCGCCGGTCACGTTGTCGATGTAGCCGATGCTGATTTCGCGCTTGCGGTTCCACGCGTTGGTGTAGATGCGCGCGGAAACGTAGGTGCGATTGTGGCCGCCCTTAACCCAGTCGTTCGCAACGACCTTGAAGTTCCAGCCGGACTCCTTGCCCTCTTTCTCGGCGGCGATCAGCGCTTTGGCCAGCGCCCACGCACCCTTGAGCGCAACGCTCAGGCTCAGGCCAAATCTCTTGACCATGATCCACGCCCGCTTCATAATGGTCTGCTTGTTGTACTTCATTTTTGTTTCCTCCGATCTTGTTTCCTTGTTCTTATGGCTATATTATAAAACATTTCGTCTTATTTGTCAAGCGATTTACAAAACATTTTTTGATTTTTTGCAAATAAAAAAGCCCCGGCCATCAGGCCGGGGTATTGTCATCTTTGCGGTAGGATGATCTCATCCGTATCTTGATCTCTCTGATGCTGCGGCTGACGGTCGCCGGGGACATGCCCATCGCCATGCTGATCTGCACGATGCTGTAACCGCGCCAGAGCAGGTCAAAGACCTGTCCAAGCCGAACGTGAACGTCAAAGCCGCAGCGGCGGGCGATTTCCTCTTTTGTGCGCCTGTCAAAATCAAGGCGCACAAAAAACCGCCTCCCTTATCCTTCCTTGGGCTTGTCGTATGTCATCGCCTGCGTGCTGTCACTGATCCCCTTGGTCGTCGGGTCGGCGATCACGCCGATCATGCCCAGCACCGTCAAGATCGCGTTGACAGCGGTCAACAGCGCATCCTGCTGTACAGATGGCGTTACGCCAAACAAAGAAAGCATGTTATACGAAAATGCGATGATGAGCGCCAGGAAAGACGCGAGGAATGTCTTGTTTCTAAACCTTACCAGCCAGTTAATTTTCATGTAGCTCCCCTTTCTGCCCGGTCTTTACCGGGCAATGTCACAAAAATTTATGCTCCTGCAAACACTTGTGATAGGCGTTTTTGATGGTTTCGACGGCCTCAACCGTCTTGTGGTTTTCAAACTCTGGGTGTGCTTTGCAATACGTTTCATATGACTTCACGTCGTCGAAAACTTGCTCGAAGTGCTCTTTGCTGTGTTTGACGCTGTTGTAGCACTCATCGGAAAACCGTTGGATTCGGGCGCGTGAGATTTTGGCAAATTCGAGGTCGTTTTTTGCTTCAATCCTGCTCATACGCTCCTCCAACGAGCCGACGAGCGCCTTTCGCAGCCCGCGAAACATCCATGATAGCGGCTGCACCTTAACCGGCGAAATCTCAATCAGGTTGAGCGCGATATACACCAGCACGAGCGTCAGCGTGCTGTGCGTCGTGACAGCCGCTCGCAAGCCGTCCAGCAGCTTTTGTAGGGTCATCGGTCAATCCTCCGCAAGCGTCCACGCGCCGCTCAGCGTGATGTACACGCCGTCGCTCCTGCGCAGGGTTGTCATGGCTGGTTTTCCCGGCTCTCCCGGTTCGCCCTTCTCGCCGCTATCTGGTACATCCTCGACCAGATACTCGCTGGCCATGTACCCGGCCTCGCCGCTTTCCAACGCGCCAAATACCCAGCCCGTGCCGCCCACCTCGCGGATGACGTTCACCCGCGCGCCGTTTTCGGCCTTTGCGATGATCTTTGACCGCGTGCTTGCGCCCTCTCGGATGTTGAGGTATCCGCTGGTCACGCGCACCGTTGCGTTGCCAAACACTTTCTCGTCGCCCTCCTTGTAGATTACGTCCTTGAGCGGCGCGGCGAACGCCCAGCCCGCCGCATCGCTCGCAACAAAGCCCGTCTTTGTGCTCTGCGCATTGAGCACCTTTCCGTCGTCGCCCATCAGGCCGATGTGATAGACGTCGCCGGGCTGCTGGTCAAACCAACGGTTGCCGCTGTCGCTTTCGCGCCACGCCCGCATCTTAAAAACCGCATATCCCGGTTTTGCCTCCGTCACGGGCACATACTCACCGACGCGCAGATGCGCAATGGAGTTGCTGCCGTGCTCGATGCTCGCGCCGAGCTGCCTGTACGCCCAGACAAAAGCCCCTGAGCAGTCCACGCAGCCCTCGCGTGCCGCGCCCCACTCATACGCCCAGTGCTCGTCCAACATGCGCTTAAAGAGCGCAATGAGTACTTCCGCTTGAATCAAAGGCTTTCACATTCCTTTCCCGTCCAAGTTAGTTGACAATAGCCATCTTACGCTTCCGGCTGCACGATGGCCGCGCTCCAAGTGTCGCTCTTATATACGCC
>ERZ1034925.634-NODE-634-length-14480-cov-4.639723_pt1 | contig 14480 bp, 12 predicted proteins | sample MGYA00520687_ERZ1034925 | MGnify/ENA primary metagenome ERZ1034925 (study PRJEB33766, sample SAMN09781758) | gut metagenome | biome: gut microbiome | host: Homo sapiens | place: Madagascar | study: EMG produced TPA metagenomics assembly of the PRJNA485056 data set... | reverse complement strand
CTCAATACAAGTCATATATTCAATCAGATTATAATTCTGAAAGATAAATGCCACATTATTCTTCCGATGCCATGCCAATCCTCTCTTCTCAATATCTTCTCCCATAAACAGAATCTGTCCCTCCGTTGGATGTTCTAGCCCGCCAATCAGAGACAGCAATGTTGTCTTTCCACACCCGGATGTTCCAAGAATGGCATAGATCTTTCCTGTTTCAAACTCTGTGGATACATTCTTAAGAACCATTCTTTTTCCATCATAAGAATACTTTATATTACAAATCTGCATAATACACATTCCATTATCCTCCCTAATCTATCTTTGTAAGAATATCTTTCGGTTCCGAACGGATAACCGCCCATGATGAGACAAGCACCACTATTGCAATCAGTAAAATTCCTGTCACACATACTAACAGCAGATATGTCACGTCTATATGTAGATTAACTTCTGCTGTTTCCTTTGTGATGTTATACATAAACAAGGCACCAGTCTTATCTGCCACAAACATACTCAATGGTACTGCAACCATATATGCCAGGATTGTCACAAATAATGTCTCCGTGAAAATCTGCAAAATGATATTCATTTTGCTAATCCCAATCGAAAGCAAGATACCTATTTCATGATTTCGTCCCTTGATCCATGCTGTAAGAAGCAGAATTAAAATGATCGCACCCACAATCACAATAATGATAATAATAACATTCACCATCCTGTGTAATGATTTCAAAGGAGATGCAACACTCTCATATTGCTCTGTATCCATGCTCAGTTTTAAAGTCTTGTCCTTCAATACCTGCAAAGCGGCTATTCTATCATAAACATTTTGAATACTAACCGGATCTTCCACATAGATGGTCAATTGCTGATATCCATTTAATTCCTCTCCCCAAAGTTCAAACAAGGTCGAATAATCTATATAACCACAATTTGCGGGAATCTCATCTACCGTTAATGCATTTCCCGATGTACCTTCTGTTCCATCAAAAATTCCAACAATCTCAAATTGAGTTATTCTATCTACATCTAGTGAATACATCTTAACTCTGTCACCAACCGAAAGTTTATTATAATCCGCAAGTTCCTTCGACAGCAGACAGACATGTCTATCATCGGGCATAATATGTCTGCCCTCCACCAGCCTATATTCGCCATTTTGAAATTTAGAACACTTTTCAGAGGATATAGTTGCCGTATACCCGGACGCTTCACCATACTCTGTATAGTTTAACGCAAAGGAAGCTGGCAAATATTGAAAATCAACACCTGCACCATAATAACCTCCCTCATCTTCCGAATTGTAATCTACAACTCCATCTACCCTGCTGATTGCATCTACTATTTCCGGTGTGATCAAATCTCCATTGTAGCCATAGACCATTCCCCATTGATTCTGTTGTCCGTTTCCCATATGTTGATCCGTGTCAAGTTCAAGCTGAATCTTTCCACCAATAGCAGTCTGAACATGTGCTGTTGCTTCTTTCGTGGCATCGCGCACCGCAATGCTAACCAATATAGAAGTTATCATTAATATCCATACAAATAATAATATTGTCATTCGAATATGTTGTCTAACGCAATATACACCCGCTCTTTTTATAAAATTCATTTCCATCTCCTTCTAATGTATTTGTGATAATATTTCTTTTGGCTGCCATCTCATAATAACAACGGAAGATACCAATGTTGACATTACTATTACAAGAATCTGGCATATATATATCACAATAATTTGCATAATACTCAATCGCAGATAAGATTTCCCGGAAGCTATTTGCTGCACTCCTCCTTCCATTCTATCCACCATCAACAGATTAAGATTCACATCTTGCAAATAACTATTTTGCAAACATTCCACGATTTTCATAGATGCACCATAAGATACTAATAAAGCAATGATTGCAACAAACAATATTTCCAACAAAAAGCCTGCTACAATCTGCACTTTCGAATTTCCCACTGCAAGCAGAATCCCGACCTCCTTTATCCTCCCTCGCATCCTCATTACCAGCAGCATAGTCAGACTGCCCGTCCCTATAACGGCTGCAATAACAAACAACAGCATTGCGAAATGCCTAAAAGACAACAATTGATCTGAAACCCTGGAATATTGAAAATCATTTGTACGAATAAAATGAGTAGACCAGTCAATCGACTGCAATAACTGAACCTGCTCTGTAACATCCCCCAATTGTTCCGGATCAAACAAGTAAAAGTCAACTTCCCCTGTATACACACCACTTTCACATTCGTGTAATGCATTTAACACGTCAAGGCTTGCATACATCCCATTATCCGCAACACCTGCTGTTGGCTTCATTGCAGTATCTTCTACATTCCATCTATATATCCCTGCCACTTCCACTTGTACATAAGCCGTTTTCTCCTGTATTGTATCTACATATATTCCATTTTGTTTCTCCGGTTTGGCATGTGTCAATGTCAGGATATCTCCGACCACTATATGATTTGCATCTGCTAATTGTTGACTGATCAGAATTTTCTCCTTATCTTTTTCTACAATATGCTTTCCTGCAACTAATACCGCCCTACCCTGTATAAAATCAGGCACTAGTGTAGAAATCCGGGTTCCTGTTATCCTTCCCATATTATTATCTTTGGTATCCTTGTCACCATGGATAAACTCTATTTCCGCACTCTTTGCAAATCCGTAATTGATAGGATTATAAGATTGAATTTCTTTTATCTGCATGATTTCATCAATCTGTTTCTGCGTTATATGTGTATTATGTTCTTCCACCTCCATTTCCCCACTCTCATTCATTTGTACCTGTGTATTGGCTCTTATGTAAAAAGCTGCTCCAAAGGATGACCTTATTGCTTTCACTATTTGTTCTGATCCATGTAGTACCTCCAGACTTGAAGTCAGAAAAACCGCCACCACAAATATAAGCATAAATAAGCCAAATGTTTTTCTCTTTTTACGCACTATATAAAGCAACACTCTTCGTATAACATGCATTTAAATGATCCAACTCCCTTCTTGTGTTCATCCTAAACAACATCGATTTGTTTTTGATTGAAATTCCATTAGACTTCGATTAGATCAAAAAAAGATCATCCAACGTGGATGACCTTTCATAACTGTTATTATTCTCTTATATAAATAGAAAACGCTACTCCTGATTCCGTATTACTTATACTATATTTCATACCATGCAGATTCAAGATCTTCTTTACAATATATAATCCCAAGCCACTCCCTCCTGTAGACTTGCTTCTTGATTTATCCGCCCGATAAAAAGGATGAAACATATTAGACAGATCTTTCTCAGGAATATATATCCCCGTATTTTCGACAACAAGCAGCTTTTCATCTTCTTGTAACTCTATATATACATTTTCTCCATTCGGTGAATGACGAACCGCATTGCCTAGGATATTAGAAAGTGCTTTTCTCCACAAGCTGTCATTAACCTGTAACCAGATATCCTTTTTAATATTCTGATAGATATGAATTTCTTTTTCTTGTGCTAATGGCATAAGTACATGTATCGTATCATCAATCGTCTTCAACAAAGATATCTCCTGCAATGTACCATTTATCTCTATACTCTCCATTTTTGAAATACTAATAATTTCTCCCACAAGATGTTCTATATCTTCTGTTGCTTTTAATGCTTCTGGCAGATATTTTTCATGATTCTGATAATCTCCATACCCTAAGATCATATTTTCAATCTGTCCTTTAAGAATCGTCAGTGGGGTTTTCAATTCATGTGAAATAGCTGCAAAGAAATCCCTTCTCTGTTCTTCTAATAGTTTGAACCGCTCTATATCATTGTTTAATTGTTGATTCGCATTTGTTAATTCCTGCATCGTTTCATATAAGCGTGTAGCCATTGTATTCAGGCTAGAAGCAAGAACTCCTATTTCATCATTATTTTTTATATCGCATTTCCATCCCTCGTCAAGAGATATCATCCTCTTAGAAATCTCGCTAAGCTTTGCGATAGGCGTTACAATGACCTTGCTACATACAAATGCGCTTAATGCTGATAACAATAAAATAATGCTAAATACAACCGGCAAAAAGCGCAGCATAAAATGCAGCATAACATCCGACGTTTGGCCTAATACGGATATCACAAGCGTATATTCCTTTTCACTTTCCGAAAATGTAACACTAATCGCAATACTAGAAGATGCCACAGTATATGTTTCTGACTTCATTTCCCCAAAATGCAGCGTCTCACCCTCTCCGTTCAGTACTGCTGCTGAATTATTCTCAATGCAGAAATTATAGATTTCCTTCACAGCCTCGTCATAACTCATATCTCTTACCTTTGATACAAGCATCTCTATATTAGAATCTAACTGTTTATCTGCATTGATCTGGTATTGCTTAGGCAAGACTGTCAATACAATCCCATATATTAATGTACTACATATCATAAGCGCAAAAAATACCCATAGAAACACTTTAATGCTTAAGCTGTTATTCATTCTCTTTTGCAATTCTATACCCCACCCCTCTGACTGTTTCAATATAATCCACATTCAGTTTTTTACGCAAATTCATTATATGAAAATTAACGCCTTTCTCATCTCCTACAAAATCATAACCCCATACAAAGTTAAGTAAATCCTCCCTTGTAAAAACACGACCTTTATTTTTGAGGAGCAGTAACAATATATCAAATTCCAAATGAGTAAGTGCCACTTCCATCCCGGACACAGTAACCGTTCGTTCCGCTTCACTCAACACAATCTCTTTGTAATGAATGCAATCGGATATATCCTGTATTGCTGTTCGTCGTAACATTGCCTCTACGCGTTTCAACACGACCTTAATAGAAAATGGCTTTGTAATATAATCATCCGCTAATTTATCAAATCCCTTAATCTGTGCATCTTCCGAATCCAATGCCGTTAGCAGGATAATTGGTATTTGCGACTCCTTGCGTATCATTTCACATACTGTATAGCCATCGATCTTAGGTAACATAATATCCAACAAAACGAGATCAAAGTTCTGCTGGTGAAATGCATTTATCCCTTCTAAACCATCTAACGCAGAATATACTTTATAACCCGCATAAGTAAGTGGCTCTGACAATATTTTCTGTATCGCTATCTCATCTTCAATTATCAGTATTTTCTTATCCATACATAAACCTCCAGCTTAAATTATAGCAGAGATTTATTAGTTTTTGATTAGTATCTATAACCCAACAGCTTCTTCCCTAATTTCATATCAGTTTTTAATCAACATCTTCTTTCTTAACCGCAGATAACTTACGATCATAATGATTCCCGTCACCACCCAGGAGATTGGATAAATGATAATCAACACCCAGAATTCATGTACAGCAACACAGGCAGTCGAGATCCAGATCAGTCTCAACACACAGGAACCAAACACCGTGATCAATGCCGGTTGCAGGGAATGTCCCAATCCACGCATGGCACCACCACTGATCTCATATGCAGAAGTCAACAGTTCTAACGTAGTTGCGATCACCAGTCTTGTTGTGGCATATTCCAACACAGAATCGTCCGTTGTATATAATCCTAAGAAGAACGATCTTCCAAGCACAAACACTGCCGATAACAACCCACAAAACACCATAGAAAATGCCATATTGATCCGGAAGATCTTACGGCACCGGTCGTATTCTCCTGCTCCGTAATTCTGACTGGTAAAGGTAACCGTTGTCTGCGCAAATGCATTCACAATAAAATAGGCAAAGAACTCATAATTCAGCGCTGCTGCCGAGCCTGCTACCGCATTTGAACCAAAACTGTTGATCGTACTCTGGATACATACATTGGCAAGCGAGAACACCATACCCTGCAATCCGGCAGGAACCCCGATAGAAAGAATCTTCCATAGCTCTTTCCCGTTTATCGTCAATTTCCGTAGTGTAAACCGAACCGGTTCCGGCTCATACATCAGAATCCACATGACAATCCCTGAACTTACAATATTGGATACCACCGTGGCAATCGCAACACCTGCCACACCCATCTGAAAGACAATCACTAAGATCAGATTCAGTACCGTATTCAAGATACCTGCCACGATCAGACTATATAACGGTCTTCTGCTATCTCCGGTACTTCTAAGGATTGACGAACCAAAATCATACAATAAAATAAATGGCATTCCCAAGAAATAGATACGAAGATATTGTACCGCAAGGTCGATCACATCCTCCGGAGTTCCCATTAATATTAATACCGGTCTTCCAATAAACTGACCTAATATCATAACAAAGCATCCACCGATCAGTGCTACCGTAATAGCCGTATGAATCGCTGCCTGTATATTCTTCTCCACTTTCTGTCCGATATAATGTGCGATCACAACATTTGATCCTAATGAAATACCAATAAACAAGTTGATCATCAATGAAATAAACGAACTTGTGCTGCCTACCGCTGCCAATGCCCGGCTGCTTGCGAACCTTCCCACCACCGCTGTATCCACTGAATTAAACAGTTGCTGTAAGATACTGCTCGCAGCAAGTGGTAATGCAAATAATAATATCTTATTCCATAACGTTCCATACGTCATGTCAATTGTATTCTTACTTTTCTTCATGTCACCCACAAACTCTCATCCAATCAACTGCCATACTACATAAATCACCAACATATGTACCGGATAAAACAGATAGCAGACATACTGGAACCATTTACTGTGATACCCCTGTTTTTCATGATACAACCAGATTGGGATGAATGCAAATAACGCCAGTCCCTGTTGTACAATTTCAAACTCATGTCCAAGCACAGTGATTGTAAAATAGTATCCTCCTAACATCTTTACATTCAAAAAATACATACCGATCAGTTGTATTATATAATCCGTTACTTTTCTTCTATTGGTAAAATAGAAAAGTAAAACAGTAAGCACACCTGCTCCATAATAATCCACCATTGTAATAGAACCTATCACAAAACCACACAGAGTAATAGCCGCAGCAACAAAAACACTCAGTACGATATTCTCCTTTTTCTTAACAACCTCTATTCCCGACATACAGAGCAACGCAATCAAAAAGGTCCATAACACATTCTGGTGATATGGATAAAAAGGCGTACTTCCATACATCAGATCAAATGGAACCTCTGCAATAAGAGCAAAAATAAAGACACGAAGCACATATTTTCTTCTGTCATGTGTCTTACGAAATCCTTCTGTAATCATAAAGGCAAAAATCGGGAATGCTACTCGACCGATACATGTCAGCCAATCATCATTCGGGAAAATGGTTGCCCACATATGATCACATAGCATGAGTCCCATTGCAATGATATGTAACATAAATGATGTAATCTCAAATCTTCTTTCTTTCATATCTCATCCTTTTCCAAAATGCACACACACCTTCATCGTAACAGTGTGTAACTTCCAGTATCATATAATTACAAAACTACAAGAAAAAACACACCACAAATGTGATATGCTTTTTCTACTGTCCTATTATACCTCGCACATCTTCAAGCAATTCTCTACCTAATATACGAAGTTCAAAATTGATCTATCTTAGTTCATTTTATTGATAGACTTATTCTTGATCTCTTCCTTAATCTTAGCAACAAATTCATCTAATGGAAGTACGGTTGTCTCTGTATGTCCGTGAAGACGGAAGGATACGGTTCTGCCCTCCTGCTCATTGAATCCTAATACAAGCAGATACGGAACCTTCTGCATCTGTCCCTCACGCATACGATAACCTAACTTCTCTGCACGGTCATCCAACTCTACCCGGACATCACTGTCATCTAACAGATCACATACTTCATGTGCATATGCCATCAGTTCTTCGTTATCGGTCTTAACCGGCATAACCTTAACCTGAACCGGTGCTAACCATGTTGGCAGATTCCCCTTTGTTTCCTCTAAGATATATGCCATAAAACGATCCAAAGAACCAAGAATTGCTCTGTGAAGAACAACCGGTGTCTTCTTCTCACCGTCACTGTCCACATAAGATAACTGGAACTTAGCAGGTAAACAGAAGTCTAACTGACAGGTAGATAACGTATACTCATTACCGACAGCAGGCTTTACGTTAACATCTAACTTTGGACCATAGAACGCAGCCTCACCGATCTCCTCGGTATACTCAATACCGATATCATTCATAACCTTGCGCAAAGCATCCTCTGCTGTATCCCACATCTCATCATCATCATGATATTTCTCTTTGTTTGCAGGATCTCTTAATGACAATACACAGCGGTAATCGGTAATACCGAAATCTTTGTATGTGTCGAAGATCAGATTCACAACGCTTGTAAACTCTTCCTCAATCTGCTCCGGTGTCACAAAGATATGTGCATCATTCTGGCAGAAATGACGTCCTCTCTCGATACCCTTCAACGTACCACTTGCTTCAAAACGGAAGTCATGTGCAATCTCACCGATACGGATTGGCAGATCTTTATAAGAATGCATCCGGTTTGCATAGATCATCATATGATGTGGGCAGTTCATCGGACGCAATACAAAAGATTCGCCCTCCATCTCCATAGCAGGGAACATATTATCCTTGTAATGATCCCAGTGTCCGGAAGTCTTATACAGATTCACCGTACCAACACAAGGTGTCATAACATGAAGGTAACCAAGCTTTCTTTCCTTTGCTTTGATATAATTCTCTAACTCCTGCCAGATCGTATATCCCTTTGGAAGGAACATCGGAAGTCCACGTCCAACCAGATCATCTACCATGAACAATCCCATGTCTTTACCGATCTTTCTGTGATCTCTTTCCTTTGCTTCCTCTAATAATCTCAAATGATCCTCTAACTCTTCCTTTGTTGGGAAGCATACACCATAGATTCTCTGCAATACCTTGTTCTTGCTGTCACCCTTCCAGTATGCACCGGAATGACGGATCAACTTAAAGTTACGGCATAATTTCACGTTATCTACATGAGGTCCTCTACAAAGATCGGTAAAATCACCCTGCTCATAACAGGTAATCGTGCCATCCTCTAAACCATTGATCAAATCCAGCTTATACTCATCATCCTTGAACATCTCCAATGCTTCTTCCTTGGTGATCTCCTTACGAACGATTCGCTTACCGGACTTCGCAACCTTCTTCATCTCTTTCTCGATAGCCGCAATTGTCTCATCATTCACTGTCTCATCACCAAAATCTACATCATAATAGAATCCTTCCGCAACAACCGGACCTACCCAGAACTTTGCCTGCGGATACAGGTGCTTGATTGCCTGTGCCATCAAATGGGCGCAGGAATGATTCAATGTCTTCAATTCTTCATTCTCTTTGAAATTAACCATATTCTTTCTCCTTTTTATTCTTTAGGAAATCTTGGATTTCCCATCTTTATTATACCTTTTGCTTTATAAAACAAATTCGCTATAAAGTAAAAAATAGCACCGATAGATATATTCTCATACCTAAGGGTGCTAATACACGGTTCCACCTTATGTTTCACTCAATGCTTATAACGTAGCTACACGGTAACGCTTCGAGATACCCTCTCTTCTACGCACAACTCAGGAATGGTCTTCCTATATCTTTCCCATAAACAACTTCCAGCATACGTTGTTCTCTCTGAATGGTTCCGGCACAGTACTCTTTCCTTCACTGTCTTTGTCATACATGAGTTATTGTACCACGCACATTCTCAATAATCAATCATTTTTTTCGCTTCTTCAATATAATATTGTGCATTCTCCCGATTTCGTTCAATCTCCTCTGGTCGGATACTCCGATGAATTTTCCCCGGATTACCTAATACAACCGAACCATCCGGAATCTCTACCCCACCAGTTACTAATGCACCTGCTCCAATGATACAATTCTTCCCAATCTTACAATCATTTAGCAAAATGGCACCCATACCGATCAGCGTACCATCTCCAACACTGCAACCATGCACAATTGCCCCATGTCCGATCGTCACATAATCTCCAATTGTCAGCGGATGTCCCGCATCTACATGAAGTACACAGTTATCCTGCACATTCGTCCCTTTGCCAATCGTAATATGATCCGAATCTGCACGAACGGTTGCATGATACCAGATCCCGGCATTCTCTCCCACTTCAAGATCTCCTATCACATCGGCACTTGGTGCAATAAATACCGATGCCGGGATCCCACTTGCAATCGGTAACAGATCCAGTGGCTGCTCTAACTGTTCATACCCTGCCATTCTTGTCGTAGGCTGCATCGTTCCTTCTTTGAGATACCAGACTGCCTGCATTGCCCGCATTCCCAAACGCTTTGCCGTCACAAGCTCGTGGCTTCCGCCATCACCAACATAGATACATTCCTCCGGTGACACAGAAAGTTTCTCCAAGCACCGTCTGTATATCAACTCATCCGGCTTTTGTATGCCCTCTTCATAGGACAGACAGACTGCATCAAAATACGGAAACAGCACACTTCTTCGGATCACCATTGCTTCCTCTGAAAAACAATTACTGATCAGTCCCACTTTGATTCCACGTCTTCTCAGACCCTCTAACATCGGACGGATCTGTGGATCCATACGCCGAAAACATTCTTCCTTGGTTGCCACCCGGTTTCTTACGATCATCCGAAGCTTTTCTTCTATATGATCGCAGGAATTTTCCTCTAATATGATCCTTATTGTGTCCTCAAAGGTTAATTTTCCGATGCTGCGGTCAGTTTCCATTGCCCGCCACATCGGGATAAATTTCTCTGCCGGAATTCCGGCATCTGCTGCCATTTCTTTTCCAAAATACACCGGACAATTATAATGCGAGATCAATGTCTCGAACATATCAAATAATACTGCCTTAACCATCATTTTCTCCTTAGCATCTATCTATATATACACAATCATATCCCTATCATAATGTTCCCGTTTCTGTCGGTCATGCCGTCTTCACTTCCAATCTGCCATGCCGCTTCATCCATGTATATGCGATCACACAGATCACTACGGAAAGCACGGAGCCTGCCGGAGCCGCCATTCCCATCGGCAGCATGGTTATAAAGAACTTAGAAGCAAAATAAGCGCCCGGTATACGCACCAAAAGAATGGACGTAATATTATGTACAAACCCGATATAAGACTTCCCATACGCACAGAAGAATCCGGTAAAGCAAAAATGCACACCTGCCACAATGCTATCCCAGATATAGCCTCGCAGATACTGGCTGCCTAACCGGATAACCGCTGCATCCTTCGTAAATGCCCCGACAACCCATTCCGCTGTAAACAACACGATTCCCGTCACGATCACGCCATATATACTTGTAATCATCGTTGCATATCGTAACGTCTGTGCTGCCCGTTCCGGTTTGCCTGCGCCGATATTTTGTGCAGACAATGCCGATACCGTTGCCATCATAGAAGAAGGCACAATAAAGATCGCTCCGATCACTTTCTCCACAACACCAACTGCAGCCGCCTCATCTAATCCCATATGGTTCGCAATTACCGTGATGACAATAAATGCAACCTGAATACATCCATCCTGTACTGCAACTGGCACACCAATCTCTAATATTCTCATCAATACTTGCCGATCCAGCCGGAAATGCTCCTTCTTCAACTGAATACCGGTATCCTTTTTTCGAATAGATATCAATGCAATTACCACACTTAATGTCTGTGCTAATGTGGTTCCTAGTGCTGCTCCTGCCGGTCCTAGCTCACACACGCCCATAAAGATATAGTCCAGCACAATATTCGCCACACATGCAATTGCTATAAAATACATGGGACTCTTGGAATCTCCCAAGCCACGGAAGATCGAGCTGATAATGTTATATGCTGTAATAAATGGAATTCCAACGAAACAGATGATCAGATATGCCACAGTTCCTTCCACCGCTTCTTCCGGTACTCCGATCAATGAGACAATTGGCCGCACCGCACCGAGCAATCCAATCATAAACAGAACAGACAGCGACATAAACAGAACAACCGTATTCCCGATCACAACAGATGCTTCTTTCATATTCTTCGCACCTACTGCACGTCCTGTCAACACGGTTGTTCCCATAGCAAGCCCTACAATAATGACAGTCAGCATATACATAACCTGACTTCCATTCGCAACTGCTGTGATGCCATCCACGCCCACAAACTGTCCGGCAATGAACAGATCTGCCATTCCATATAGGGTCTGTAAAAAATACGATAATAAATATGGCAATGCAAAGTATGCAATCGTCTTCCCTACGCTGCCTGATGTTAGATTCTTTTCCATAGTCATATGCTGATCTGGTTCTAATCTCGTTGCCCGCCGGATCATCTCCTCCTGACTAGGATACTCTTACCTTAATTATAAAGTCAAGGTTTATTTTTTTCCAAAATGAAAAAGACCTTTCTTCTCATACGGCTCACTGGTATACGAGATCACCTCATATCCGATGTCCTTGACTGCTTTCTCCACCTGCGGCATGTCCAGTTCTTTCTCGCTGATCACAACCGTCTCGCCGGCCTTAGCAGAAGAATTCACCTTCTTTACCGTAAAATGACTGCGGATCACATCATTCATATGCGACTCACACATACTACACATCATACCATCAATCTTTAATACAGTCTTTACCATATTCTCACACTCACTTTCTGTATTGAGAAATCCAGGCTATGTCAGATTTCCCTCACAGCACTCACTATATACCCCATATGGGTATATAGTCAATTCCGTTTATTGAGAATATCTATCAAATAGTCATTGATTCCGAAGAAGTTACATCTAATCGTCCCCTTCACTCATCCGATAACCAACGCCCAATTCATTGATAATATAATTCTGTTTTCCCGGTTGTGCACCTAATTTCTTACGGATATTTGCCATATTAACCTGCAGCTTCTTGGTACTTCCTGCATCCTTGTAACCCCATATCTCTGCAATGATCGTGTCATAAGTAAGCATCTTTCCGGCATGCTCTGATAATAATGCCACAATATTGTATTCGGTCTGTGTCAGCCGGATCTCTTCTCCATCAATCGTAACATACCGTGCATCATAATCAATGATAAGCCCTCTTGACTTGAATTTTCCGCCTGGTCGCATTCCATTCTCAGCCCGGTGAGATGCCGTACGCAATGCCGATCCGACCCGCGCTACCAACTCTTTCGAACCAAATGGTTTTGTCACATAATCATTCGCTCCTGCATTTAGAGCTAATACTTTATCTTTCTCATCCGTCCTTGCAGAGAGTACAATAATCGGAACCAGTGAGTCTTTTCGTATCTCTTCTAAAAACTGCATTCCATCCCGATCCGGAAGACCCAGATCCAGGATCACCAGATCCGGCCGGTGAGATGCAAACACCAGATTTCCCTCTTCACAGGAATGTGCTGATAACGCCTGATATCCATTCGCATCCATTAATGCGCATAACAGATTATTAATATGCACCTCATCTTCTATCACTAATACCTTATACCGATTCTTCATGTTCATCATCCTCTCCTAAATCCAGATTAAACCGAAAAATAGCACCCCCGTCCTTACTATTCTCCGCTGTAATATCACCTCCATGTGCACGGATAATCGTAGCACATACCGATAATCCGATTCCTGCATTTCCTTTCTGTCGATCCGTAGTCTCTTCCTCACTCATGTAATTCCCATTAAACAGATTCTTCATCTTTTCCGATGCAATCCCACATCCATCATCCCGTATCTCAAAGATTGCCTGATTACGTATCGTAAATACCCTGAGCCAGATCTGTGTCAGACCTGTTCCATGCAGTACCGCATTCTCTAAAAGATTACTCATGACCTGTTCTATCAAGATGGGATCCATCGGGATCACGACCATCTCATCCGGAATATCCACAGATACCTCATATGCTGCATAGTGCTTATTGAACTTAACCAACACGGAATCAATCAATTCATCTAATACAGTTGGCACTTTAATGATCTGCACATGACTTCCATCCAATCTCGTAATAGACAACAGATTCTCTACCATTCTGCACAACCACTGGGAGTCTTGCTGGATTCCCAACAACATCTGCTGTTTCTGTTCCCTTGTCAATGTCTCCTCATTTTCCAACATGGCAGAACTGGAACCATATATTGTGGTAAGTGGCGTTCGCAGATCATGTGACACGGCACGTAATAGATTTGCACGCATTTTTTCTTTCTCACTCTCTGCTTTCAGGCTCTCCTGATACTTGATCTTACTCGTCAGAAAACAGGTGATCAATGTGACCGCAACCATAATAACAGCAGAAATGATATTCTCCGGTATTGTAAAATTAATCTTAAAATAGGGAAAGGTAAATGCATAATTCAAGACCAGCACACTGCAGACCGATGCTAAAACACCATACAGGTATCCATCTGTAAATACTGCAATCAAGAACACTCCAAGTACAACAATAGTTGGCACTAACGTCGCCTCAGAAAATATATTCTGTATCAATAAACACAGTAAGAAGTCCACAACCAGACTCCCTATTGTAACAACAATATTCCTAATTACTCCTATATGCTTTTCTTTTCTATTCATGTTCCCCTATTC
>ERZ1034925.633-NODE-633-length-14498-cov-6.468947_pt1 | contig 14498 bp, 10 predicted proteins | sample MGYA00520687_ERZ1034925 | MGnify/ENA primary metagenome ERZ1034925 (study PRJEB33766, sample SAMN09781758) | gut metagenome | biome: gut microbiome | host: Homo sapiens | place: Madagascar | study: EMG produced TPA metagenomics assembly of the PRJNA485056 data set... | reverse complement strand
GCGCAACGATCTCATTTGCTTTTTTTCTGTACTGCAACAGTCCAGTATCCATGCACTGCTTAACTTTCTCAGGATTCAAGTCCAGCACCCTGTCAATATGCGCAGCTTGCATTTTTTCTTTTTCCAAAGCTGAAAGAATCTCTCGAAAGATTTTCTCGCTTTCGATGAAAGGGGCTTTTCCAGAGAAGCATCTATACCCCTTGTCAAACGAATAGACTTGCTGACTTTCATCTTCTGATGTTCTGCACAACAGCCTTTTCCCGCTTTTCTTATCATAGATTTTTTTGAAAAGCAGGTTTGCTTTTTTACGGGGCTTTTTCCGTGAAGGAATTTTGGTGCGCTTTATTTTTTCCTGAACTTCTTGAAACTCACTTTCTGAAACAATCGGCGGAACTTCCATTTCCCGCTTGGCCTTTGCCAGCTTCAAAGTGCATTTTCCTATATAAAGAGGATTCTGCAAAATAGCGCGAATTGTCGAAACTGGCCATTCGGTTTTTACACCCTGCCTTTTCTTCTGTGCCATCTGGACTTGCGGTGATGGAACGCCCTGTGCATCCAATGCTCTTGCGATTTCCTGGATTTTCATATCTTCCAGATACATCTGAAAAATCAGCTTTACAACATACGAACTTTCCAAATCCAGAACAAAACCTCTGGAATCCTCAGACAGTGCATATCCATATTTAATCTGCCGATGGGTCAGTGTACCTTCTTCAAAGTGATTCTGGCGATTGGTAATAAATTCCGAACGAATCTTGTCAATGGTCTTTCCATCGAAATACTCTGCAACTTCTTCGGCAGTTTTATCTACACTGCAAAAGTCATCTTCCACAACTGCAAACTGGATTCCCAGCGGATAGAATGTCCTCTGCAATGCTTCTATGGCAAACGGAAGAGTTCTTCCGCAGCGGAAGATGGAATCCACAACAACTGCATCAAATTTCCGGGCCATCCCGTCCTGCACCAATCTGTCAAATCCTTCTGCGGCTTCTGCTGTTCTCTTACGGTCACTATACTTTTCGGATATGCTGCACCCACGTTTTTTTAGATACTGTGCAATGCGCTCATTCTGTTCTGCAATCGTATTGGATGGATTTTCTTCTCCGATCCTGCTGGAAATCGACCTTGTATAACTGACCCATTTCATTCCTCTGCCACCTCATTTCCATGATGCGCTTGATATTCCATAAATTTTTCTGTGATACTGTGCAGTTCATCCTCGAAGCAAAAATGAATTTCAATCTCTGTTTTGCTATGAACATCTATGTGGTCGATCAGTTCCACCACAACCCTGCGTTCGAGCGTTTTGATATGTTCGTACTGCTTAAATTCTTCCAGCCAAGTGGGAAGCAGCGTATCGTGCTTTAATGCTTCCTGCTTCTTTTCGCGGATTTCCTGAATCTTATCCTGAGCCTCTTTTATCTTCTGCGCAAAGCGAGTATTCATTTCTCCGTACTCTTCCCGGCTGACAACATCATCGCATAAGTCCTGATACAGACGGATTTTCAAATTACTGTACCGTTCCAATTCAGCTTCCAGCGCAGTAATCTGACTGTCCAGAATCTTTATTCCAATCTGTTCGCCGCTTGCCAACTCTGCATTGGAGAGTACCTTTTCCGCTTCTACAAGTAGTGTCACCTGATGCCGAATCGCAGCCAGAACACTTTCCGTCAGCTTCTCACTGTTTATCATGTGCGGTGTGCAGCCGCCGCCATTCTTATAGGTAGAGCAGTGATAGTATTGATACTTCTTTCCGTTTTTCGTCACCGTGCGGCGAATCATATTCTGCCCGCAGTCTGCACAGCGCAGAAAACCTGATAATGGATAAACTGTTGTCTGCGATGGTGCGGTACGAGTGTCCAGTTCCAACAACTGTTGTACTTGCTGGAACTCGCCTTTACTGATAATGGCATCATGCGCATCTTCCACCCGAATCCAGTTTTCACTTCCAACATCATGGCTCTTTTTTACTTTGTAATTGATTTTCCTGCGTTTACCCTGAATCAATGTTCCCGTATAGGATTCATTTTTCAAAATACGATTAACGGAAACCACTGTCCACTTCTGATTCAGTCCAGCTTGAAAACCACAGGTATAGTTAAATCCATTGGCTCTCTTATACTCGTTCGGCGGCAGGACCCCAAGTTCGTTCAGGTGGCTGGCAATGCGCTGTGAACTCATTCCGTTCAATTTCTGTTTGAATATTTCCTGCACAATGCCCGCAGCGTATTCATCTATAATCAGATGATTCTTGTCTTTCGGGTCTTTCTGATACCCATATCCTGCAAAGCTGCCAATGAACTGACCTTCTTTCCGTTTCACATCCAAGTGACTTCTGACACGCATCGAAATGTCACGGCAATAGGTATCGTTGATAAGATTGTTGAACGGAATCAGGATACGTCCCTTATCATCGTTTTCTTCCGCACTGTCATAATGATCGTTGATGGCGATGAACCGGACTCCCATAAATGGAAAGATTCTTTCCAGATAACGTCCTGTTTCAATGTAGTTTCTGCCGAATCGTGATAAGTCCTTGACGATAATACAGTTGATTTTCCGATTCTCAATGTCCTGCATCATCCGTTTGAAATCCGGGCGTTCAAAATTCGTACCACTGTATCCATCGTCTACATACTCATCGACCTTATGCAGTTCCGGGTGCTTCCCCATGTAATCGTTCAGCAACGCTCTTTGATTTTTTATGCTGTTGCTCTCCTGCTGGTCGCCATCCGAACGCGACAATCGAAGATATGTGGCACAGTTGTATTTTTCATTTCCCTGAAAAAACATAAAAAGCCGATAACCTCCTAATCTATTTGTCGTTCAGACAATAAACCAAGAAATTATCGGCTTTATCAGCATATTCTGTTTTGACCCAAAGCCATTATCTCATATTTCGTGGTTCATGTCAACGCTTTAATGTGCTAAAGTGTAAATTTTATTCTACTTTCTTCTTTTTTTATTTCCGATGTGTCCTTGCGCATTTTTTCAGCGTGTCCTCCAATCGGTTCTCTCCGGCAAAACTGATCTTTACGACCATTCCCCGGTCAAGATAGCAGTAGGGGTTCTTGATTTGTGAAACAAAATCAACCATCCGTTCTCGCTGCGACAGGTCTTTCTTGATTTCCACATCGTTGATGTCCACCAGTTCCTTGCGGTTCACATTACGGAGATCGGTCTGTGCCATCTGGCGCAGGCTTTCCATGGTGTGATAGGTTCGTGCAGTTGTTTCGGTCATTCACTCATTCCTTTCTGTTTTTGGGGTGGTCTGTCAGCCTCTTTCACTTATAGAATTGGAGAAAGGCCATTTCGCAAGGTATTTCAAAAAATTTTTTGTCTTTTTTCAAAAACACCTTGCGAAACACGCTCTGCCCGATTCTAAAGATAGAAGAACCCGAAAAATGCGTAAGGCAACGGCTTCACCGTAAGTAGAGCAAGATTCGCCTATGGTAACTCAAAACTCACTTTCGTGATTTTTCATTCCCGGCAATCTTGATGGGGATTCCGTTCCCCATTCCCACGGTACGCACAAAATCTCAGATTTTGGCTATCTGGCTCCACATGAATGTGTTCGCAGCCGAACGCCTGCGGCTTATCGGGAATTGCTTCGCAACTATAAAATGCAGGAGGATCACACTATGGCTCGACCCAAAAAGGACGAAAGTATCAGACGGACTAATAATGTAATGGTTCGTTTTACCGATGTAGAGTACGCACTGGTTTCGTGTTCTGCTGAACAGGCTGGCTATCCCGTTGCCGTTTATGTGAGGAAACAGGCCATAACCGAAAAACTTCACGTTCATTACAACATCGTTGCCGACATTGCAGAACTGCGAGATTTTGCAAGACAACTTTCCCATATCGGAAATAACCTGAACCAAATTGCAGCTTTTTTCAACAGCGGCGGCATCCAATCTCGTGCCATGTTGGAAGAAATCAATCGTTGCATGACCGACCTCCGCGCTATGCGGAAAGAAATTGCAGGACTGGCAGGTGATTATCGTGGCAATCTTAAAACACGTCGCGGGTAAAAGTGCAGACTATGGCGCGGCACTCGACTATTTGAAATATGAGCATGACGAAGTTCTGAAGAAACCCCTGCTGGATGCAAGCGGGAACTGGGTACTCCGCCGAGATATTCTTCTGGAGGGCATAAACTGTGAGCCGGAACTTTTTGATGTGGAGTGCGAAATGCTTAATGCACAGTACCACAAGAATCAGAATTACGACGAAATCAAGACGCACCACTACCTCATCAGCTTCGATCCTGCCGACAAAGACGAGTGTGGACTGACAGGTGAACAGGCGCAGGCCATCGGCATGGAATATGTAAAAGCCAACTTTCCGGGGCATCAGGCGTTGGTCTGCACCCACATGGACGGTCACAACGGCAGCGGCAATATCCATGTGCATATCGTAATCAACAGTCTGCGAAAGCTGGATGTTCCGCAGCAGCCCTTTATGGAACGTCCCATCGACTGTAAGGCAGGCTACAAACACCATCTGACGAAAGATTACCTAAAGCATTTACAGCAATCTCTTATGAATATCTGCTTGAGGGAAAATCTAAATCAGGTCGATTTGCTTTCCCCGTCTGTCAACAAAATTACGCAGCAGGAGTATTATGCCAAACAGCGCGGGCAGATCAATCTGGACAAGTTGAACGCTGAACTTGTTGCAGAGGGTCTCACTCCCATGAAGACCAAATTTCAAACGGAAAAAGATAAGCTGCGCGATGCCATTACTGCTGCGGCGAAGAAAGCAAAATCTTTTGAAGAATTCTGCCGCCTGCTCCAAACCGAATCCAGCATTTTGGTAAAAGACCACCGTGGTCGATTTAGTTACCTTCTCCCGGACAGAGAAAAATACATCTCTGCCAGAACGCTGGGAACCAGTTTTGACCGTGAACATCTTCTGACGCTTTTTGAAAGTAACGCGATCACCGCTGCAAAAGAAAAACAACAATGGGGTGTTGCTGACCCCATTGCCGTTCTCTATATCAAGTCCAATCTTCGTCTGGTAGTGAATTTGCAGGACTGCGTAAAAGCCCAGCAAAGTCGCGCCTATGCTCAAAAAGTCAAAATTTCCAATTTGCAGCAGATGGCAAATACCATCGTCTATGTACAGCAGCATGGTTATGATAGCTATGAAGATTTGAAAAAAGCGCGCGATGAGCTGTCCGTCAAAATGTCCGATGCCCGCAACACCGCCAAATCTACCGATGCCGACTTAAAGCGGCTGAACGAGAAGATTCACTATCTGGGGCAGTATCTTTCCACAAAGGCTACATACAAAGAATTTTTGCAGGCGGGCAACAAGAAGATGTACCGTTCTGCACATCAGGATGAAATTGCCAGATACGAAGAAGCCGTTCAATTCTTGAAACGCAATTCCACGGATGGCACAATTCCCACGATGAAAGATTTACGAGCAGAAAAGGAAAAGTTGCTTTCTGCTCGAACCGCACAATATGAAAGCTATACCTATTTCAAAGATTACTACCACGAACTGCAAACCGCTTGCAGGAATGTTGATATGATTCTTGAAACGGAACACACGCAGCAGCACAGCCGTACCCAGCCCAAGCGCAGTCACGAACCTTCACTCTAAGCGATGGCATGAAAAAGCCAGCCACAAGACTTCACTCTGAAAGTCCTGTGGCTGGCATCTCAATTTTTCAGTTGTTTTCAAAAAGGCTGCTTTCTGCAACCTTCTTCAATGCGGCTATCACCGTATCATACGGCACGTTTTCTTCCAATAGCTGCGTTGTCAGGCTATCATAGTCCTGTTTATATGCTTTTTCTCTTATGATTTTTTCAAGTAATTCTGGAACATCGGCTTCCGGCAATGCAGAGGGGCAAATGACCGATTGTGCGCGAACTGCTCGTACCTCTTTTACAAGTTCTCTAAAATTCTCATCCTGCGGCACAAGCGGCAGCAGCTTATAAATATCATAGAGGTGGCGAGAATGTTTTGCAACTTTTCCTTGCAAGTAATAATCGCAAATTGCAAAAACCTTGTCCGCCAGTGTTCGGTCAATTCCCTGCACTTTCATTTCAAACGGATTTAGATTATATTCTTCAATCGCATCTGGGGCTTCCTGCTCCATCATGTCGCCAATGTAGCTATGGACAGGCAGTAAAACAGTTGGAAAGGATACTGCCGTATAAGATGTCTCCAACAAAACCGCCGCTTTCAGCGCATCGCTTGCCATCGGAATGACTGAATCGTATGCGATCACATAGCGATTATAGTCACGGCGGCTTCTGGTTTCGTCCAGATTTTCAATCGTCATTCCAAGTTCTTGTGCCGAATCCACGATTGCCTGCTTTATCTTTTTCTTCTGTCCTTGTGATAGCAGCGTATCAATCGTAATATCAATATCTTCAGAAAAGCGGCGAATCACTTTATGGCACTTGCTCAATGATGTGCCACCCTTAAAAACGATATACGGCATCTTCTGAGCCAAAAGCCGCAGTAACATCGTAACATAATAATCTTTTTCGATTGCCTGTACCATAACACCAGTCTGCTCATAGGCCAAGTCAATCGCATCCCGGAATTGTTCTCTATCACTGTGCAAGTATGCCATTATAAATCACCCTCGTTTCTACCAGATTTTTGTACAGCTTATCCGGGTAATAAGAAAAATACGGTTCCATTTCTGAAAGGCTCAAACTTGCATCGCTCATATATTGATATAATCGCTCCTGCAAAGGCTTTCCCGTAACTTCCGAATACACATCTACATCTTTCAGCAAATCAAGGAATTGCAGCACCTTATAATTGGATTCTGTCACTGGCACTTTCGGCTTACGAACAATCACCCGCGACTTTGCCAGAGATGTTTCCCTGTATTCGTTCGTTGCTTTATTCGATACAACTTCATACAGCATAGGAACCTGTGTCGTTAGCCCCATCTGGTTAAAGAACATCAAACCACTCACATAGCCGCATCGCTTATCCTTATCTCTCAGATATTTACATTCCAACACTTTTTCTGGTGGAAGCTGTGAACCTGATTTGAAAATCGTTTTTTTCGGCAAGAAGTAAACCCCACTATCAAACCGCTTTACCTTTCCAGCATCGGTAAGTTTTTTTATCTGCTGTCGAAGGTTGGCGCGGCTCATGCCTTCGATTTGAAGATCAGCAAGGAAAATTGGCTCATTCGGTTTGTAATTTTTCAGAAGATACTCATATAATGTTTCCATACTGCCCTCCATTCACAGTTTCGTGTTTTTTATTTTCTGTTCTGTTATTATTATACTCGTGATTTTCAAAAATATCAAGACATCTTTGTTTTCCACACAAAAAAGAGTGGCGGCTCCTTGTTATAGGAACCACCACTCTGCGTCATAACGGATTTTTAGTTTTTACGGCTTCTCTCCTGCTGCTGTTGTTGCTGGGTCTGGTCTTTCTGTTTCCGCTGTGCCTGCTTGATATGCAGCCGATCCAGCACCGACCATCTGCCACCAATGCGCCGTGGCTTTTTCGGCACATTATTCACGCAACCATCTATCATGTCGTAATTCTGCTCTGTGCCGGATTCCCGCGCACGTTCATACGTTCCGTTCGTCAAGCATTTTTCATGCTCGGTCATATCCTGCTGCTTCTTTTCAGCACGATGAACATACTCTGTAAGTATGGAGCGAACATTTTCAAAGCCGTTCGGAGCATCCGTCACAAATACGCCTTTACTGTCTACCACGACTGGAGAAACAGCATCTTTGCGCTGCTCATTGCGCATCATAAAAAAGCAAACACCCTCTACAACTTCGCTGTCATACGGAAGCCACGTTCCAGTCTTTCCATCAATCTGATAATTGGGAACCATGTAGACGACAGTATTTCCGGCTGCATCAGCATCCATAAAGCCACCGAACTCCACCAGTTCTTCTTTATCGACGTAGAAAAACTTCCGACCCTTTTCTTCATCCCATACAATCACATCGCCAACACCAAACGACCGTCCAACAAATGTGTTTGGTCGCTTTTCTTCCAGCCGCTTCCGGGCTGTCATCGGCGTATCGCTGGGGGCAGGCTTTCCTTTATATGCACTCTGGTAATTCTGATGATGAATCAAAAAGCCGTCCTCTACCTGCTGTGCATAGGATTTTGCCCAATGCTGATGATGTGCCTCTTTGATTTGGAAAACTCTATACTGGTTTATCATTTTACGTTTTCTCCTTCCGCCTCCTCCGGACTATGCCATTCCAGTTCCAGCCCCTTGAACTGCTGCTCATTCAACCGCTGCATCTTCGGGATGGTCTGCTGAACGAGCGCAGCCATCTCCGCATCCTCTGCCACAAGCGACTGAACCTCCGTCAACACCTGAATTGTATCTTTGAGCGTCGGCTGCTCAAACATCGCCATCAGCATCAATTCCAGTTCATCAAAGCGTACATTGCTCATAACTCCATCCCTTTCTTTTTCGCTTTCTTCGGCTTATCCTGTTCCTGTGCAGGCTGCTCCTGCTTCTTGGCTTTCAGACTGCGCAGGGCATCCAGAACAGACTTTTTCGTACTGCCGCGTTCCTGTTCCTTACTCTGCTGTCGTGCCGCCATCAGCTTTTCCATATCAGAGATAGCCTGCTGCACCAGCTTATCATCCCTGAAGTAGTTGATGGAGTTGATGTTCTCGCGCTGCACTTTGTCATTCACGACCAACTCATACATTCCAACAAAGCCGCCATCTTCCTCGATGCAGAATCCAATGCACTTGTCGGCGTTCATCCGTTCGGACGGAATCTTGTCGTAGACTTCCAACGCTTCTTCCATCGTCAGATGGTCGTGGAACTCTCCTGCAAACGTAAACTCCAAACACTCCGCAACATAAAAACTGAGTGTTTCCTCCGGCGCAGGTCTTTCTGCGGCGAGTTTTTCTTTTAAAACTTCTGCCTGCTGTTCCGCCACCGTATCGGCCTGTTCCCGCAGTTCTGCCGCGTCCATGACCCTGCCCTGTGCTGCATCACAGCCAAACTCTGCCAGCAATTCCGTCATAGCCTCCTGCACAGGCTTATCTCCGTCCGTTTCAAGGATGCCTCCATCCCGCTCCGTAAAGTCCTTATTATATAAGGTATAGTCGAAACCATCGTCACAGGTCTGAATGTGAAAATAGGCATCCGGCAGTTTGTAGGCCAGTTCCACTTCCTGCACGGCTAACGCCCCCCGCAACGGCTGGACAACGTGATTCTGGATATACGGGTTATCCCAGCCCGGAACCGTTTTATAGTCCTCTACGATGGTGTCAATGCCGTTCTTGCATTGCAGAACATCCAGCACCCCCGGCAGCGGATCAGGATTTTTCTCCACGCCCAGGGCTTTCATGTAATGGTTCGGAAGTACCTGATACTGCGACATTGCATCGTCCAGATTGCCAAACCGCTTAATTTCAAGCGGAACGGCCTGCCGGTTCTCGACTACATAGAATCGCTTTACAAATGGCTGCTCCTGCTCCAGCTTTTTCTGCGCTTCTAGTTCATCCCGGTACATCGTCACAAAGCCATCCAAAACAGCCGGATGGCTGGAAACCACCCAATCTGCTCGAAATTTAATGATTCTCGCGTTATTTTCCGGGGTGCCGACCTGCTCTGCCCATTCCTTATTGCTGGGAGAAAAGCGGCCATCATAGTTTTTGTAGCGCAGGGTATTCGCCAGAATGTATCCCACACGCTCCATACCATACTGCCGCACCACCTGATTCACTGCATCATCGCCAAGGTGCATCCCGTCATAGTTGTCCGCAATCGCTTCTTGGATTGCCTGCTTGCACTCGCTGTTCAGCCGATAGGAAGTGCGGTACAAATCCACTTCACCATGTTCCTGCGCATAGGAGAACGGCTCATAATAGACAGGCACATCCGAATAGTCCTGTGTGCTGTTGTCCGGCACAGGCACAGCCTTTTCAATGATCTCCGATACCACATCTTCTTTTTTCGGCATATTCCATTTTTCAGAGAAATATTTCTGCACGGCCTCCTGAAAATCTTCATCGAAGCCGTTCCACAAATCCTCTGCCACCAGCTTGCCCTGCTCATTGACTGCAACGCAGGCCGCCATATCACCGTGTTCCTCATGTTCCAGCAGGAAGAACTTCTCGCCACCGATCTCCGTTTCATCAACGGCATACCATGTGCCGAGATGCCCCTCGACTGCGATGTGGTCGGAATCGCCGTGGATCAAACCATTTCTTTTCTGCTGCTGTTCCTCCATGAATTCTCGCACGGTCAACTCTGCGCCTGTGAAGTTTAGCCCTTCCTCGCCAAGTTCCAGCCGCCCCTCTGCGCCAAGGTCAAGTTCTTCTGCCATCAGGACAGATGCCGCATGGTTCACCACCACCGTTTTCTCCACTGTAATGGGCTGGCCTGGGTCATAGTCCGAACCGCGCAGATCATAGCGATATAACCCCTCCGGCACTTCTTCATCCCGCAGTCGGCCATTGCTGAAAAGACCCGGCTTATCGAAGATTTCGATTTCCTGCAATTCTTCATTCAAAAGATTTTCTTTCTGCAAATCCATATTCTTTTCCTTAAAAAATTCCGGCAGTTCAGCAAATCCGATGCTGTCCACATAGTAGGCTTTGACCGTATTGCCATCATTGAGTACCACCACATCACTGACCGACAGCGAATGGCCCGTAAAGTCTGCCGGACGCTGGATATTGAACCGTTCATAAATGCCATCCAGCGTATCCTTTTCCGTAAGCGGCGCGGCATAACTCAGGTCATAATCTGCACGGGTAACCGTTATGCCTTTCTTCTCCACATAGTCCAGCCCCATGAAACGGTAGTCGTGTTCCGGGTCACGCTCTGTGATCTGGTAAATACCGAACTGCTTCTCGCTGCCATACAGCAGCATATTTTCCTGTTCTGTCATATTCCGCTCCTGCTCCAAATCTGCTGTTGCAATCTGGAAGGTATCACTTCCGCGCTCGATTTCCTCTCGTGCCGTGACAAGAACCGGCCACGGGCTGATACGGACAAGATAAATTCGCTTACCTTCATCATACAGTCGCAGAGCCTGTTCACGGTTAATTACTGTCAGCTTAAAATCCGGGCGCGCATACTCGTCCTCTGCATAATCTTCCCGTTGTTCCAGCAGAATCGCATCCCATGCGTCTGTCTTAATGCCGAAAATGCCATCGTGCTGCTCGATTTCCTCTTGGCTTACATAATCGCCTACCGTGCCATCACGGAACAGCGGATAGATTCTCTCACCCAGCCGATGCCACTCCCGTGCGCCCTCTTTCGTCAGCGGTAGCACATCATCTTTCAAATAACCGTAGTCGTGCATTTCGGAAAGTCCAATCATCCCATCCGGGAGATTTTCAATTTTTTCCTGCGCATCGTACATCAGGCGGTTGACTTCTTCTTTGTCGTCCTCGGCCAGTGCAGCCGCAAGACCCTTCACCAGTTCTTCCGTTGCAGCCCGGTCATCCAGTTTAAAGGCGAAGTTCACGATGAGGTTTCGCTGCTCATCATTGAAAATCGTTATTCCCTGTTCCTTGTCGGCAATCAGCTTTTCCGCATACTGCATCGCGGTCAAGCGCTCTGCGCTCCTTTCCGCCACCGCCGTTTCCAGCTTTTCCAGAAAATCGGCTGCGGTCAATCGAATCGTATCCATCGAATCTTTCAGTTCCTTCATCTCCTTGCCGCTGGCCCAGCTTGCCACATACGGAAAAGAGTAATCGGACGTATCAATGCCCAGCGCCGAGCAGACCGTAAATGCAATGCTTTCGGCTTCGGTTTCTTTCGTGAGCCTGTCTTTTTCTTCGCCGCGCTGCTTCATCAAATCGCTGTTATGCAGCATCGCATGAGCGACTTCGTGGATCATCGTCTTTATGGTCTGGCTCTCGCCCATGCCGACCTGGATGCAGATTTCTTTGTCTATGTCGCTGTAATACCCTTTGGCTTCCCCTTCGATTTCATCAAACCGAATCTGCACAGGCGATACCTGCTCGATTGCCGCCGTAAGCAGCGCATAGTCTTTGACGCTGGCCGTCAGTTCGTTCACTTCCAGCGACGGAATCGGTTCCCCATCGGTCTGTGAAACATCGAAGACCGTCGTCACGCGGAAACGCGGAACCACATACTCCACACGTTCCATTTCCGGCTCACCGTTTTCGTTCAGCACAGCCAGACCCGTATCCTTGTCGATTTTCTCGCGCTCCTCGACTTCCTTGATGGGAGCCGGAGCGATGATCTGGATACCCTTTTCGCCTTTTTTGACGTAGCGGTTGAACTTATTCTTCCATGCGTTGAACCCTGCCACCAGTGTGGCATCAGGCCGCTGCATAGCGATCAGCAGCGTATTGTTGAAGCTGTAATTGTGGAATTTTGCCATCGTGCGCAGGTATGTCGTGTACATTTCCGAAGTGAAAATTTCCTTTACACCCTGCTCCAGCCGTTCCGTGATTTCTTTCATCTGCTGTTTGCGGTCAACTGCCATGCAAGCCCTCCTTTTTCTTGACCCATCGTGTTTTCATCTGGTGCGGATACTGGTCGGTCTGTTTCGGTGCTTTTGCACCGTTCCATTCAAAGCCCCCAGCTCTGCCCTCACAGGTGTACCCGGCAGCTTTCAGGGATGCCCCGTTTTCAGTATCCAGAATGTAGGTGATCACTTTGTTGTAGCCCATTGCCCGTGCTGCACGGTATGCCGCCGCATACAGGATGCTGCAGGCGTTCGGCGTTCCATCCGTACACAGGCGGTTGACCTCCAGCGTATAGCCATCGTCCAGCCGCCGCGCCACGGGTCTGCCGCAGATAGCAACGCCCACCAGCGCACCATTTTCCGATACGCCGATGGAAAATTTATGCCCTCGTGTCGGTTTATGGTGGCGGTGATGCTGCTGCACAAATGCGTTTGCCGTTTTCAGATTGATCGGTGTTAATATCAGCAAATGCCCTCCTATTCTAAAAATGCCCCGTTAGATTCCTTGCAGAGATCTAACGGGGTTATCCTATTTACAGTTCCATATCGTGACTTTTCCGTTTCTGGGATTTCTGCGGTTCTGCGCTGCGCTCTGCCTGTTTTGCATGAAGCTGTGCCAGCACAGAGGGTTTCCGCACATTGTCCGCAGTGCGCTCTGCAATGCGGCCTGCATAGTTCACAGGCTGGCGCGGCCTGTCTGCAACCTCGGTTTCGGCTGCATCCTCATCCACTCCCAGCGCATCCTCACTACCCTTTTCATCCATGTTGAGCAGCGCGTTCAGCTCCGCAAGGCGCGCAGATTTTTCGGCCAATTCCGCTTCCTGCGCAAAGGGACGTTTGGCTTCTTCCTTTGCCTGCGCCAACTGCTGTTCCAAGGTTTCCAGTCTGCGCTCTACCTGCGGCAATGCTCTTTCGATACCTGCCAGTGCATTAGTAACGCGCAGGATATTACCCAGCGGATCTTTGCCGACTTCCATCGAATAGTTCCATACGCCCTTGATAGACAAACGGAACACCTTATCGAAGTTGTCAAACCGGGAATGCAGTTCAAACGCACCGTAGCTGCCGATCCTGCCCTCGGTGCCAGCTGCTTTCAAAGCCTTACAAGCCTCGATAATGGCTGCACCTGCTTCCTTGCGTTCGGTGTACACCTTGCCGCTGATTTCCATAGAGAAGTGGTCTTTATCCTGCGCCAGAAGCGGTTTTGCCGCTTCCATATCCGTTTTCAGTGCTTCGATCTGACCCTTTGCCGCAGTAATTTCTCGTGGATAGCGACGCGCAATATCGGATTCCAGACTATAAATCTGACTGGTGTGATTGGCTTTCAGCAGCTTCAGTTTGCTGACCTGAATATCCAAGTCCATTTTTTCCTTGATGTAGGGATTGCCGGTTGCCAGTGCCTTGATTTCGGCATAAGACAGTGCAGTGTCATCTACATCATCGCAGGCACGAACAGGAGATTTGGAAGTCATGATCTGGGAAATGAACTTCTGCTTATTTTCCAGAATCTGCCACATATACGAGTCAAACGTATTTTCCGTGACGTAACGATAAATTTTTACCTGCTTATTTCGGTTTCCCTGCCGGAGAATACGGCCCTCCTGCTGTTCCAGGTCAGACGGCTTCCACGGGCAGTCCAGATGATGCAGGGCAATCAGTCGATCTTGAATATTGGTTCCTGCGCCAAGCTTCGGCGTAGACCCCATCAGGATACGCACCTGTCCGGCTCGCACCTTTGCAAAAAGCTCTGCCTTTTTGGTTTCCGTGTTGTACTCGTGAATGAACGCCACTTCCTCACGAGGAACACCTCTCGCCACCAGCTTCTCCCGCACATCATCATAAACATTGAATGTGCCATCGGCTTTTGGTGTCGATAAGTCGCAGAAAATCAACTGTGTTCCCTTGTCCGGCGCAGATTCTTCCCAGACCTTGAACGCATTGTCCACGCAGCGATTGACCTTGCTTTCCGGCTCATCCGGCAGCATATCATTGATAAGCCGCTGATCGAGTGCCAGTTTTCTTCCATCGTTGGTGATCTTCAGCATGTTATCGAACTTGGGATTCACG
>ERZ1034925.631-NODE-631-length-14547-cov-4.870687_pt1 | contig 14547 bp, 10 predicted proteins | sample MGYA00520687_ERZ1034925 | MGnify/ENA primary metagenome ERZ1034925 (study PRJEB33766, sample SAMN09781758) | gut metagenome | biome: gut microbiome | host: Homo sapiens | place: Madagascar | study: EMG produced TPA metagenomics assembly of the PRJNA485056 data set... | reverse complement strand
TTCTTTGATCTCAACATCCGTTGCATTCGGCATATTCCATATAAAATTCTTATCCACGTACTCTAACAAGTCCACATTCTGCTGGGATTTTGCACTGGTATCTCCCACTGTCGTCAATTCTACATTCTTATCGGCAACTATAACCTTTATCTTATATACCTTAACGTTATTGCCTAAAATATTGAACACAAGCACCTGTCCTGACTTCTTCTTAACTGTCAAGCCCTCATTTTTTTCTAATACCTGTGCCAGTCTAGAACCATCTGTAACATTAATATATATAACCTCATTATCACCTCTGGCAGTGGTATCAAGCATATAATGATTCACATCACTAATCTTGTCATCTGTAACAACAATCGTCGGCGATGCACCTGCTAACTCTGCCGATACATTGGAAACATGCGAAATCATATTATTAACAACCTTAGAAACCTCATCCCCAGACTTGGCATGTTCAATATTCAAATGAATCTTCTGATTATCACTTGTGATCTTTGTTATGTCTGTCTGGTTACTTGTATGATATAGATACGTAACACTATCTGTATCTACATTCTTATATGTACTATTACCAAATCGTACACCATTTGTTATATTCGCCGCATAAAATGGAATCGTTGCTCCGTTAATCAGATCCGGTTCACAAACTACGTCCCCTTTCCGCTCGAAAGTAACCACCGCATAATTTGTCTGTGCATGATTCCCCTGTACATACTTGTCTGCAGTAACCCCAAAATTAACCGCATCTCCCAATATTGTCTGATAATTCACACTTGAAAGTGTTGTTGCCTGTGCTTTCTGGCCAATCACTCCAGCAGAAGAAACCACCATTGTAACAGTCATTGCCACTCCCATTACCTTTCTCCAAAACCTTCTCATGCTATTCCTCCTCTTTTTTCTGGATGAAACTTATATAAAACTTCTATATTACATGGTATGTTATCTCTTTTCCTTTTATTTGTAAATATATTTTCTTTAAATAGATAAGAAACGGAGATATGTACAAAACCTATCGTTAATAATGACCATATTCAGCCCACTATAACAATGTAACATCGCTTGTAGCAGTACTTTTCACTTGGGATGCTAATATCTCGAAACAGATATTCACCAACTAATCATTCTTCTTTTTCTTCCGATAAAGAACTCCTAATCCAACTAACGAGATCAACAACATACCGCCTGTTGCTGCGATTGGTGCCGTGTCACCTGTCTTCTTGCTCTTGGTCTTCTTACCGGTTGTCTCTTTGCTGTGCGTCTCAACCTCTGTCTTATCTTCGTCCGTTGTAACCTGCTCTGTCGTTACTTCGGTTGTGACCTCCGTTGTTGCTTCCGTTTCCGTCGTCACCTCGGTCGCCGTCTCTGTTGTAGTTGTGGTTGCTTCTGTCGTGGTAGGCGACTCCTGATAACTGTTCTTAAATGCAACCGTTGTAACATTCCCTTTCACAAGCGTAACATCTGCTGCTTTTCCCGTAGTTGTCGCCGCACTGTCAATTGTGTAGGTAACACTTGTCAATGTATATCCGGTTACATCCGTAACTGTTTCTGTAACTGTATATTTACCTGCTGTACAATCTAATGTCTTTGTCCACGTTTTGCTTGCTGTATCATAGGTAAACTCAGATAATTTGTAGGTTGCCACTTCCGTTCCCGCTGCATCTGTAACCTTAAATTGAATCGTCTTTTCCGCATCTTCCTTTGATACGATTCCTGCCACCGTCTTCGTAAGTTTCAATGTACCCGGTTTTTCTTTGACATCTTTCATAACCACCTTGTTGACGCCAACAATGTTGGATGCATGTGTAGTCGATGTAACCTTACCGTCATTTCCTACTGTAAAATCAATTGGATCTGCTACTTCATAGCCTGTCGGTGCCTTTGTTTCTGTCAGAGTATAAGTGCCTGCAGCAAGCGTTACGGTATGAGGAATAAGATTACCCACTGCATCCTTCTTATCACCCGAAGTCCATTTTGCTACAACCAGATTACTTGTCTTATTTGTAATCGTCAGCTCCGCTCCTGCAATCTCCTCACCTTTTGCCGCATCCACTTTACTGATATCCACAGAATGAGCAGCAGGATCATATGTATTGGTATATGCAACGGTTGTTGTTGTGCCTTTCGTAACGTTTGCTGTTGCAACTTCTCCATCTTGTGCTGCCGCAGAATCAATCACATAACTTACCTTTGACAACATATAACCACCAATTGCCGTTACCGCTTCTGTTACCTTATATCCTCCTACATTACAATCCAATTCTTTGGTCCAGATCTTATTCGTTGCATCATATGTAAAATCAGATAATTGATATGTTCCTACTACCTGCTGATTGGAATTGTCCACCACCGTAAATTGTACAGAAGCCTCTGCCTGTGCCTGCGTTACCGTACCGCTGATCGTCTTTGTGATCTTTAACTTACCTTTGTCTATTGTTGCATCCTTCATTGTGACTTTCGTTCCGGAAGCTGCTCCTGCTGTTGCAGAAGTCACAGTACCATCACCGGCAACTGTAAATTCAATCGGATCCGCTACCTTGTAATCTGCCGGTGCCTTTGTTTCTGTCAAGATATAGGTTCCCTCTGCAAGCGTTATGGTATGAGGGATAAGATTACCCACTGCATCCTTATCACTACCGGAAGTCCATGTAGCCACTTCTGCTCCGGTTGCCTTGTCCGTAATCTTCAAACTTGCTCCGGCAAGCTCCTTTGAGCTTGTGATATCCACTTTACTGATCTGTACCGGATGGGATGTAGACTGATATGTATTCGTATATGCAACCGTTGTCGTATTATCTTTTGTCACAGTAATTGTTGCTGCTTTGCCAATACCATCAGTAGTACCTACTTTATAAGTTGTACTTGCTAATCTATACCCTGTAAGATCCGTTGCCGTTTCCGTCACTGTATAATTACCGACCTCACAACCGGTTATCTCTTTACTATATATCTTCGTTGCAGGATCCTGTGTGAATCCAGATAATTTGTATGTTCCGATAACGGTTCCACCTGCATTCTTCACTTCAAATGAAATCTTATCTAAGGCTTCAGTATCTGCAGGAAGTCCTGCAAGTGTTTTGGTGAGTTGGATGGAGCCTTTTTCAACTACAGGCTTTACCACATTTGAAATTGAATAATTACATATTGTTGTATTTTCATCACTCACCGTAACCGCATAAGTTTGACCATTCTCTGTAATCTGTGTTGGATATGGTGTTGTTGTTCCGGTTTGCTTAAAGATAAAATAATGTGGTGTCGAATCTAATTTATAACCGGTCGGTGCCTCCGTCTCAACAATTCGATATAAAACATCTTTATTTAGAGTTCCAAATGTTGCAATTCCATTTGTATTTGACTGTGCCGTCGCCACATCCGCCATTGTCGTTACATTATATTGTGCATTATATGTAACTTTACTACATTTAAATTTAGCACCCACAAGTTCCGCTAAAGAAGTAGCATCCTGCTTATGTATAACAATACTTACACCATTTGAGCTGGAGGTTCCGGAACTCTGCAATACAAATCCACTCAATGCATGATCATCGCCCAGTCCGTCGGTTGTATTTCCCTTTAACACACAATTGTTTGTAGAATTGGCTGCATTTAATTCAGAGCCAACCGGCAAAGTAACTGTTGCTTTATATTTTACCGTAACCATCGTACTGTCCGGAACCGTAATTGTCAATTTGCGAGAGGTTACATCATAACTTACCTGACTTGCATTGGCTTTATTTCCATTAATCTCCATACTACCCGGATAATATTGCATTGCGCTACCCAGTGTATCTTCTAATGTTAAAGTATCTCCTCCCGGATTCAAATCAGCACCTGATTTATTGACTATAATCGTATACTCTACATTTGGTGCCGTATCTTTGGTATATACGCCTGTTTTATCTACAAGATCCTGTTTATTAAAATCTTTCCACTGGAATATCGAAGCCTCTCCACATTCAATTCCATCAACTGTAATCTTGGCGGTATTGGTATATTTTCCAGAAAGAGTCTTGCTATAGTCCACTATTTGTGTACTATAAAACAAATACAGTTTTTTACCCGGCTGCTTTACATAATTCAATGCACTTCCCGTTATACCAAATACAACTGTTCCCTCTCCTTGGGTAATTGTAATATCTGCGGCAAGTCCTGTATCTATAGATGAACTATTATCTTGCGTACATACTTTAATCGATCCTTCTAGATAATTCATATTTGTTGGCAAAGTATCCGTTATTGTCACATTTCCTGCTGTGGTCGGTAATGTATCTACAACCACCTTCCAAGCGGCTACTAGTGAATACTGATTATTAGACGACCAATCAACATCTTTATTAATGTAGCTTACAACCGTATATGTATAAACGTCCGATGCTTCACCGCAATCATTATTTCCATCTTTACACTTAGCTTTATTTGTATACGTTGTCGTCTTATTAGGAATTGAATCAATCTTGGTCTTTAAAGTAAAGACAATCTCTCCCTCTGTGACCTTTCCAAATGTAATTTTCGGTCCATTTGTTCCTGCTTCAACCTTTGGATAATTTGCACTATCAACAATCTTATTGTTTCCACTAGTCAATGTAAAATCACCAGCGTTATACGAATAGCTCATTCCTGTCTGCAATTCATCTTCAACGATCAGGTTATTCATTCCTGTCGCAGGTACATCTACTTTGATCTCCCATTCCACTTCATCACTATTTCCCGTTGTCTTGCATGTCTTATATATGTATGTGTGATTTGTGCCAATCGACACTGTATCCTCCGCAGAAATACTCTTTTTATTATTATTCCATGGCGTAATGGTAAACGTATTCTTTTTATCATTTTTCTTATTAGGTAAAATCGTTCCATCAGTTGTAGTATAATTTATATAATACTCTAATGTTGAACCCTCCGGCATAACAAATGTTCCTGCCTTTAATGCCTCCCATGTTAGTCCCGGAATATTAGTTAAAAAAGTTCCTGTTTGTAATTCACATGTATTATCTGACAAGACATCCTTTAATACAGAACCGCTAATATCAAAATTTCCTCCCGGATTCACTTTAATTTTCCAATCTATTGTTCCTGTTTGCTCCTTATAAGTACCTGTTTTTGTTGCCCACTCTTTCTTTGTATACGACAGGTTCTTCGTTGAAGAAGTTCCATTCGGACGTTCAGTACTTTTAACATTTGCTACATTTCCCGCTCCATTTTCCCATGTATAACCAGGATTATATAAATAAATGTTCTTATTAACCTTTACATTATACTTTGCGTATAGAACCTGTCCGTCTGTCATACTTGGAATAGTATATGAAAAGCCATGACCGTCTGCATTAACCGCACCTGTCACTCCGGAATATGGTTGTGTACAAGCTGCATCCGTATAAAATGTAACTGCACCATCCACACTCAGATTCTCGCCCATCGTATCTGATACCACAACATCTGTATGTGGTCCCGTAGCTGTTATTTTCAATGTATAACTACTCTCTAAGTTATCTAACGAACCTGTAATGACATCTCCACCTGTCTTTTCAATCGACACTTTATCATTGGACGAATCACGTCCCATATCAAAATAAAAAGTACCTAATCCTGGAAACTCAAATGAATTTTTTCCACCGTTTCCATTGTTCGTAATATCACCGCCCAATGTACCTTCTGCGTATAACGATCCAATTCTTCCATCCGTTTTTAAGAAATTCTCACTCGCCTCTCCTGCATCGTATTTAACTCTTATTGTATTGCCCGACAAGTAGAAATGTCCAAGCACTGTTGTACCGGAAGGATCCTTTAATTCTTTTGTAGCCGGTGTAAAATTAATGTTACTCGGTAATGTATACACCATTTCATCATCCTGCGAAGTCGGAAAATCTCCATTTGCAAACGCCCATGCCAGATTAATGCTGATCGTTGAACCATATGGTACATCAACCTCTTGTCCTACAATTAGGGTTTCTCCGTTAATCTTCACTGCACTATCGCCACCTACAACATACGCCCCCATGTCTTTCGATACACCTGCACTCTGTACAGCTATCGCATTCGCTTTCTTAACCTTCTTACCTGTCTGTACCTTAGTCGTTGCTTGTGTTGTAACAGCCTCTGTCTGTTGCTCCGTATCCACTATTGAACTCTGAACTGTTGCTGCCATAGTGGTACTCTCTCCATTCTCCGTTGACTCCATTGAAGTATCTGCCGCTGTCGTAGCTACCGCTGTTGTAACTACCTCTGTCGTAACTTCTTCTGTCTGCTTCTCCGTAGTCTGTTTGTCCTCCTCGGAAGCTTCTGTAACTGTGTTGATCATGTCACTCATTGCAGCAGAAAAATTGCCGGGAAGCATTGTAAATCCCATAATCAGAACCATCAAAACAGCCAGTAATTTTTTCTCCTTTTTCGTCATCTTCTTACACTCCTTTACTTTATCTGATCTGCGAATCAAAACCATGCATCATCCGCAAAATAGTATCCAATTTTAAAAAATCATTATAAAATAGTAATCGGATTTATTATAACCCAACTTAACATAATATTCCATATTTTTTCACAAATAATACAAAAATCCCGTTCCATGTATACATAGAACGGGATTCTGAAAATATTTCGATGCATGGCTTCCTGCCACTGAAAAATTATCTCTTAACTAAATCACTAACACCCTAAAATAACTTAAATGCAGAGTTTTAATACAAAGGCTACTGATTTTTCTTAAACGCATTGTCACCAAACAAATAGAATACATATTATATTCTCAACTTCCTTATATTACAGCTTTAGCTTGTATATTATATTATTGGTACTTCCGTTAGCTTCTACCAATCCGGTTTCCACTAATATTTTCATATACCTCCATGCCGTTGTACGCGACTTATTAAGTAATTGCATGACTTGTTGAATTGTAATTTGTTTATTTTCATTGAGAAATTTTATTATAGGATACATTTTTTCTAAATCCTTATAATTTAAAACTTGTTTCAATCTTGTTTCAAAACTTGTTTCAATCGCAGTTTCTACAATTTTGCTTTCATTTTTTTCTACTATACTATTTTCCCTATCAAATCCTTCCCTTATATGAATGATAGTATTTAGATAATTTCTGTCATCATCCATTTCAAATTCCGGTTGCGGAGAACCATTTTGTTTTAATTCTCGTATAATCTTAGAAATACCTGTCCCTTTTTTCTCGGACAAATCTATTTCTTTAAACAATTCACCTATTCATATAATAGTTCTCTTTAAAAAAAGACATATTATATAACATGTCCTTTAATTCCTCAATATTGTTTTTCTAGATGTTATGCGATAAACTTTGTGTATTTATACTTCATTTACATTATTTTATAGAACTTAATGAATATTTAAATACAACAAAAAAGGATGTTTCCATCAGATAACTCTGATGAAAACATCCGTAATATTTCTGAAACCCAGCAAAAATCCAGTCTCTGTAATTTCCAAAATAAGAAATTATCTCTTTGAGAACTGTGGAGCACGACGAGCTGCTTTCAAACCGTACTTCTTTCTCTCCTTCATACGTGAATCACGAGTAAGGTATCCAGCCTTCTTCAATGCCGGACGGTTCTCAGCGTCAGCCTCTAATAATGCTCTTGAAATACCATGACGGATTGCACCGGCCTGACCTGTAAATCCACCACCACGAACATTAACAAGTACATCAAACTTTCCTACTGTATTTGTAGCTACGAATGGCTGATTAACAATAATCTTCAATGTCTCAAGACCAAAATAATCATCCATGTCTTTCTTGTTAATTGTAATCTTACCTGTACCAGGTACTAAATATACTCTTGCAACACTGCTTTTTCTTCTACCAGTTCCGTAATATCTCTCTGTTTTAGCCACTGCTTTGTCCTCCTTAATTAATACTTAATCTCTAACTCTTTCGGCTGCTGTGCCTGATGATTATGTTCCGGACCAGCATATACATGAAGCTTTGTCATCATCTCGCGTCCTAAAGGTCCCTTTGGAAGCATACCCTTAACTGCTCTGCGGATAACTTCTTCTGGCTTCTTAGCTAAAAGCTCTTTCAATGTTGTCTCTTTCATTCCGCCAACATATCCTGAATAATCATAATATACTTTCTGGTCTAACTTCTTACCAGTTACTTTGATCTTGTCTGCATTTACGATGATAACGTAATCACCAGTGTCGATATGTGGAGTAAAGGTTGGCTTATTCTTACCTCTTAAAACACTTGCGACTTCTGATGCTAAACGTCCTAATGTATGTCCTGTAGCGTCAACTACATACCACTCTCTGTTAATTGTTGATGGGCTTGCCATATAACTCTTCATGGTGTTCCTCCTTAAAATAATTCCAATATAATTCTGTCCTTTGTCCGCTTATGCGGTTCGTTGCAATGTCCGAAACAACGTCTCCGTGCGTCCAATCTGACTCTGGCGACCTGACACTATGTAAAACCGGGGCTATTGGTTTTGCACAGACTTCTTCCGCCGTCACAATTAAGTATTATATTATATCTGTCTACCTATGTCAATGCGTTTTTCTCATTTTTTCCATTATTCAACAGCATTTTGTTCATTTTGCGGATATTCAATCTCCACCAGCGTCAATCCACATGCTGCTGCCTTATGTCCTGCTTTTGTACGGTCTTTTGCGTCTAATATTTCTTTGACATATTCCGGCGGGATCATCCCCATTCCTACCTTCATAAGCGAACCTACTATGATCCGTACCATATTATACAAAAATCCATTGCCATTAATGCGGATCTTTACAACATCGCCTTCCCGCATTACCTGAATATAATATATCGTTCTTACTGTATTTTCCACATCATCCTTCGGTGTACAGAAACTCTTAAAGTCATGCTCCCCTACCAGATAATCGGCCGCTTGCTGCATTTTCTCCTCATCTAAATGATAATACACAAAATGCGAATACAACCGCATTAGCGGATTCGGAAACTGTGCATTGTATATCTGATATTCATACGTCTTCCTTGTATCACAGTATCGTGGATGAAAGTCCAACGCAACTTCTTCCGATCTCTGAATACGGATATCATCCGGCAACAGATTATTGATCGCATAGCTGATCTTTTCCGGCGGCATTGTGACATCCGCATCAAACACGGCAACATTTCCCAATGCATGAACACCGGAATCTGTTCTGCTCGCTCCAATTACAACAATCTCCGTCTTGAAGAATTTGGTGAGCGTCCGGTTGAGTACTTCTTCTACCGTAATTCCATTCTTCTGAATCTGCCAGCCGCAATAATGGGTTCCATCATATGCGACTGTTAATTTTATTCTCTTTATCGACATCTTCTTCCTCTCCACCAAACAATTCCATCAGCATTTTAATGAATACTTCCCTAAAAGGCTTTTGCAAGTACGATCATAAATACAAAATAAGCAAATACCATACCATATGCTACCCGGTCCGTTCTCTGATAACATAATGGTTTCATTTTTGTCCTTCCCTCATCCCCATGATAACATCTTGCATCCATTGCCAATGCCAGCTCGTTACTTCTGCGCACAGACGACACAAACAGCGGAATAATGATCGGTATCAGTTTTTTGAGGCGTGCCATCAGATTTCCTTCTTTGAAGTCAACCCCACGTGCCATCTGAGCCTTCATGATCTTGTCTAATTCCTCAACCAATATAGGCACAAAACGCAAAGCAATCGCCATGATCATGGCAAATTCATGCACCGGGACGTGTAACCGTTTCATCCAGCCAAGCATACTCTCCAAACCGTCTGTTAAGGCATTGGGTGTCGTTGTATACGTCATCATACTTGATCCGATAATCATGAAACATAAACGCAGTCCAAGATAAATAGCGGCTTGTAAACCCAAATCCGTAATCTTAAGAAAATGCCATTGCACGATCACATTCGCTCCCTTTACCGTGAACAGATTGATCACAACCGTAAATAGAATAATTAATCCTAATGCTTTCAATCCTTTCAGGATGAATCGGACCGGCACCTTTGACAAGCGGATATAACATGCCAATGCTACAAATGCAGCAATATATATCACCGGATTTCTTGCAAAAAACAAACTGATCACATAGATAAATGTAATCATAATCTTCACTCTGGGATCTAACCGATGAATGACAGAATCCGTATTATAGAATTGTCCTATCGTCATATCTCTCATCATGCCGTGCTACCTGCCTTCTTTCTGCTTCCAACGGATCAGTTCTCCACAAACCTCTTCCTTTGTGCTATGTTTTACATCAATATCATTCCCCACATTTTTCAATGCATTGAGGATCCGGTTACCAGTCGGTACAGCAAGTCCCAATTCCTCTAATTCCTGCTTTCTGGTAAATACCTTCCAGGTCAGTTCATCAAAACAGATCTTTCCCTGATCCATTACAACGATACGATCGGCGTACTCTGCCACCTCTTCCATAGAATGTGATACTAATATAATTGCAATTCCCTGTCTGACCTGCAGATCTTTTAACATCTCCAATAACTTTTCAGCAGAATACGGATCCAGTCCTGCGGTTGGCTCATCCAATACCAGATAATCCGGTTGCATGGCGAGAATCCCTGCAATTGCGGCTCTCCGTTTTTGTCCTCCGGACAGTTGCAATGGCGAACAATCATAAATGGTATCCGGCAATCCGACTGCCTCAATTGCTTCATACGCACGTTTCTGCGCTTCCACCCTGCTGATATCCATATTCTCCGGGCCAAAGCAGACATCCTTTTCTACTGTTTCCGCAAACAACTGATATTCCGGATATTGGAAAACCAATCCGACTTTTTGTCTTAATTGTTTGATAGAGAAATCGTGGTCTGCAATATCCTGTCCATTATAGTATACCGTACCCTCCGTTGCTGTATATAACCCGTTTAAATGCTGCATCAACGTTGATTTTCCGGAACCGGTATGACCGATGACTGCCACAAATTCTCCTTTTGTTATGTGAAGATTTACATCCTTTAATGCTGTTCTCTCATCTGCAAATCCTTTATTATATACATAACTAACATGATTTAACAAAATGCCTTCGCCGGCATTACGTTCTACCTGTATTTCGTCAATTAAATCATTGGGAAACTCTGTCTGATCTGCTTGTTCTTTTTGATATCGTCGTGTCATTTCCGTAATCAGATCTTCTACGTTATGAATGTTCCTATATGCTACAGCATCAATGATCTGCTCCTGCTCTAAAAAATCAAGATACTGATATAATACCGGCAACCGCAATCCACATTCCTCAAGCAGCTTATGTTGTGCAAATATCTCCATTGGTGTACCCTGCCCCATGATTCTACCATCTTTCATAACGAATACATGATCTGCGGCTAATACTTCATCCATATGATGTGTGATCAACAAAATAGTAATGCCATATTCCTGTTGCAATCCTCTTGCCACATCGATTATATTGCGTCTTCCCTGCGGATCCAGCATTGCGGTAGACTCATCAAATATAATACACTTTGGATGCATTGCAAGCACTCCGGCAATTGCCACTCTCTGCTTCTGACCACCTGACAAATGATTGGGTGACTGATTCCGAAAAGCCTCCATTCCGGTCTTGTCTAACGCTTCATCTACTCTGTTCCATATATCCGCTGTTGGAATTCCAAGATTCTCCGGACCAAATGCAATATCTTCTTCCACCAGATTACCTACGATCTGATTATCCGGATTCTGGAATACCATTCCTGCCGTCTGGCGGATCTTTAACCTCAATTCTCCGTCTTCCGTATCCATTCCATCTACGATCACTTCCCCTTCACTCGGAAAAAGTAATGCATTGATATGTTTTGCAAGTGTCGATTTACCGGAACCATTTCTACCTAATATTGCAACAAACTGCCCCTTTTCCACATCAAGTGAAACATCTTTCAACGCCTCGATCATAGACTCCACATTGCCGTCTTCATCTCTTCTAAAATATTCAAATGTAACATTTTTGATATCAATCAGCTTTTGTTTGATCATTCTGCCTGTCTCCATATAGCAAAATAGGGGACTGTAACAAACAGTCCCCTAGACACTATCCATCGATTATACTAACTCAATGATAACTTCCATTGCAGCATCACCCTTACGAGGTCCGATCTTGATGATTCTTGTGTAACCACCATTACGTCCTGCATACTTAGGGCCATACTCGTTGAATAACTTCTCAGTTAAATCAACCTTCTTAGTTCCTCTCTTCTTACCAGCAGCATCGGTAGGAACCTCAACTACAGGATAAAGAACCTTTAACATCTGTCTTCTTGCATGTAACTTCGATGGCTGATCTTTCTTAACAGTCTTCTCAACTTCATCATAAACAGTAACTTTCTTACCATCTACAACTTCTTTGATTCTCTTACCATCTTTGTCTTTCTTTGCAACTTTAGCAGTTACTGTAACTTCATCGTAGTTATCTTTCTCTTTCACTGCCATTGTGATCAAGCTCTCAGCGATCTTACGGATCTCTTTTGCTCTTGCTTCTGTTGTCTTGATCTTACCGTTATATAATAACTGTGTTACCTGATTACGAAGTAACGCTTTTCTTGCTGCCTGCTTCTTTCCAAGCTTTCTATACATTGCCATGATGTATTTCCTCCTTCACTTTGCTTACTAAACCTTCGGCTTAAGTGTTCTCTTATTCTAATTATTCTTCTCCGTTATTCAATGAAAGACCTAATTCTTTTAACTTATTCAGTACTTCTTCCAAAGACTTACGTCCTAAGTTACGAACTTTCATCATATCTTCCGGAGTCTTGCTTGTCAGCTCTTCTACAGTATTAATACCTGCTCTCTTTAAGCAGTTAAATGAACGAACGGATAACTCTAATTCATCAATGTTCATCTCTAATACTTTTTCTTTTTCGTTGTCTTCTTTCTCTACCATTACTTCTGCCGATTTGGCATTCTCTGACAGATCAATAAACAAACTTAAATGCTCACTTAATACTTTTGCAGCTAAGCTTACTGCCTCGTCCGGAGCCAATGTACCATTGGTATATACGTCTAATGTAAGCTTATCATAATCTGTAATCTGACCTACACGGGTATTCTCTACTGTGAGATTCACACGCTCAACCGGTGTATAAATAGAATCGATTGCGATTACATCAATTGATGTATCCTCTTTCTTATTCTTGTCAGATCCAACATAACCTCTACCTTTTGTGATAGTAAGTTCCATATCAAATCTGGCATCTGGACCGCTTAATGTAGCGATTACCTGATCCGGATTCAAAATCTCAATATCACTATCTACATGAATATCTGCTGCGGTAATCACACCTTCGCCAACATACTCGATATAAGCCTGCTTTGGCTCATTAGAGCTGCTATTATTCTTAATTGCCAATTCCTTGATGTTCATGATAATCTCTGTCACATCTTCTTTTACGCCCGGGATTGAGCTAAACTCATGTAAAACACCTTTGATTTTTACATAGCTAACAGCGGAACCCGGCAAAGATGATAACATAATTCTTCTCAAAGAGTTACCAAGGGTTGTACCATAGCCTCTCTCTAAAGGTTCTACTACAAATTTACCGTATCTGTTGTCTTCTGAAATCTCTGCGATCTCAATTCTTGGTTTTTCGAATTCAAACACGTTCGGAACCTCCTTTAGGTTTCATAATCTACCGATTATTGACTACTTAGAATATAACTCGACGATAAGTGTTTCATTAACAGGAACATCGATCTGCTCTCTTAATGGTAACTCTGTAACAGTACCGCAAAGGTTCTCCTGATCAGACTCTAACCATGCTGGAACTAATCTTCCTGCTGTAACCTCTAAAATATCTTTGTATCTCTGTAAAGATTTGCTCTTCTCACGAATCTCAATCTTATCTCCAGCTTTTACTCTGTATGAAGGAATGTTAACACGCTTGCCGTTAACTAATACATGCTTGTGATCTACGATCTGTCTAGCTTCCTTACGAGTTCTAGCAAAACCTAAACGATATACAACATTATCCAATCTGCACTCTAAGAGAACCATTAAGTTCGGACCTGTTAATCCTTTCATTCTCTCAGCAGTTGCGTAAAGATTACGGAAAGGTTTCTCTAATACGCCATAGATGAACTTCGCTTTCTGCTTCTCACGAAGCTGTAAACCATACTCGCTCATCTTTCTATTTGCTCTAACTAACTGTCTATTTGATTTCTTATCAATTCCAAGAACTTGAGGCTCCATACCTAAAGATCTGCATCTCTTAAGAACTGGGGTTCTATCTACTGCCATCTAATTGTACCTCCTATTACACTCTTCTACGTTTTGGTGGACGACATCCATTATGTGGAACTGGAGTCACGTCACGAATACTCAATACTTCAAGACCTGCTGCCTGAAGCGCACGAATTGCTGCCTCACGACCAGAACCCGGTCCCTTAACCATAACGTCAACTTTCTTCAAACCGTGAATAAGAGCTGCCTTTGTTGCAGTCTCTGCTGCCATCTGTGCTGCGTAAGGAGTTGACTTCTTAGAACCCTTAAATCCTAACTCACCAGCACTTGCCCATGAAAGTGCATTACCTTCATTATCGGTTAATGTAACAATTGTATTATTAAAAGA
>ERZ1034925.628-NODE-628-length-14561-cov-4.959120_pt1 | contig 14561 bp, 10 predicted proteins | sample MGYA00520687_ERZ1034925 | MGnify/ENA primary metagenome ERZ1034925 (study PRJEB33766, sample SAMN09781758) | gut metagenome | biome: gut microbiome | host: Homo sapiens | place: Madagascar | study: EMG produced TPA metagenomics assembly of the PRJNA485056 data set... | reverse complement strand
CATTTTCATACATTTCCGTATCAGTCTCATGCTTTTCGGCTGTATCATCAGCTAAGACTGTAAGCCTGTCATTCTTCTGTCCTTCCATATCCTGTTGAACATCTGTATTGTACTCATCTGTAGATACAGAATCAAGCATCTCCGCCCCAGATACATTCTTTTTTTCTTTCTTCTTAAATAATCCACTATGCTTTGCCAACGATCTCACCATCCTCTATCTCAAATACAACATCTCCGAGTTCCATCAGGTTTGGATCGTGGGTCGTCATAACAATGGTTATTCCCTCTTTTGCAACCAGATCCTTGAACAACCGCATAACATTCAATCCGGAAGCCGTATCAAGTGCTCCCGTCGGTTCATCTGCAAATATAACTTTTGGCTTATGAGCAACTGCCCTTGCTATAGCTACACGCTGCTGCTCACCACCGGACATCTGATTTGGCATATGATACATTCTGGAACTCAGTCCAACCATCTCCAGTACTTCGCGAATTCGTGAATCACGATTGCCTTCATACTCCGCCAAGCGGAGTCCGAAATCAACATTTTCGTATGCATTCATGATCGGAATCAACGCAACCGACTGAAATACAAATCCAATATCAAATCGTCTTAATTTCTCTTTATCCGCAACAGACATCTCTGACAGGTCATTATTTTCTATAATAACCTGTCCCTCCGTTGCATCATCAAGAGCACTCAGTATATTTAACAATGTCGTCTTACCGGAACCGGATCGACCTTTTAATATTGCAAGCTTGCCTTCAGGAATATCCAGATCAATTCCCTTAAGAGCATAAAATGGTTCGCCGTTTCCAACCGTAAAGCATCGTTTTATTCCTCTTGCAGTAATCATATCCATAGTTTAATCCTCCCCAAGCTTCAATGCCTGTGTAATGTTCATCTTCTTTAATATTGTACGAAGAACAATAAAACAGATAACAAACATTACTACAATAACGATTGTCAGTTTCAAAATATCAAACAGATTAACCGTTATACTTATCGCTATATTATGAGCCTCCGGCAAATATACAACAGCTACCAGCTTTACGAACAGTGCTGTGGCCGCAGCTCCGACTCCGTAACCGGCAAGACTTGCAAGTACGGAGCTGAACATCTGCTCATTAATCAGCATCTTATTGATCTCATGCATACTCATACCCATAGCACGGTAAATACCGAACAGAAGCTCTCTCTGCTTGATGGATGTGATCCAGTAGATCAGGAATCCGATCGTACAAAGAATGACTGCAACTAAAAAGCTCAATGAGAATAAACCATTTGTGATCAGAACCAATGGGGATTCCAGCATGTCTCTGACATCCTGATCAACACTTTCATAACTGTTCAACTGAATATCCTGCTTCTGTACTGCATTAACGGCTTCTTTATAATCATGCCCTGCTGCGAGTCTTCCCCATACCTGATATGGTGTCAACCCAAATGATCCAACTACATATGCATAATTGGCAACAACCAGATAACGCTCATTTTCGACGATCTTACCACTGCTGTCTTTTTCATATGTATATTGATTGAAGCCCGGCCATGCATCAACAATCGCACAGATCGGACCACTTGCCGAACCAAGCTCTACATCTTCGCGTCCTTTGATATCGCTGTATCTCGTATACTTGATATTATCTCCGATCGACAGATCATATTTTTTTGCCAGATTAGATGAAATAATTACACCATTTGAAACAGTCGCTATACTGTTCAGGTAATTAAACCAGTGTTTATCATTAAGACCGGATTTCAATTCTGCGGTCTCACCAAATTCTTTTGTATTAATACCCATCATAACAGAACCTGACAATTCTGAACCGGCAACGTTAATTGATACATTATCATCATAAATAACACGCGTCAGATTGGAGCAAATACCCGAAAGGCTTTCTGTATATCTCTCATAATCCGGTTCCTCATAATACCAGTGGCTCTGCTTATCCTTATCCAGATATGCACCGGCTTTCCAGCGTTCCTTTAAGATCAGATCCGTTCCCATATTATATTCGATACGTTCCTGATTATTTTCATTGATCGTTCTTGCCATATTCGAATTGAACATACCCATAGCAATCGTCATTACAAGAAATACAGAGATAAAGCCCTGTTTCTTAACCGTTCTTGTAATCTGAAGGAAAGACGCATATACTGCCGGAGACCACTTCTTCTTACCTACGAAATAGATGAACTTAATCAGGTATTTAATCAGACGAAGCACCAAAAGACCTACCGCAAAAATAAACAGTGAGGAATTCAGGAAGATCAATGGATCCGGCTTCTTACCGGCTAAAATATTAAGTGCAATATCACTTTTCTGTTTATTGTAGTTGTACAGCAGATATACCGATACCGCTACCAGGATCACATCGAGAAATGCTTTCTCCCAGAACGGTTTGGTACTGATCTTGCCCATTTTGCTCTTTTGTTCTACGATCGAGTTCTTTGCATATTTCAAAACCGGAAGTGTCACAAACAGAACTGCCACCAAAGCTGCAACGAAACTGTATAACAACATTCCCCATGTCAGTTTATAGAAATGAGTATCACCAAACGTAAATTTCAGGAAGGATGTTGCACTTGCACATAACTTACATAACAGATAACCGATCGGAATACCTATTACAATTGCGATTTCTGAAAGAATTGCCGATTGTCCGAAATATATTCCAAGGATCTGTCTGGTACTTGTACCTCTGCTCTTCAACATGGCGATCTCGCCATCTTCCATTTCAAGTATCTGACTGGATACCATATAGATAAATGCCAGCAATAATACAATGATCGGAAGCTCCAGTACCCATATGATGATCATTATAGAAGTTGCATCATCCTGATACTCTGCGAGGATACTGCTGAAATTCTGTGTAAAATTACCATCTGCCTTCGAAAAAGCACTCAGGTAATAACGAATATCCGCTGCATTTGAATGATCGATATATGCATAATCAAGCATATCCGAATTCGTATAATATACAGTAAGTATATTATATTTCCGGATCATCTCATCAAAGGATGCCTTATCGGTAAACATCATTTTGTCAAAATCTGCCGGAGTCTCTTTCCAGTAAATATCACTTTCATCCGATGGTTCAAAAATACCAACGATCGTACATTTCAAAGTATTACCATCCGAATCGGTAAGCTTGTCAATAGATACTACCTCACCAACGACCAGATTATATGTGTCCATATCCTGCTGTGTCATCAAAACCGGATAAGTTCCTTCTTCTACCTTTCCGTTTTCCAGATCATCTCCAAATGCTACATTGATATGTTCCTCCATATCAGGCATATAGTTAATACTGAAAAATCTTCTGGAACCGAGGCTGGTCGTTGCATATGTACCTTCAATAAACATACGGATCTGTCTGCTTAAAACCGGTACATCGATATAACTGAGCCATTTTTTCTCATAAGCACTTACTCTTGATTCTACTGCATCTGAGTCCGGATATTCCTTTGTATCACAGGATCCTCCTCTTCCGATCACCGCCGAATATACATTGTTATCTTCTATCGCAGCGTCAAATTTCGATGATAATGTCATATCCATAGCACCGTTTTTGAACATCGGATTACAGGATGCTACTGCAACCAGAAGTACAATACCAAGAAGAAGACATGCATTGAGCCATTTCTTGTTTAATAACTTATGTCCTAAAAATTTAAACATTCCTCTTCTCCTTTCTACTCCTCTGAATCATCCTTCGATTTCTTCGATGTATTCTTACCTTCGTCCTCTATCGCACTCTTGATAATAACATCGCCTTCCGAAAGTCCTGTCAGTATACATACTTCCGTCTGTGTCTCATCGCCGAGAGTAACATATTGTTTTACGATTTCATCGCCTTCAAGTTTCCATACATATTTGTATTGTTTTCCGGATGTCTTATTCTGCTCTTCATAGACCAGGTTTCGCGGAATCGTTACAATACTATCGAGTGACAGCTGAGCATAATTTACAAAATAGCCTTTTGGTGAGTCATAGAATTTTTCATCATCCACCTTGATATAATATCTTGTTTCATCTGATGAAGCACTGCTTGTTACATATACTTCCCCATCAATTGTTGTTACATATGCTTTCTGTGAATCCGCTGTTGCTCCGATACATCTTCCTGTATACTTATCGCTGTCATCCTTCTGGTTAACCAAAGTTATTTCCTGATTGATCAAAAGCTTTGCATTTGCATCGCCTGATCCGCCATCGGAATCATCGCTGCCGCTGTTATTTCTTCTGCTGTTTCCGCTGTTATCCTTTAACGACAGAGACATCATTTTAGACTCATTACTTCCTATACTGACAACCTTGTCGCCCTCCTGCAGCTGGTAACCGGTACTTACATATACATTCTGAACAACACCATCACTATCTGCATATACACTGATATTGCCTTTTCCGTCATTATTCTCATTCAGCTTATCCCGTTTTGCAATCAACGGATTTACAGTTGCATTATAGTTGATCTTTGCAAGCTGTTCGTTATATTTCGCTACTTCTATCTGACATGACAACTGTTCAACCATATAAAGGGTATTTTCACCATCTGCATCACCCGGGGTTGCTACCTGCTGCTTTTTCTTACCTGATTTATATTCGTTGATCTGTTTTCTGAGATCTGAAATCTGTTCCTCATATCCTGATATATTAGAATCATATTCCGTCTTTGCATCCGCAATCTGACCATTCAGCTCTAAAAGCTCTGCGCTTCCTCCACCGCTGTCAACTGTAAATAACAGATCACCTTTCTTGACCTCCTGTCCTTCTGCCAGATCAAATTTGGTAAAATAACCCTCTGCCGGTGATGAATATGTTACCTGATTAGTATCCACCATCTTATAGGATCTGCTGGTTCCTGTTTTTTTGAAATTATTTAATTTGATATCATACGTTGTGTAATCGCTTGGTATGGCCGAATCAGAATCGTAATAAACAAGCTCTCCCTCTGATAAGCCGCTTACTACTTCTGTATAATTATCATCTGATGCACCGATCTTAATATCACGTCTCTCTTTATCACTGCTTTCTGTCTTCACATATACGAAATTCTTATCTCCATCCTGATACAGGGAATCGTTTCCGACAACAAGAACCTGAGATGCATCCGAAGTACTGAAATAAAGAGGTGTAACAGTTCCGGTTTTCAGGATTTTCTTATTATCCGCACCTTTTAGTTTGAATCTGACATATGGAAGCTTGGATGCACTCTGTGCTGCTGCAATCTCCTGGTTGGTATAACTATATTCTTCCAGATCATATCGTTTACCGTCGATCATCGTATACATTGTATTATAAACTGCCGCATACCCGTCTTTTGTGATCTGTTCTCCGGTAATCTCAATATATGGATCGTTATAATCTGAAATAATTACAACATTTTCACCGCCTGCAGCAGTTCCGCTGTTTTCATCTGATCCTGACAGATTCTTTGCATATGTAACATAACCGCTCTGGTTTGCCACTAATTTACTGTCAGTTGCAAGTGATTCTTTTTCCTTAATCTGCTGATTAAGTTTTTTTACCTGATATTTATACAGCAGATTATCATAGCGGTTATTTTCTGCATTTACAGCCTTTGCACTCTTATATTCTTTGGCTCCTGCCGTATCACCTGCCTCTTCACAGGCCTTTATCTTATAATCATTTTCTTTCTGTGTCTGCTCATATATCTTTTCATTAATAGTGTGTGTCTGCTCCTGTGTAGATAATGAAGCCTTTAAATCATCAATTCCTGATGTGGTCTCATCATCATCTGCTTCAGCAAGTACAGTTCCTTTTTCAACATAATCTCCGACATTCACATAGATCTTCGAAATTGTCACAGAGGACTTATAGAAATAGCAATAATCCGTTGGAACTACAGAACCATTCTTTATGATTTTCTTACCAACATCTCCTTTTGATACCGGACGATATGCTTCATTGGTCGATACCGGATCCAACAATTCAGGTGCTTTCTCCGGTTTCTTGCCACAGGAAGTCACACACAACATCAGTGCCATAGATAACGCTACCAGTCGGGCTCCGTAGGATTTTCTTTTATAATTCATATTTATCTTTCTCAATTTATCGTCACCTGCTCTCCTGCTGTTAATCCTGATTTAATAATCGTAGATCCATCTACGGTCTCACCAACTGTTACATCTACTGCCAAACGATAACCATCATCATTAATTGTGTATACATAATACTGGCCTTCTGACTTTTCACATACTGCCTTTTCAGGAACATATACTACATTTTTAATTACCGGTTTATGAATAGTCATCGTCAGTTTATTATCTTCGGATATACCTGCCATATTGTCTACAGGCTCAAAAAGGATTGTTTGCATATCTTTTCCGGTCGCATCATCTGTATATTTCTTAACATCAATAACTTTCATATTGTATTTTGCGACCTCATAATCTGCCTCGTATTCATCTCCAACCTTAAATTCATACGTATCATCTGTAGTTACTGTATAATTTGAGGATCCTGATGCCACCGTTATCAAATTGGACGCGGAATTTGCATATCCATATCCCAGACTGTCGTCAACATAGGTCACTGTTCCGTCCTTTTCCGCAATCAGGCAGTAATCCTTCATCTTCTCATTCTGCTCTTTAATATATGTATCTGCAATTGTCAGATCTTCTTTCAGGCTTTCAATATCATCTGAATAATCTTCCGATCCATCAATCTGCATCAATTTCTGATAATGTTCGATTAAAAGCTGTTTTTCTTCCTTTTCTGCTGTATATTCATCAATCGTCTGCTGAATCTCATCTGCCTTAAACTGTACCATGATATCACCGGCTTTTACACGATCACCTTTTGCCACATTTACTTTTTCAACTTTATAATCATCCTGTTGAACTTTATATGACTTTGTTTCATATTTATCCGGGGAAAGATCTAACTCCAGAACAGGAGCAATGTCACCCGACTGAACTGTAGCTGTATCATATCCTACCTTGGTATATTCATCAATATGGATCGATGGCTTACTGCTTTCTGCCTTCCTGCTGCTACATCCACTGAGAAGGGCTGCAACCATGCTGGCACATAATATATATGTCATACCCTTTTTTATATGTTTTCGCATTGTTTCCTCCTTATTACACATCATTATTATGTATCTGTTTATTTTTATTTAAGAAAAAACCATTGTAATTTTACTCTGTCTTCCTGCTTTATTCAAGCAATGTATCAGCATATTAAACAATCTTAAGGTTTTCTATATAATATTGTCATTACTTAATATTACAGTCTTCTGCTTTGGTATTATAAAAAAGAAATGTATCATATTTGCATCTTATAATTTTCTTTTTGCACATACATATCGGAAGTATTGTAGCATATAAATATGTCCATTTTGTGGTGAAAAATTCTATCATACTGCGTGTGTTGTATTTTTTTGAAAAAAAGTGAAAAAACTTGTTGACATTTATATAGCACAGTGGTATTATCTTACTTGCGTCGGCGGTAAGCCGTACGAAATAAGACATGCGGGAGTGCTGGAATTGGCAGACAGGCTAGACTAAGGATCTAGTGCTGGAAACGGCGTGTGGGTTCAAGTCCCATCTCCCGCATCTTTATTTTTTAGAAAACCTTTGAGGTTTTCTTTTTTTATGCATAAATCCCTGATACAAAGTATTTATATAATTATAATAAAACACCTACAGGTATATATCTTTATGAAGCAGACCTTTTTACTCTGTATAACTTCGAACTAACCTCGGCGAGCCTCGCTAAGGTCTCAGTTACGAACGTCGATCCTTAACGATTCATCGCAAGATGAAGAGTTTAGTACCGCTACGTTTGAAACAGAACGAAAGTGTTCTGCGGAATAAAGGATATATCTACAGACAAAATCCCTGACGCGGATACAGCTTCCGGCATCAGGGATTTTGTTTTCTCAGATTTTTATCATATTGGTAAGCTTCTTTTCTACGTCTTCTAACAGATGTGCCTTAAATGCACTGTAGTACTCATGTGTAAACTGTGTATAAAGGAATTTGTTCCACAGGTTACTGCAATATGTACTGTCAAAATCGTAGTAAGAGTCTGTGTACATCATTCCGTTGCTGTATCTGGTCACATCCAGATATGGCTCTTTTCCTGCATAATTCAATCTCATTACCAGATTCTTCTGTTCGCTGCAGCATGCAAATGTCTCTAAAAACATCTTCATCTGCTCTCTTGTTACTCGTTCTACAAACATAATATGTCACCCTCCATGTCCCATAAATTAGCTCAATATATAGTTTTATTATAGTATGAACAGGACAACTCTGTAAAGGCAATTATGTCGATGTCCGCCTATTATTTAAAATAACGGATCACTTGTCAGGGCAAACTTGCCGATAACGCAAAAACAGACCATAACCATCTTCTTCCGAAAATCATCATGATCTGTTTTTATCTGCTTATATTAAATTAAGCAAGCTTTTCCTTTGCAACAGCAACAAGCTTCGCAAATCCTTCAGGATCACTGATAGCCATCTCTGAAAGCATCTTTCTGTTGATGTCTACACCTGCAAGCTTTAAGCCGTGCATTAATTTGCTGTATGAAATATCATTCATTCTTGCAGCAGCATTGATACGAGCGATCCATAACTGTCTGAATTCTCTCTTTCTCTGCTTTCTGCCAGCATATGAACTTGTTAAAGCTCTCATAACTGACTGCTTTGCTACTCTATACTGCTTTGATCTGGCTCCTCTGTAACCTTTAGCCAGCTTAAGTGTTCTGTTATGTTTTTTCTTAGCGCCAACGCCGCCTTTTACTCTTGCCATTCTCTAGTTCCTCCTGATTTATTAGATATAAGGTAAAATCTTCTTCATTACCTTTTCATTTGTTGAATCTGTCATTGTTAACTTTCTAAGATTTCTCTTTCTCTTAGTTGTCTTCTTTGTTAAGATATGGCTCTTGTAAGCCTTGCTTCTCTTAAGACCGCCGTTAGCTGTTTTCTTGAAACGCTTAGCTGCTGCTCTTTTTGTCTTTAATTTAGCCATGTGTGTATTTCCTCCTTAATATATGTCATATTGTAAATTAACGTTTTTCAGTTAAAAACATTATCATACTTCTTCCTTCAAACTTGGCAGGCTTATCGATGACCGCAATGTCTGAAAGCTTCTCAGCAAATTCATCAAGAATGCCCTTTGTCTGTTCTACATGGGCAAGCTCTCTACCTCTGAAACGAAGTGTAACCTTTACTTTATCGCCATGTGTCAGGAACTTTCTTGCCTGATTTACTTTTGTATTCAAGTCGTTAGTATCAATGTTTGGAGATAAACGAACTTCCTTGATCTCCATTGTCTTCTGTTTCTTTCTGGCTTCTTTCTCCTTACGAGCAAGCTCATAACGGTACTTACCATAATCAATAATCTTGCATACAGGTGGTTTTGCCTGTGGAGCGATCTTAACCAGATCAAGCTCTGCTTCCTTTGCAAGCTTCAGTGCATCTCTGGAGGACATAATTCCGATCACCTGACCATCCTCGCCGATCACGCGCACTTCTCTGTCTCTAATCTGTTCGTTAATCATTAATTCGCTAATGACTTTTTACCTCCATTGCATAAAAAATAGTGGACAGCGCAAACCATCCACTATTATATATAAGTACATATTATAATCTACTTAGATATGAACCCGAGTCACTGTTCTTCGTGCTAAGGTGAGAGTGGATACTCTGCTTTCTTGTCTGTCTCTGCTAAACAGCTTCTATAGGTTAGCATATACATGTGCAAATGTCAAGAATTTTTTTACTGTATCCAGCAACTTTTTTCGTTATATTTAGCAACTTTTTAATGCTCGCTCTCTTCCGCTTCGATCGGGATAAATACCCGGTCATGAGAGATTACGGCATCTGCATCCTCCGGCTTTGCAGAACGCTTACGGGCTTCTTCTGCGAAATACATCTGGGAATCCAGTTTTACCTTGCCGCGAAGATCCTGCTTCTCGTAACTGCCATCCGGCTGCATGATGTGAGCCTTTAAAGTATCGGCAAGCTGGATCTTTAAGATGTCCTTGATCCGTTTCTTCAGATCAGGATCTTCTACCGGGAAAGTGATCTCGACACGCTTGTCAAGGTTTCTCGGCATCCAGTCTGCACTGCCCATATAGATATCTTCAAATCCATCATTATAGAAATAGAAGATTCTGGAATGTTCCAGGAAATTACCAACGATCGAACGAACCGATATGTTCTCGCTGAGTCCCGGCACACCTGCTTTGATACAGCAGATACCGCGGACGATCAGATCGATCTTAACACCGGCAGCCGATGCATCATATAAGGCTTCCATCACCTTCGGATCACAAAGAGAATTCATCTTAGCAATGATCCGTGCCTTCTTACCCTGTCTGGCATTTTCCGCTTCACGGTTAATAAGCATCAGAAATTTATCCTTTAACCAGATAGGTGCAACTGCCAGTTTGTTCCATTTTCTTGGCTCTGAATATCCGGACAGCATATTAAATACTGCCGTTGCATCTTCGCCGATCGGGTCTGAACAGGTCAGGAGTCCCATATCTGTATATAACTTTGCTGTCTGATCGTTATAGTTACCGGTACCAAGATGTACATAACGCTTGATACCATCTTCTTCTCTTCTGACAACCAGTGCGATCTTGGAATGGGTCTTAAGTCCGACCAGACCATAGATAACATGGCAACCGGCTTTCTCAAGCTTTTTCGCCCATGCAATATTATTTTCCTCATCGAATCTCGCCTTTAACTCAACCAGAACAGTTACCTGCTTGCCATTCTCCGCAGCCTGCTCTAACGCTGCTATGATCGGCGAATTGCCGCTGACACGATATAAGGTCTGCTTGATCGCAAGTACATTTGGATCGACTGCTGCCTGACGGATAAATTCAACAACCGGCGTGAACTCATAATATGGATGGAACAGCAGACGGTCATGCTTCTTGATCTTATCAAATATATTACTGTAGTCGCCATTTGAAAATGCCGGCTGCGGAACATATTTCTCATATTTTAAATGATCAAAGCCCGGCAGACCATTTACTTTCATAAGGAAGGTAAGGTCAAGCGGTCCGTTGATCTTATATACGACACGATCAACCACATCCAGATGCTTCTTTAATTCTTTTAACAGCTTTTTATCCATCGTATCTTCTACTTCCAGACGGATAACCTCACCCCACTGGCGCTGCTTTAACTGCTTCTCGATCTCCTTTAACAGATCGGCTGTCTCTTCCTCATCAATTGAGAAATCCGCATTACGCATAATACGATATGGATGTGCACATACGATATCATAGCTTAAGAACAGCTTATCCAGATTCTTCTCAATTACTTCTTCAAGCAGGATGATCTCTGTCATGCCCTGTCGCTCGGATGGCAGAATGATCACTCTTGGAAGTACAGATGGAACCTGAACGGTTGCGATGTCTGTAACATCTTTCTTCTTATCATAGATCAACGCACCGATATTTAAAGATTTATTTCTAACAAGAGGAAACGGTCTGGAAGAATCCACTGCCATCGGAGTTAATACCGGATAGATATCCCGTTCGAATAATTTATCTACATATCTGGACTGTTCCGGTGTCAGGTCTTCATAATGTCTGACGATCTTCAGTCCATTTGCCTCTAATAACGGAACCAGTGAACGATTATAGGTCTGATACTGATTCTTCATGAATTCCTTCGTTGCAGGAATCAGCTCATCAAGCTGTTCTTCCGGTGTCATTCCGGCGATATCCTTCTTCGTATATCCCGCATTCTTCATATCCTTTAAGGATGCGATACGCACCATAAAAAACTCATCCAGATTGGATGCCGTGATGCTTAGGAACTTGATCCGTTCAAATATCGGAATATTCTTATCCTTCGCTTCACTCAGGCATCTTTTATCAAATTCCAGCCAGGACAGCTCCCGGTTGTAAAATAAATTCTTATCACTCATTTATATACCCCTCCTTTGTTTCAATACTACTTTTACACCATAGACCTTTTCAAATAAGATATTATTCGTTTTAAACATGCCTGCTTCAAGTGTAATATCCTCCAGCGTATCTGTATAGATCACCAGTGCATTGTCATGTAATGAAATTCTAAGATTTGTAATCTTCTGTTTATAGCTCTTATCGAGCACATCTGCCAGTCGAAGGATAGCGGTAAGCTTGGCCACCTTCATATAATCTGCCGATCCAATTCGCCCGGAGGCCCTTAATTCTGACGGAAGGTAAAATCCATTATAATACACCGCATTTGCGATCTCCTCTCTCTCTTTATGAGAAAGTCCAAGGATCTCTGTCGCCATCACGATATGATAAGAGATCAGGGATACATCCTTCATATTTACAAATTTACCACAGTTATGCAGAATCGCCGCGATCTGTAACTGCAGCCGTTCCCGTTTACCAAGTCCGTGTAATTTCCGTATGCTGTCAAATATTGCAAGTGCATTATCCGATACATTCTGGACATGCGCACGATTTACTTTATATTTCTTTGCAATCGTATTCACAGATGCAAGAATATCCTGATCAAAATTCTTGTCCATCAGGAAGGTTCCCTGCTTATCCATATAGTCGGCAATAATACCATCACAGAAGATCACGTTCGGAGTCAGGATCTCCTCTGCCCTGGAATTATCCAGAAATGACTGATAAATAATCGCCATCGGAAGCATCAGGGTGGCACGCTCATATGGAATACCATATCGTTCCGCCAAATCTTCCGGTTTTATGTCAACTACCCGTTTATAGAGAATGCGGAATTGTTCTCTCGATATACTGTTCGCAATCGAAAGCTCCGGACCAACTTTTTTCAGGTTGTTGATACCATCACCGATTGCAATAATACTCTTAATATCTTTATCATTTAAAAACAGATTTCTGAATTCTATGATCGCATTTGATGCGTACTCTTCCATCAGTGTTTCAAGATCTACCGTATCGGAACCGAACCGGGTCATATAATCACGGATTCGGACTGCACCGATCGGAAGATTCTGTGTCTGTACCAGATTTCTTCTGTCAAAGATCGAAATCTGTAAGCTTCCGGCTCCGATATCAAGCAATGCATTATTCTTATGGGTTGCCACATCCACATCCATCCCGGTTGCCACGAATGCTTTATAATTCATAAAACGTTGTTCTGAATTACTGAGTATCTGCACATCAAAATCCGTACACATCTTAATTCTCTCAATGATCATAGAAGCATTCTCCGCTTCTCTGACCGCACTGGATGCATATGCCCTATAATCAGATACATCATATTCCTTCATCTTTCTCCGGAATTTTAGCAACGTGTCACACAGTTTATTCAAATTATTTTCTTCGATATATCCTTTGTTATAGGTATCACTTCCAAGCTCAATGATCGTTTTTACGGTATCAAGCTCCCTCGCACCCTTTCTTGGTGTGATCTCGCAGATCTTCATTGATATCTCATTAGAACCTACATTGATCGCGGCAAATGTCTTTCCTGCCATACTTTCATACACCTCACTTCTTTTTTACACCCCTAATATGTACCGATCAGACGAAAATCCATCGCATCTTCACAGATTCCCTGTAATGCATGTCTTGTTCTTGAATCTAACAGACTGCCTTCCATTGTAACAAAAAAGGCATATTCCCATTTTCTACCGGTAAGCGGTCTTGATTCGATACTTGTCATATTAATTCCGTTCAGATTTATATGGCTCAATATATTGTAAAGTGTACCACTTTCATCCGGCAAGGAAAAGCGGATACTTATATTTTCAGCCTTTTCCACAAAGATTTTCTGTTTTGACAGGATTATAAAACGGGTCGTATTGTTGTCATTGTTCACAATGTCCTTTGCAAGGATCTGAAGTCCATAAAGCTCTGCTGCAAGCTCACTTGCAATCGCTGCCTGTGTCTTATCTCCTTCTTCAATAACCTTGACCGCCGCTACTGCCGTATTTGCAACACTGCACTGTTTCCACGGCTTCCGGCTCAGATAATTCGCGCACTGAAGCAAACCCTGTGTGTGTGAATATACGGTTTTGATCCGGGAAAGGTCACTGCCCGGAACACCCATTAATGCATGTGCTACATGAACCTCTTCTTCGCCGACGATGGTCACATCATTATTTCCCACCATGTCATAGATTCCATTTACAAATCCGGCTGAAGAATTCTCGATCGGAAGTACACCATAGTCTGCCTTGCCGTTCTTCACCATCTCGATCACATCTCCGAAATCCGGCACATTGATATTCTGGATCTCTTTTCCGAAGAACCTGAACATTGCCTGTTGGCTGTATGCTCCCGGAACCCCCTGATAACAGACAACAGTGTCCTTATCTACTTCTAATTTCTTCACACAGGTAAAATCCTTCATTCCATCACAAACAACCTGAGAGCTGTCATTCGTCAGCTTCTTATTCTCATCTACCATACCTGCCAGAATCTTATCTCTTGTCTTTACAAGAGAAGCAATCTGTGCTTCTACTGTCCGTAAATCTTCCATATTATATTTATCCATTGTTTTATCTGCTCCAAATACAGGACATTCCGCCTGCAGTCTTTCTATAATATTGATATTGTCTTCAAAA
>ERZ1034925.623-NODE-623-length-14635-cov-4.727778_pt1 | contig 14635 bp, 10 predicted proteins | sample MGYA00520687_ERZ1034925 | MGnify/ENA primary metagenome ERZ1034925 (study PRJEB33766, sample SAMN09781758) | gut metagenome | biome: gut microbiome | host: Homo sapiens | place: Madagascar | study: EMG produced TPA metagenomics assembly of the PRJNA485056 data set... | reverse complement strand
ATCTGTCTCGAAACCAGTAATTTCTTCCTATATTTGCAGACGAAAATAATGTGATATTGTAATAGGTATTTGTGTCTGTTTTTAGATTTCCATGTTCCCATGCCATGAGTATACAATAATTTCTGATTTTGGGCTACCTTAACCCACCGTCTAAAGCCAGTGGGATTGCGGTAGCCTTATTTCAATTATAAGCTAACTATTAAGGTACGATATCCCTGATTGCGCAGATCCTTTTCTAATATCTTAACCCCTTCTAACGTATCCTCTCTTCCGACCACAACTGCATACAGTCCATTCCAATCTCTGATCTGTGCATAATATCCTTTATTGATCAATTGACTAAGCTGATACTGTGCATTCTCATATCTTCGATACAGTCCGATCTGCACACCATACTGTTTTTTCATCTGCGCCGAGTCAACCGTTTCCTCAATTCCCTGTGCAATCCCTTTGGCAATTGCATCAAAATGATCATCAAATGTTTCATTATCCGCATCCGTATTGATAAAGCCAGCCTCAACCAAAACCGCCGGCATTTTTGTACGCTTTAACACGATCAGGTCTTTCCTGACCGGTACTCCCAGATTAGGAAAACCTGCCTTTTCTAATTGTGCATTGATATTTCTTGCCATTTCTCCGGGAATTCCGGAATCATTGTAAACCAACGTCTGTACCCCGCTATATGTGTTTGGTTCCGGGCTGGAATTCCGATGAAATGACACAAAATAATCCCCTCCACTCTCATTTGCGATCCTCGCTTTATCGATCGGTCTTTGGTAAACATCTGTTGTTCTGGTATACACAACCGGATATCCATCCTGTTCCAACTGACTTCCAACAGCCAGTGCCAGCCTTAGATTATCGTCCTTTTCCTTTCGTCCGTTGTAAGATGCTCCATTATCATAACCGCCATGTCCGGCATCAATTATAATTGTCGGTTTCATAGCCGACCTCCACATTCTCTCTCCTTACTATATGCAGTATTTTCTTTTCTGTTCCATCCTGCATTATTCCTCTGTCTTTGTCTGAAGGTACGCTCCACCTTTCTTTTTCAGCCAGTTCCTGCGTTCTCTGTAATCCGGCAGTATCTTCTCTACCTGACTCCAGAATCGCGGAGAATGGTTCATTTCCAACAAATGACACAACTCATGAACCACTACATAATCAAGAATATTTTCCGGAAGGAGTATCAGATGCCAGTTATAAGAGATTGTTCCCCGGCTGCTGCAGCTTCCCCACCTTGTCTTTTGATCTGCAATCCGGATTCGGTTATAGGTTACTCCGATCAATCGTCCATAATACGCTGTCTTATCTGTTAAGATTGCCCTTGCTTTTTCCCTGTAAGATCTTTCCTCTTCCCTGCTATACGTAACCATATTCGCTCTATTTTCTTCTACTTTTTTCACCTGTTTATAGATCCAGAATGATTTTTGTTTCACAAAACGTATGATCTCCGTTTCTGACAGCGAAAAAGGCGCCTTTACCTTAAGCGCCCCTTCCTGTGTAATTCCGATTGCAAGTGTCTTGCGTTTGCTTCGTTCTAAAACAATCGGAATCTCTACATCCTCAATGATCAGATATTCAGGTATACATGATCCGTTATTCATCCAATCAGTCCTCTATCTCTGCATATTCTATAAATGTACCTTTCTGTCTTTCCTTAGCACGGTACAGAGCCTTGTCTGCCAAATGCAGTAATGCCGTAATATCCATTTCTGAACGTGTTGTACATACTACATATCCACCGGACGCCCGGATTGCTTTCCATTCTTTTAATGCCAGCTGCACCGGTGTCTTTTCTAACAGCTCCCAGAACTGCCGCAACTGTTCTTCTATCTCTTCCTTCGTCCTATATCCATAGATCATCATACAGAACTCATCCCCGGAACGTCTCGCTGTAAGGCAATGGTCTTCTGACTGGCTTTGCAATAACATTCCAAAGCTCTGTAAATACTTATCTCCGACATCATGGCTATAATTATCATTGATCTGTTTAAAGGAATCCAGATCCATCATAACGATTGCACACATCTCTCCGGTTTTCATCATCTGCATGATCTCTGCTGCCTGTTGTTTAAAATACTGATACCGACACAGTCCTGTCAGCTGATCGTGATTGTTCTCATAGTTCATCCGTTGCCGTTCTTTTACCTCTGCCGATACATCTGTAATCACACCTAAATATCCATTTTCTTCTGTCATAAAATGAATCTTTACATACTGATCCTTTGTTACACGATAGATATCTTTATCGCCCTTGATCGGATGACTCATGATCTCCTGCAACCGGTTTATAAACAACTGCTTATCCTGATAAAAAGAATCAATATCCATATCTGTCAGATTCAATATTTCCTTTAGTCCCTTCGTTACGTATACATGCCCCCATTCTTCCTGATATTCAAACGCAACCAGTGGAACTTCACTCATTTCAAGTATCTTCGCTAACCGGTCAGACGAATGTCTTACACTCTTGACCATCGTGTTAATCCCGCTGCTTAACTGCTCAAATTCCGGATTGCCGCCAACTTCAATGGTCATATCATAATTTCCATCTGTAATACGATTCAGTCCATTCAGGATCTGGTGGATTCCTATTATAACCTTTTGGTTCACGAGATAATTCAGCAAAACAAGCATTATAATCTCAACGCACACAAGACACAACAATGTTGCCAGCAGATTAAATAACAATTTGAAAAACAATACCCTGACGGGAATTGAAGCACCGATCAACGTGTTGTTGTACTCTTTTGTCACAACATACCAGTAAGTTCCGTCCTTTTTCTGACGCAATGCGCCTTGCGTACAGTCCTGAAAACGTTCTAACGTATATCGCTTTGCAATGGAATCGTCCGGCATTCCTCTGGACAACGCAGTCAGCGTATCCGTATCACAATCAATTGAAAATAGTTCTTCTCCTTCATCGGTTGGAAACAACGAAAAAATGTACTTATATGTATTACGTTCTGTCTCCTTTTTCTGACGTTCCGGATCTAACCCGACCTGAACAATGCCTTTTTTTCCACGTCTGGCAACCGCTACATATTTCATTACTTTTCCTTCTGCGGTATTGGGTTGTTCATCCTGTACAAAATAATTGCTTTCTTTGTAATCTTCTAATATAGATAAAAACTCTGACGTCTGCTTTCCCTTTCGAAAGTCAACCCCGACATATTGGCCAACTGACGAATAGATGATCACACCATCCTCATCTGTCACATGAATCTCATCTACATCTAATAACCGGGCTAATCTCTGCAATTCCGCAACTCTTTGAAACACTTCTTCATTATGTTCTAATATATATGCAGTTGCTTTTGCCCTCGTAACATAATCCACATCCAGATTGGCATTGATCGCTTCAATCTCTTTGTCGTTGTTCTTCATCGTCTGAATAATCTGATCGATCTTACTTGAAAACGTATGGTATTGCTGCCGCTTCACGGAAAACAGTGTCACTACGCTGTTTCCTGCAAACAATATTAAAATTGCAATCGTTACAATCATTACTGCATTCTTTCGAAATATCTTCTGCATCGACATACCCCCATTTGTATTCTCTGCTCTTAGTAGTGTAACTTTGCGTTTTATTTTATCACATTTTTTTCCAAAGAAAAAGTGACTTTTCATTCACCCCGTTTTTCCCTTGTTAATCCGTATATCTCAGTGCCTCAATCGGATGTTTGTTTGCTGCCTTATATGCCGGATACAGCCCAAAGATCACACCAATAAAGAGCGAAAAACCAATTGCAATAAGAACAACTTTTGAACGCTGTTCAATCTTATTTCAATCTTTTCATGTTATTATGCTTCCTGTATAATAAAAGAAATGCAAAAATGAAAGAGGTGACAGGCATGCGCTTACTATTAGTAGAAGATGAAGAAGGATTCGCAGAGGCACTTTGTACCTCCTTAAAAATGGAACATTATATTGTAGACCGGGCAGCCGACGGAGAAAAAGGATTAGAGTTCGGACTTTCTGAAGTATATGATGCGATCATATTAGACATCATGCTGCCAAAACTAGACGGTTTAAGTGTGCTTGGCAGACTCCGTCGGGAAGGAATTACCACTCCGGTATTACTGCTGACCGCCAAATCGGAATTACAAGATAAGATCACCGGACTCGATTGCGGTGCAGATGACTATTTAACCAAACCATTTCACAGAGAAGAACTCTACGCAAGGCTACGGGCATTAACACGCCGCCGGGATATCGGCGGCACACCGGATCAGCTTGCCTTTGGAGATATTTATATGCAGCAGGGCAGCAATGAATTATCCTGCCCGGCAACCGGTAAGAGTATCGCCTTAAACGGAAAAGAATATCAGCTTATGGAATATCTGTTACGCAATGCCGGACAGATCATCAGCCGGGAACAGATCATCGAAAAGATCTGGGGATATGATACGGATGCCGAATACAATAATGTCGAAGTATATATCTCTTTTCTTCGGAAAAAATTACAGTTTTTAAAGGCTGAGACCTCGATTCAGACGATCCGCAAATTAGGCTACCGGTTAAATACACCCGAATAAAAAAGGAGCAGACCATGACAAAGACATTACGAAAAAGAATCTTATTCACCATGATCGTTCTACTTTCCCTGACATTTATCAGTATTATATGTGCGATCAATATATGGAACCGAACCAGAAATCAGAATGTGTCAGATAATAATCTGCGTTTCATTTTGCAGCGGGACTTTAAGCCGGATATGCCGCAGAATGCTGACCCACAGACAAATGAAAACAATACACCTCCCGCCGATTCGTACGAAAAGAAGATTCCCAAACCCGATGACCGTCACAGAGAAATTGCAACTTCACAATATATCCTTGCCCGGTATAACGCAGATGACACGCTGATCTCTATAAAGAATACGCTATCCTCCACTTATACAGACGAAGAGATTGAAAGCTATTGCAAAGAAATCTTATCTTCCGGCAAAGAACTTGGAACGATTTACCACCTTCGTTATCTGAAACAGACCAATGACATGGGAAGCGTGATCGTCTTTGTTGACTATTCCGCTGAAGAACAAAACAATAATCAGTTATTCGTCATCTCCATCGTGTTAGGAATGATCGGTCTGATTCTCCTTGGCTTTCTGTCTTATATATTGTCCGGACTGATGGTTCGTCCGATCGAAGATGCCTTCTTAAAGCAGAAACAATTTATCTCCGATGCAAGCCATGAATTAAAAACACCGATCACGGTCGTTTTATCCAATGCTGAACTTTTGTCAGATCAGTACGGTGAAAACAGGCAGATCTCTTACATCAAACAGGAATGCGACCGTATGCATCACCTTGTCACTTCTCTCCTCACTCTGACCCGCTTAGAACAGACATCCGAAAAACAAAATGACAAGGTTGAATTCTGTTTAAGCGATGCTTTGTTAGAACGGATTCTTCCTATGGAAAGCATTGCATATGAAAAAGGAATTACAATGGAAAGCAACATTGAACCGGATATCCGATTCTATGGTGTCAAAGAACAATTACAACAACTGGCAGGTATCCTGATCGACAATGCACTGACCTACGCCTCTGCACACGGAACGATTACCATTACATTAAAAAAGGAATCGCATCATATACGATTCCTTGTAAGTAATACCGGGGAGCCTATCCCGGAGTCTGAACGTGTGCAATTATTTGAACGGTTCTACCGGTCTGACAAATCCAGAAGTCGTGCCTCCGGGCACTTTGGACTTGGTTTATCTATCGCCAAATCCATTGTCACCAATCATAAAGGCTCCATTCACATTGAATGTGCAAACGGAAGCACTTCCTTTATTGTCGACTTCCGGTAATACCGTTCAGGCATTCTTTTCTGCCTTGATCACATTTTGAAATTCTTTCATGTCTCTAGCGATCTCACCACTTAAAAGCAGAAGGCAGATCAGATTCGGGATTGCCATTAACGCATTTGCTATATCGGACAGATTCCATACCAGATCCAATGTCTGGGTAGCTCCGATATAAGCTACCAGCGAAAAGATCACCCGGTAGATCATGTTATATTTATGTGTTCCCAATATGTACTCAAATGCCTTTTCACCATGATACTCCCATCCTAATATGGTTGAGAAGGCAAAAAGGGTAATCCCGATTGCAACTAGCCAGCCGCCGGCAGAACCGAGCACCGTCTTAAATGCCAGAATCGTAAGTGACGATCCGACTACGAGATCATCCCGGATAAACGAACCATCCTCGCCAAAGTTATAGACATTCTTATCGTCGCCCTGCCAGGTTCCGCGAATCATATTCTCTCCAATCTGTGCCTGTGATACACCGCTTGTGATCCGGTCCGCATCTCCATCATATGGAGTAAGTACCAACGTTGTCTGTCCATCTTTTAATGTAATCTCATTTTCTCCATCGGTTGCAATATCATACTGTCCGGTGATCACTTTATTTCCCTGCTTTGCTTCGATGACAAGCTGGGAATTACTGATCTCATATGTTCCAACCATACTTTCTGCCGTCATTCCCAGCACACCGGAAGAGGCAATTGCAAGTCCTGTGATCGTACATACCACGATCGTATCCCAGAACGTTCCGGTCATGTTGATATAACCCTGACGAACCGGATTGTCGGTTGTTGCTGCCGCTGCCGTAATTGCAGCAGATCCCATTCCTGCTTCATTTGAGAATACACCTCTTGCCACACCATAACGCATCGCACCCATCAAAGAAGACACAATGGTTCCCAATGCACCACCGGATACTGCTTTCCAGCTAAATGCCATTGAAAAAATTGTAGCCACACCGGATGGAAGATTTGAAATATTTCCAATGATAACAACAACGCCGCACACCACATAAAAGATTGCCATAACCGGAACTACAACCGAAGATACCTTTGAGATACTCTTAATACCTCCGACAATGATCAATAAAGCACATACCGTAATGATAATTCCGACCACGGAAATTGGAATATGAAATGTCTCATTCAGCGCAGAAGCAATGGAATTGGCCTGGGTCATATTACCGATACCAAAAGAAGCAATTACCGCAAAAAATGCGAATAACCAGCCCAGTATACTTCCAAACTTCTTATGCTTAAATGCTTTCTTCATGGTGTACATCGGTCCACCGGACATCTCGCCTTTTTCATTCACTTCACGATACTTGATCGCCAACATACACTCTGAGAACTTCGATGTAAGTCCAAAACATGCAGAGATCCACATCCAGACAAGTGCTCCCGGACCACCGGATACCATTGCAGTTGCGACACCAACAATATTACCGGTTCCAATCGTTGCCGCAAGTGCTGTTGTTAGGGCTGAGAAAGGAGAAACATCACCCTCCCCTCTGCTCTTTGTCCTTGCCTCTTTGCTCAAGGTACTCTTTAATGCATATGGAAGATTCCTCCACGGAAGAAATCCCGTCCGTATCGTCAAAAAGATACCGGTTCCTACTAAGAGCACCAGCATAACCGGTCCCCACACAAAACCATCTACTAAACTTACTACATCTGAAAAACTCATTTTCTTTCCTCCTCTCACAACAGAACCGACTGCCATCTGTCCTGTTATATATACATAGAAAAAGAGGACACTACCAGCGTAATGTCCTCCTTTGGATAACTTAACTATACTCAATTATACATCTGATTGTCAATAAAAAAATTATAAAAACCGCATCTTTTCTTTCATTTATTAAGTGTTTAGATGAATTTTTGTAATCACTCCACTGATTTTAACGATTCTGCCATATCAATCGCTTCCAGTTTCCTTGACATGAAAATGTTCACAATCTGATTGAACAATAACGTCAACAGCACACTGATCACATAACTTACCTTCGAGACATGCACATCAAATGCGATCGCGTCGATCTGGATCTGACTCATGATAAATGCGTGCAGATAATGTCCGATCATCAGTCCGACCAGACTTCCGATCAATGTTAATATAATATTTTCACGGAATACATATGAATTCGTCTCCTCTTTGTAAAAACCCAATACCTTGATCGTTGCAATTTCCCGGATGCGTTCCGTTATATTAATATTATTAAGATTATAAATAACAATAAATGCAAGCATGGCACCGCAGGCAATTACAAGCATCACAACATAATCCATGCTGACCATCATATCCGAAACCTTATCCCGCAGATCTTTGCTGACATTAACGGAACTGACACCGCTTTCCTTCATAAGTTCTGCCGCAACAGTATCTGCATCCGCATTATCCGATACGTTTACAAACGCTGCATTCCAATCCGGCTCTTCTCCAAACAAGCTCCGGTAAGTTGTCTGACAAAGGATCACATAATGATTAAAATAATTCTGATATATACCGCTAACCGTAACTTCTCCTCCGGATAGATCTGCATTTTGCAAAAGGAAAGTATCTCCAATCTGCAATCCCAGACTATCCGCTAACTTATAAGAAATGACAACCTCTCCTTCTCCCGGCAAGGCTACCTTCTCTCCCTCTTGTGTGTGAAGATCCATATAGGAATCAAACGAATCCGTCTGCTCCGGTACAAGAAGACTCACACTCTTCACTGTTCCATTATATGTTACATCTGCACTGCTTTGTGCATTTATCAATAATGATTCCATGCCATCTGCTTTTCGGATATCATCACCGCCAACCACCATGTCATACAGTGAAATAGTCTGAAACTGCGTATCTGCGATCGTAGCGATGGAATCTCTGACTCCCTGTCCTGCTACCAGTAATGCGGTACAGCCACTCACACCAATGATCATCATAAAGAACCGTTTCTTATACCGGAACAGATTTCTGACCGACACCTTATCCAAAAACTTTAAATGATTCCATACTGCCGGAATCTTTTCTAACAACACTCTTTTTCCGACTTTCGGTGACTTTGGCCGCATCAGCATTGCCGCCATTTCCTCTAACTCCTGCCGGCATGCAACAAATGTAGTTCCGGCAGAACATAATAATGCAACCAGCACAGAAATAAATGCCAGTGTCCCATTCCATACATAATGCAGATCACCCATATCATACAACATTTTGTATGCAACCCAGATCACATTTGAAAATGCTTCTGTCCCTGCGAAAAATCCTGCAATTGCACCAATGAGTGCCGCACTGCCGGAATAGATCATATATTTTCCGATGATCGAAGCATTCGAATATCCCAAGGCCTTCAGGATACCGATCTGTGTCCGTTGTTCCTCTACCATCCTCGTCATCGTAGTCATACATACCAACGCTGCCACTAAAAAGAAGAAGATCGGAAATACTTTTGCTACACCGTTTACAATTGCGGAATCATTTTCAAAATTAGCATATCCGGTATTGGATTCCCTGCCTAATACATACACTTCCGGCTTATCCATATCCGCAAGCTCTTCCCTTGAATCTGCAATCTTTTTCTTTGCATCACTTATCTTCCGGTCGTACTCCTGCTTTCCGTCCTCATATTCCGCCTGTCCGGTCTCTAAGTCCTTCTTTGCATCCGTAAGCTGCGATTCTTTCGATGCAATCGTCTGTTTTGCCTGTGCAATCTTATCTTTTCCTTCCGCAAGCTGTTTCTTTGCTGAAGTAAACTGTTTTTCCGCTTTGTCTAACTGTTTCTTTGCGGCTTCCAATTGCTTTTGGGTTGCATCTAACGTAGTCTTATTCGTTGCAAATGCTGTTCCTGCCGCATCTAACTGCTGCTTTGTCGCCTGTAATGTTGCTGCCGTTGTATCCAGTTGTAATTTAGCCGCAGTTAATTTCTGTTCCTGCTGATTTCTTTCACTTTCTTCTAAATAATCTTTTACAGCATCCAATTTCTCTTTGGAAGATTCATATTCTTTGCGTGCTGCTTCATATGCATCCGCACCATCCTGATACGCCTTTACATTCTTCTCATATTCTGCATATTGGGTATTGTATTCCGCCAGTCCTTTATCATATGCTTTCTTCCCGGCATTATACTCTTTCACGCTTTTCCGGTAAGCGGCATATCCCTTTTTGTATTCTTTTTCCTTTTCTTCTAATAACTTTTCCTGATCTGCAATCTCTTTCTTTGCTTTTGTGATCGCCTGCTGTCCATCCGAAAGCTGCTTTGCTCCATCTGTGATCTCCTGTAATGCATCCTCTAATTCTTTCGCACCATCTGCCGACTCTTTGGCAAGAGTATCATCCGCATCATCAATCTTCTTCTCTGCATCCGCATATATACTGTTATATCTTGCATCCGCCTGCTCCTGTGCATACTCTTTCCACAGTTCTTCCTTGTCATCCATAATCTGATCGTATGCTTCTGTATAGATTGCTGCATTCTTCCCCTTTTCAAAGGTTACATAAATGTCTGTATCATAATCCATATCAAACGCTTCTGGCATTATATAGATAAATGCATCCAATTTTCCGTCTCCGACGGAGGTGGTTCCTCTGTCGTACATCGTGTACAACGGAGAACGGCAAAGACCTACGATCGTATATTCCTTTTCCGTCAGAAGCTTACGATCATCCTTATCATTCGCATCGGATATCCGAATGGTTTGCCCGATCTGTTCCGTCTTAAAAACATGTTCATCCACTAGACATTCATTTGCCTGTTCCGGCATTCTTCCTTCTGTAAGCTGTGGCAGATTGATCTGTTGCGGCATTGAAATAAGCTTTATAACATGTTCACTTCCTTCTTCCGTATCCATCAAAAGATCCAACGACTTCCCACCCTCTGCGGTGGATACACCATCTTTCTTTGCCAGAGCTTTTACACTATCTTCCTCAAACCCTAAAGTCGATAATAAATGGTAGTCGAACAGATTCAGATCCGTAAAATAGTCATTTGCCGTATGCACCATTGCCTCATGTGCAACTTTAAGCCCGGAAAAAAATCCAACTCCTAATGCAACGATCAATAAGATTGCCATATAACGTCCAAAACTGCCCTGAATCTCCCGTATTGTCGATTTGCGTAATCCTTTGCTCATTCCATCACCATCTCTTACCATTCTAACGTTGCTACATCCACCGGATGTTCATTCATCCGGATGTTTGCAATTGTTCCGCTCTTTACTGTGATGACACGATCTGCCATTTCCGTTATTGCCTGATTATGTGTGATCACAACAACTGTCGTACCTGTATTTTTACAGGTATCCTGCAATAATTTTAAAACCGCTTTTCCGGTATTGTAGTCGAGTGCTCCTGTCGGCTCATCACACAACAATAATTTCGGATTCTTTGCAAGTGCCCTTGCGATTGCAACTCTTTGCTGTTCACCCCCGGATAACTGTGCCGGAAAATTCATCATACGATCTTTTAATCCAACTTCTTCTAACACCTTCCGTGCATCTAACGGATCCCTGCATATCTGAGATGCCAGTTCCACATTTTCGAGTGCCGTCAGATTACCTACCAGATTATAAAACTGAAATACAAATCCAACATCATATCTTCGATATGTTGTCAGTTCTTTTTTATTCATACCGGATATCTCTTTTTGGTCTAAATACACATTTCCTTCCGAAAGCGTATCCATTCCACCTAATATATTCAAAATCGTTGTCTTTCCTGCTCCGGATGCTCCTACAATAATACAGAATTCACCCCGTTCAATCGTGAAATTCACATTCCGCAACGCGTGAATCGCAACATCACCGGTTCCATAGCATTTTCCCACATTCTGAAATTCCACAAAAGCACTCATTGTTTTTTCCTCTTTTCTATCGGTCAGACATACGCAGATCATGAATGATCCGGTTTACTAACGTAACCCTGTTAAATGGTGTCATCAGATAATATCCATCCGCAAAATCCATCGCCTTTTTGCCAATCTCTACACATACTTTTTCTGCTATCGTTTCTGCTTCCTCCCTTGACATATCCGGGTGATATTGGTTCACGATCGAATTCGGAACCGAAATACCCGGCATCTCATTTTTCATGAAAAGTGCATTTTTGTAGCTCACTAATGGCATCAATCCTAAAATAATCTTCGCACCGGTCCTGCGCTTTAACTCCCTTACCCGTTCCATATCTTCATCCGAATATACCGGCTGTGTCAGAAAATAGCTGCAGCCTGCCTCCATTTTTTTCTTCATCCGCCCAACGATTGCCTCGATATTCACACCTGCATAATTCAAAGCACCACCAAAAAAGTACGGTTCCTCCGAAAATACCTCTGTGTTCATATTAGAAATGTATTCCATCAATTTAATGGAATTAAAATCAAAAACGCCGGATACCGTACCCCGGTCATCTCTTGCCACCGGATCTCCGGTAATGACCAGCATATCCCGGATTCCGTTAATATATCCGCCTAAGATAGCCGAGCGCAGTGCGATTACATTCCGATCCCTGCAACATACATGCGGCATCACTCTTGCTCCGGTCTGATTGGCAAGATATATCCCCATTTCAAAAGATTCCGCTCTCGGTCTTGCCATCGGCGAATCGGATATCGTGATCAGATCTACCTGATTTTCCTTTAACTGAAATCCGGCCTCTAAGAATTTGTCAGCCTTTCCATTAAACGGAGAATCAATCTCTACAACATATACTCTCTGCCCCTGATTTAATTTTTCAACAAAATCGTTTACCTTTCCTTCCCTAAAATCTTCCCGTACCGGTTTTTGTATCTTTTTCGGTGCTACGATAGGATTTTGTTGAATCTCCTCTGCTAAAATCTTAATATATTCCGGTGTTGTACCACAACATCCACCTACGATATTAACACCAGACTCCAATATCTGCCGCATCATGGAACCATAATAATCCGGATGATCAACATATATCTGTTTTCCACGCAACATGTGATCGTATCCTGCATTGGGCAGTGCACTAAGAATACATTCTTTCCCAAAATGAAGTTTTTGCAGCAACTGATTCATATGTGCCGCCCCAATACCGCAGTTAAATCCAAATGCATCTAACGATTCCATCTGTTCTAACCTTGTCACCAGACGCTGCATACTATATCCTGCCTTTGTAAATCCGCTCCGGTTGACAGAAAATTGTGCAAACACAAAAACATCCTCATTCTGTCTGTCTGCAAATGTTTTAATCTGCTCCGCGATCCATTTTACAATTCTCCAGTCATCAAACGTTTCCAGAATGAAGATCCGGATACCGGAATCATACATCGTCCGAAAGATCATTTTATATTCTTCCCGTACATCCATCTCTTCTTTTTCATCACTATACCGGATTGGTCCGATGGATGCACCGATCAAAGCCATTATATCTTCTGATTCCTGTCTGTATTCCGCCACAGCTTCTCTTGCACACTTCACACCTGCTTCTAACGCCGCTTTGATCTGTTCCTGCTCAAACAACATATGATTCACAGCGAAAGTATTCGTCCGGATGATCTGTGCCCCGGCATACAGATACTGCTTATGTATCTCCTTCACCCAATCCGGATGTTCCAGATTCGCATACTCCGCTTCTCCCGTCTCCGGATGCAGTCTGTTATAATAGGTGCCCATTGCACCATCCATTAAAATGATCTCCTGCCGTATATGTTCTCTTAATTCCGTCGCCTGATTCACATCATTCCTCCTATTGCTGCAAATTTGCCAAATATCGCTTATCCACAGTGATCAACATCGTATCATGTTCGCAAAGCGGCATATCCGGATCAATATCTGTTGTCAGTTCCCCATTTTTCCGAAGTGCAACTACATTGATCTTCTCCCTCTGGCGTAAACACAACTCTTTTAAAGACTTTCCAACCCATTCCGGCTTTATGGTGATCTCAACCATACGCAAAGACTTGGACAGCTCAATAAAATCAATAAAATTACCCGCCATGATATTTCTGGCAACACGCACGCCACCATCATGTTCCGGACTGACAATCTTATCTGCTCCGATCTTCTCAAAAATCAATGCCTGTGTATGGTTCTGCGACTTTGCCAGCACAAATGGAACGCCCGCATCTTTTGCCTCTAAGATTGCCATAATACAGGCATCCAGACATCCGGTCATTGCAACGACAACTCCGTCCATATTGGATAATCCCAGTTCCTCATACGACCGTTCTTCTGTCGCATCAATCTGCATCGCAACCGTTACCTCATCTGCCATATCAGATACCCTGTCTTCATCTATATCCAACACCATTACTTCTGCTCCGGCACTCACCAGTTCCAGTGCAACACTTCTTCCAAACTCACCTAATCCAAATACTGCGTATGATTTCTTTCCATTCTGATCCATAATTCTTCTCCTAACCTACTGTTATTTTTCCTTCCGGAAGTCTTAATGCGGTCTTCTTATCCCGCATTGCAAATGCAATTACCATTGTAATTGGTCCTATTCTACCCAGGAACATACAGATACAAAGCACAATCTTACCTGCAATTCCAACCGTAGCAGTATAGTCCCTTGATAAACCTACTGTACCTAATGCACTATATACCTCAAAAATGATATCCACGCTCTCTCCTCCCTCCAACAATCTCATTGCTAGAATTGCCAGTACACTTGCCATAAAACTGATAAAAATAATTGCAACGGATTTGCGAACGATTGCATCAGATATTCTTCTTCCATAACAGGTTACGTCACTATTTCCGCGCACTGTCGCTGCTACACTTAAAATAACAACCGCAACCGTTGTCACCTTGACACCACCTGCCGTACCAACTGAAGAACCTCCTGTAAACATCAAAAACATAGACGTAATA
>ERZ1034925.621-NODE-621-length-14654-cov-25.921638_pt1 | contig 14654 bp, 15 predicted proteins | sample MGYA00520687_ERZ1034925 | MGnify/ENA primary metagenome ERZ1034925 (study PRJEB33766, sample SAMN09781758) | gut metagenome | biome: gut microbiome | host: Homo sapiens | place: Madagascar | study: EMG produced TPA metagenomics assembly of the PRJNA485056 data... | reverse complement strand
ATGAAAATGAAATTATGATAGCATTTGAAAAACAACTAAATAAATTAAAAAATATGCTTGAAAAAATTTCTGATAAGTATAAAGAGGAAAACTTAGAAGATGAATATTAATCAAGATTTAGAAAGTCAAAGGATTCGAAGAAATTTAACTAAGACACAAGTTAAAGTCGTAAATTCTGCGAGAGAAGGTGCGATGATAAATTCTAATATGCCATTAAGTGAATCATATAATTCGCTTTTGATTGCTGATACTGTTGAATTGCCTGATAAATTGTATGAAAAAAATACTCGAAAAGAAAAAAGTTTATTGCCAATAGCAGGTGCTACAGTCGGATTTATGGGTTTTTTGGCTGGTGTTACTGGCTTGATTGCAAAATCTTCTAAAGATGCTGTTGATGTTGATTTAGCAAAAAAATTACCATCGCTTACAAGAAATGTTTGTATTAATAAAGAAATGGATCAAGCAATATATAGGCTTGTTTCTAATCCAAATAAAAAAACTGCAATGGCTGCTGCTGGTCTTGCTGTTTTTAGTTCTATGGCTTTTATGGGGAAAACATTTTGTGAAGGTTTTAAAGATGTTTGGGTAAAGAAAAAAGAAGCAGATATTCATAAAAATTTGCAAGAAAATTTGATAAATGTTGAAACTCAATCATTCTCTGGTAAAATGCAGATTATTAGAAATATGCTTGCAGAAAAAGCAAAAGAATTTAATGGAGCATTAACAGAGGATTCTAATAATTTTAAAGAAAATTTTAGTAGTCATATAAGTTTTAAAGGTGACAAAAATAAAAACGATACGAAGAAAAAGAACGGCTTCTTTAAAAATTTAGGTTATATGGCATTAGGTGCTGTTTCAACAGGTGCAATTGTTGGATTAGGTTACTTATCAATGAAGAATTTGAGAAATAGTGATAAGGCTATGAAACGTGGTGTCGAAAAAGTAAAAGATGTAATTACTGAAATTGCTGAAAAATCAAGTACTCGTTCTGTTCAAGAAATGGGTAAAGAAAATTACGACTTGGCAAATAAAATTGATAGAGAAAAAATTTCTAATTTGTTTGTTGATATTTCTGCTGATACCGATTTTGTAAATTCAACTGCACAAAAAATGAAATGGGATAGTGAAAAAGATAAAATGAAATTTATCAAAGATAATTTATTTAATATTCGTAAATCAACAGAACGGGCAAATAGTGCGTTAGGTGGTTCTGGACAGGATAGAAATACTTTTTATTCTCATGTTTCTGATTACAAAGCATTTTTGTATAATTGGTTAATAGATTCTGATAATAAACAATTTAAAAATCTATTCTTCGGTATTACAGGGGCAACTGCAACGGCATACTTAGGTCAACTTAGTATTGGTGCCGTAAAAGATGTTCAAGTTAAAAAATACAATGCTCAAACTGAACTGAATTTGCAAAAACGTTTGGTTGCTACAGAATTGAGGAATTTTAAATCTAAAAAAGATTCTTCTATAAATCCTTTATGTGATGAGTTTTACCGTCAAAAGAAAAATGGAAAATCTAATGAAGAATTAAAAATAGTAGCTGACAATATCCTTAATGAAATTAAAAATGGAGCACCTTATGTTTATTCATAAGGTTTATGAAAGGTCGATTTTATGCCATTAACTATTTCCCAAAAGAATAATGATGTTATATTCCCATCAAAGGGGCAGAACTATTGCAAATTTGATGAGGTAAAAGTCTTGTATTATCTTAGTCAAAAAGAAAAAGCATTGCCTTATATAGATAGTGTTTTAAAACAAACTGATAATGAACAAGAAGTGACAGAATCATTATATATAGTTAACCGTATGTTGGATAATGGTGTTAAAGGAATTGATAAAATGTATCCAACATTTGCGAGGTTTAATGATACAAAATCACCTAATATTCAAACATATTTGGCTGGTGTTTATCGTAAAACAAAAGTTCCAGATGCATTTGGTCCATTAGTAAAAATGTTAATTAAAAATTCTATTTCAGAGGAAAAATCAACCGTAAATTTTGATCCTAATGAAGAAATTGGCGGTGCAATTTTAGATTATTTAGCATAAATAATTTAATTAAAAAAGAGATACTTTATATTAAAGTATCTCTTTTTATGTTCGGCTTTATAACTTTATAAAGTTACTTCTTCAAGTTCTACCTCATTAGATTCTGTCGAGATAGGGTTCGCTTGATGTGAATTCACAGAAACACTTTTTTCTATTTGTGCTTTTGCTTCGGCTTGTGCTTTTGCGTGAGCCTGTGCTTTCGCTTTTGCTACAGCGGCTGCTTTTGCTGCTGCTTGTTTCTTTGCTAGTTCCTGTGCGTGATGTCTTTGTACTGCAGGGTCTGTATGAGCCTTCAAATGGTAGTAGTCAGACATAACTGACGAAACATACTTTCTTGAGCAAGGGGCTGGACTTTTGTGTTTAAGTACATAAGCAGGACCTGTATGGTATGCTGCTAATGCTAGTTCATTAGAACCAAACATTTTGTACAGCATTTTGTAGTACATTAAACCACCTCTGATGTTATCGCTCAAGTGGTATGGGTTAATTCCCATTTTTTTTGCCGTTGCCGGCATGAGTTGAAATACACCTACTGCACCACAAGGACTTTTTGTTTTATGACAATAGCCTGACTCTGCTTTAGCAAGTGATAATGCTAATGCTGGATCAATACCCATCTCTACTGAATGTTTTACGATGGTGTCCTTAACTTGGTTTACGGGTACTTCTGATGCTTCGACTTTCATAGCCAATAGTATCACTAAGATAGTGAACAATGCTAGTTTTCTAATCATCTAAATCCTCTTTTAATTGTACATTGCACTCCGCAAAAAATTCGCCTTATCCGGTTAACTACTCCATCAAAATTGAATTCAACGGAAAATTTATTATGCTATTATATTAACGCATAAAGATAAAAAATCAAGTCCTATTCGAAAATAAATAAAAAAACAATCGCTGTATTTCAATAATAATGTGTGTATTAAGAATTGTTAAGAAAGGTAAATTGCTGACCAAAAAATCGAAAAAAGAAAATATATTAAATAATTTAGTACTTCTTTTGGGGGATATTTTAACTTATCCATGCAGGTAATTTACATGAGAATTAATTAATATTTTGCATAAATAAAAAATTATTTACTAGAAATTGCTCGAATAACATCTTCAACTGTTGGAAATTTTCTGCATCTTGCTTCTGTATCAAAACAAACTTCTGCAGCACAAGGCTGACATTCTAGATTACCATATAATGAAATATATTTTTTATCGTCATTTGTATCTATTGGACTATATTTTTCAGGTGAAGAACAAGTAAACAATGTAATAACTCTTGGTTTTTGAACTGCCCAAGCAAGAGCCGTAGTTTCAGTTTCTCCAGCAATTACTATGTCTGCTCTTTTTAATATATCAATAAAACTTTCAACTCTTGTTTCACCACAAAGATTTAGAAATCCTTCACCACCAATTTCTTTGACAAAAGGTTTATCTAATATGCTACCTGTGAATACGAGGTTATACTTATCTTTTATTCTATCAATTAGGGCTTTCCAATTCGTTGGTGACCAACGTTTGTTCTCGTTTCTCGCACCTGCAGAAATAATTATTGTTTCTTTGCTTTTATCTAATAGTTCAAAAGTTTTATTATTCTTTAAAACAAAACTATAATCAATTTCTGGCATTGGAAAATCTATTGAGTTGTAATCAATTTTTAAATGTTTAAGAATATTCATGTTTCTTTCAACCATATTTCCTGTATGGTTTTGAGAATCAATAATTTCGTTACCACCGATAGAAGAAAAACCTTTTGCATCTGAATATGTAATCTTTCTTCTACCTACGCACATAGCGAATATTAAAAGACTGCGTATATCTTGTTGGCAATCGATTACCATGTCATATTCGTTTAATTTTATTCTTTCAACTAGTTTGAAAAAGGCTTCCCATGTATCAGAATTAAGCCATTTACCAGTCCATCTTTCCATTGAGGCTAAAAATACTCTATCTACTTTTGGATTTTTATTTATTACACTGAAACCTTTTTCTGAAACAACGTATTCAACACTAAAATTATAATCTTTAAGTACGCTTGCTAAAGGTAGTGTATATACAGTACTAGCAATATTTCCAAGTGCAATGATAAGTATTCTTTTTCGTGCCATTAAATATTTACCTCTTTACTTTATTTATAATACTACAATTTTTGTAAACTTTTGTAAATATATTCTTTAAAAGTCTAAAGTTTGACAAAAATATGTCGTAATTAAAAGTATCAAGAGAAATTTATAGGAGATTAAAAAATGGAACTTAACAACATCAAATTATTCGCACAAAACGCAGCAGCATTAAATAAAGCACAAGGTAAAGAGGATGTAAAAGCTGAAGAAAAAGCGGCTCAACCAGAAGTTAGAGATAACAAACCTGCAGAGCAACAATATTCAGCAGATGATGTATTTGCATATATGGCAGGTACAACAGTTGACTTCAAAGCAAAAGTTAATGGCCCAGACAAAAAAGAAGGTCAAGAAGCTAGAATCGCAGGATTTATGGCTGACTTCGAAGAAGCTTATGACTTTGCTAAAGATTTAGGTTTATCTGACGAAGCTATTGAAAAAATCTTCGAAAGAATTTAGAGAACGAGTATCGAAAAAGAATTTAAAAGCACCGTTTGAACGGTGCTTTTTTTTATTTTTTTTAAATTCCTTTAAAGAAATTCATTATGTTATCTATAATAGATGGTGGATTTGTTACCATTTGGTTTGCTCTTTCGTAATTTGCAATGACGTAAGGGTTTCTTGGATCTATTTGTTTTAGTTTATCTAGATAGTTTACCATTTCAATATAATCACCAATTCTATCTCTAAATTCTGCTAATTTTTGAAGTGCTCTTTTGTTATTAGGTTGAAGTTCTAATAATTTTTCGTAAAATTCAACAGAATGGTTTTTATCTGTTTTATCTAATGTATCAGCGATAGTAATAATTACATCAATATTGTTTTCATCAATTTGATGTGCAATCATATATTCATTGAGTGCTATATCTGTATCACCTTTAAGGTTATTGAATTTTGCCCAGTTTACGTGTTCATTAAATTCATCACCTTTCTTTTCATATATTAAGGCTCTCATTTGATATATAAGTGGTGAATTTGGTGCAACTTTTGCAAATTCATTTACTTTTTCTAATGCGGTTTCTAGTTCTCCTATTTCAAAATAGTATTGAGCAATTAATGCACAGTATTGAGAATCATTTTTGTATTGGTCATGCATTGATTTTAATAGTTCAATGGCTTCATCATTTCTGCCAAGTTCCATTAAACTTCTTGCTTTAAGCATATTATCTTTTGTTAAATTTAATGCTTTTTCAGAGTCATTTGCTCTTGAATAATATTGTGCAAGTGCTTCATCAAGTCCTTCAAAGCCATCGTCTTTTGCTCTTTGAAGAATTTCAATAGCACTTTCTAAAAAGTCTGTTTTGTAATATAGTGCTGCTAATTTTAAGTATGTTTCACTTGATGCATATTCTGTATCTGAGATTTTTAAATATTCATCAATCGCTTTGTTTTGTTGATTAGTTTTTTCGTATAAATCAGCAAGCATATATCTTGTACTGTTTAATCTTTCATCTTGTTCGCCGTGTGCAATTGCTTTTTTGAAGTCATTAATTGCGTGTTCATATTGTTCTTGAAGAACATGCATTTGTCCTCTTGATAAATAATAAGTAAATTTGTCATTATTTTCAAAACAAATATCCATAAGTTGTTCGTAAGCAACAATATTTTTTTTATCTAATGCAACTACTTTTTTGTAATATTCTTCGGCTTCATCTTTTTTATTCAAAATTGATGCTAAATGACCAAGTTTTTGTAGAATGTGAACATTTTCTTTGCCATTTTCATATTGTTTTTTATATTCTTCGTAGGCTTTTTCGTATTGTTCATCATTTTCGTATTGTTCTGCAAGTGTCATATACGTTACTCCTTTAGTTATATTTATTTTGCGTTTTAGCAATACCGTTTTCAAAATAATATTGAATTGCTTCTTCAGACTTGTTTAAAACTTCTTTTAGAATATCAAGGCTTTCTTTATCAAAGTTTTGAAGAACAAATGCTTCTGATGGGATTGGTGGTTGTGGACCAATACCAATTTTTAATCTTGCGAAGTTTTTTGAACCAAGATGTTGAATAATTGATTTTATGCCGTTATGTCCACCATCTGAACCGTTATCTCTGAAACGGATTTTTCCGATATGTAGTGATAAATCATCATAAACTATTATCATATCTGATGGAGATATTTTATAATAATCGATAACAGCACGCATAGCCTCACCAGACAAGTTCATGTAGGTAGTTGGTTTTACTATCATCCATTCTTCGCCATCTTTATAAAATTTTGTAATTAATGATTTTAGTTTTGAATTTTCTCTAAAATCAGCATTATTATCTATTGCAATTTTGTCTGCAAGCATAAATCCAACATTATGTCTTGTAAAACAATATTTGGAACCGACGTTTCCTAATCCAATTATTAATTTCATATGATTATTATATCATAGTTGATTTTTGAATAGAAATAATAAAGTTTGACGAATTTGTTATGTATATTATTATTAGAGTATGAAAAGATTGATGTTGTTATGTATAATATGTTTTTCATTACCTGTATATGCAGTTGAGCAAAAATATATGCCTGATGGTTATGTACGTGATGATGTTATACGTCCGTATTTTGTGCATTATGCAAGTGAATACTTTAAAAAAGTTGACAGTGGTAAACAAGAATGTAGTTGGAAAACATATCGTCAACAGGTTGAAAAACCTATGAGTGACATTATGGATAAAATATATGCTGAATCTCGTCAAGGTTTATGTCCTAGAGATTAGAACTTCTTCAGATGTGCATAGTTTGCATCCATTGCTTTTTTACCCATTTTACCAAAGTCTATTGTGTACATTGTACTTTCGCCAATTTGAGTTACATCAAGAATATGCCCAACTCCTAATTTGTCATGAAAGACTCTTTCGCCAACATTAAAGAAGTAATCTATTGGAGCATTCTTTTCTTCTTCTTTTTGTTTTTCTAGTATTGCTTGTTGCTCTTGTTGTCTTTTTCGTTCTTCAAGTTTGCGTTTCATAGGGTTGTTTTCAAAGAATGCTTTTACTCTTTCTTCATCACGTTGTTTATGTGCATTTGATTTTATAACAATTGCTTTTGCAGGTGTTCTAATAGGTTTATTAATCGATGAAGAACCTAGTCTTTTTGCACCTTTAGAAATTGTATTCCCAGAACTGCTAGAAGAATAATTTGATTGTCTTTGAGGATTACCTAATTTTCTAGCACCACTAGAAATTTTGTTTGTTGATGTAGTTGTGTAACTACTATAATTATTACTATTTTGAGATTGAATTGTTTTTACTGCATTTTGGAATGTTCTACCAGTTGAATGACTTGTTGAAGAAATTGATTCAACTAATTCTGGTGGAATTTCATCAATAAATCTACTTGGTTGGTAGTAATCATATTTACCCCACATTTGACGTCTTTGAGCATGAGTAATATAAAGTTTTTCTTCTGCACGAGTAACACCAACGTACATCAATCTACGTTCTTCTTCTAGTTCTGATAAAGAGTTTGAACTTCTTGAACTAGGGAAAATTCTTTCATCAAGTCCGGCCATAAATACGATAGGGAATTCTAGACCTTTTGCTGCGTGAAGTGTCATAAGAGTTACGTTATTGCTTACTTCTTCCATATTATCTAAATCTGAAACCAAAGATACTTGTGCAAGAAATTCTCCGAGTGTGTTGTTTTCTTCTTCGGGTATAAATTCACTAGCAACGTTTACAAACTCTTGTAAGTTCTCAATTCTTGCTTCATCTTCAGGTGTGTTTTCAGATTTCAATTCTCTTAAATATCCACTTTGTTCTAGCATATAACTAATGAATTCGTGTAATGGATATTTTGGCTGAGCATTTTGGAAGAATTTGATTAGTTTTGCAAAATCTTCTAATTTTGTTTTTGCTCTTGCTTGAATAGTGTCTATTTTATCAAGGTTTTGGATTGCTTGATATAGACTTATATCATTTGCATCTGCAAAATCTTGTAAATGTTTGATTGTTGTATCACCAATGGCACGCTTTGGAACATTGATAATACGTTTTAAACTTTGTGAGTCGTGTTCGTTATAGATAAGTTTTAGATAAGCAATTGCATCTTTAATTTCTTTACGGTCATAGAATTTTAGACCACCATAAATTTTATAAGGTATGCCTAAAGAGATACAGGCTTCTTCTAGTGAACGTGATTGTGCATTTGTTCTATATAATATTGCGAATTGGTTGTAGTTTGCAGATGTGCGTTTGATTGTTGATGCAATATAGTTTGCTTCATCTGCATCATCGTTTGCCTCATAGTATGTAATTTTATCGCCATCGCCTTTGTTTGAGTGTAATACTTTATCAACACGTTGTTCATTGTTTTCAATAATAGCATTTGCGGCATTCAAAATTTTTGCTGTGGAACGGTAGTTTTGTTCTAGTTTGATTAGTTTGCAGTCTTTAAAGTCGTGTTGGAAATTAAGAATGATTTTGAAATCTGCACCACGCCAACTGTAAATAGATTGGTCGACATCACCTACAACACATAGTGAACGTGTTTGTGGTATTGTTTCAAGATTGTTTGTGTAAAGTGCTTTTATTAAGTTATATTGTGCTTGATTTGTGTCTTGAAACTCGTCAACCAAAATATGTTGAAAACGATTGTAATATTTTTCTCTTACTTCGTTATTTTGTTCAAGTAATTTTACACATAACATAAGCATGTCGTCAAAGTCTATTGCATTATTATTGTTTAATGCAGTTTCATATATATCATATACTTGTGAGATTCTTTGACTTTTGAAATCTCTTGCAAATGTCGCATAAGTATATGCATCTTGCATTTTATTTTTAGCATTAGAAATAATAGATTTTACAAGTTTAGGAACATACATTTTTTCATCAAGATTTAATTTCTTGATTGCTTGTTTAATAAGTGCTAATGAATCTTGTTCATCATATATAGTAAAATTTTTATCAAGTTTTTTACCAGATTGGAATTGATAATTGTCAATATCTTGTCTTAGGATACGACCACAAATACTGTGGAATGTTCCAACCCACATGTATTTTACGGTATTTTCTCCAAGTATTGCAGAAAGTCTTTCTTTCATTTCTTTTGCTGCTTTGTTTGTAAATGTAACAGCAAGAATATCTCTAGGATTGATACCATTTTGTACCATGTAAGCAATTCTTGATGTTAATACTTTTGTTTTCCCACTACCTGCACCAGCCAAGATTAAAAGTGAACCTTGCGTAGTTTTAACTGCACTCAACTGTTCCTTGTTGAGATTTTCTAAGATATTTTTCATTCCCTATTCCCAAAATCTATTTTTTGTGATATTATTAACACCATACACGAAAAGTTTATATAATGCAATTAGAAGGTGAAACAATGACAGATATTAATAATATGGCAGATGGTAGTGATGAGAATAAACAAAATTCGATAATGGTGCCTTTTGACGATAAACCTATCGCTCTTCAAGATGGTCCAGATACAGTTGATGAACTTTCAATGGAGTTAGCAACAATTAAACAATCTGCTAAAAGAATAGCTATCATTGGTTCTAGAAACCTTGCAATTACTCATCAACAAATGATTGAAACTTTAACAACAGCATTAGTTATGCAAGGTAATACAATTATTACATCAGGTGGTTCTTATGGTACAAATGCTGCGGCTATTAGAGGTGCTATGAAATCTAATCCTGATAAATTGAAAGTTATTTTACCTCAAACCATTGGACAACAACCAAGTGATGTTCAAAATCAGTTAATAGGTGTTCCTAATATTATTGAACATTCTGATAGAGCAATGATGACTTTGGCAGATGCTTCAAGAGTTTGTAATAGAGAAATTATTGATGATTGTAATCAGTTAATTTGTTTCTTATCTCATACAAGTAAAACATTACATACTGCGGTTGAATATGCAGAAGAAAATCATAAGGTTGTTACTGTATTTTACTTAGATTAGTATTGAGTTATGGATAAAATTAAATTATTAACTGGAAAAAATCCTAAAGAATATGAGTCTGTTGCCACTGAGATTATTAATAATGCTGATGTTGCATTATTTAAAGAACTTGTTGCAAGAGATGATTATTTGTTTGATTTTGTCAAAGCAAATGTTGCTAAACGTTTAGAAAAAGTTTGTAATAAAGATAACTATAAAAGTCTTTTGAAATTTTTAGATATATATTCTCCATACTATGAAGATTTTATAGCTTCAACATTGGCATTATTTGCGGATAAAGATGTTGAAAATACAATGCTTGAGAAATTAAAAAATGGTAGTGAAGATGCTAAGATTTATTCTGCAGGATTTTTTTCTTATAAAAAAGATGATAGAGCATTAGCATTGTTGAATGAGTATGCGTTTAGCGATGATGGTTCTTTATCTGAAAATTGTGCAAGGGCATTATCTAAGTTAAATAGTAAAACTGCTTATAATAAAGCAATTAAAATGCTTGAAGTCGATGATGATTTTGAACAATTGAAAGCGGTTAATTTCTTGGTTGCTTATCAGGATAAAGATGCTTTAAAATATTTGTTCAAAGCAATGAAAAATTCTAAAATGTCTGAAAATATTGCTGAAGATATTCCATATCTTGTGCCACTTACAGACTTATTGCAAACTGAATATAATGAAGATGCTATATTGACATTCTGTTATATTGTTAATGGTCTTGTTGAATTGTTACCTGTATCTCAAGTTATTGATTTTAGATTTTATGAATTTATTGAACGTTTATTAAATTCATCTCCAACAGGTGCTTCTGCTGTTGCATTATTCTTGGCAAAAGAAAAATTTAACATGATTACAGAAAATGAAGAATATTTATTTGATGAAGACAAAAATACAAAAAATGAAGTTAATGATATTAAGAATTTGTTGAATAATGCAAACTTGTATCCTATGACATCTTTCTTATATGAAGAATTGTATGAGGAAAGTGATTTTATATTCTTTGTTTTGGAAATTGTTCGTGATGAAGATAGTTTAGTACCTTTATTAAATGGTAATAATCAAACAGTTATTATTAAAGTTATGGAGTTATTAAAGGCACAGAATTTATTAAAAGAAGAATATAAAGAATTGGCTTTATCAAAAATTACTGATGAAAATTTAAAGATTATTGCTCGTGCTCTATAAATTTATCTTTTTAATATAGCAAAAATATATTTTACCGTTTTTATTATGAATGTATCGACTAATTTCGTGAGGTAAAATATGAATACAATTTCTTCTTCTTATAATCGTAATCAATCTTTTGGTATGGCTTTTGAAAAACCTAGTGCTAATGTTATGAAGTATTATCACGCGGCTGTTAGTGAATTGCCAATAAATGAAAGAGCAAGTTTTGTAGAAGAAATTGGAAAAATTGTTAAGAAGAATGCTGAAGTTCCAGTTCCAGTAAAACAAGAAGTTGATGGAGCATTGTTTACTGCTACTGCTGGAAGTCGTTGTTATTATTCAAATAATTCTAAAAATAAAGCAGAGGCTATTCTAACTGCAATTAAGGCCGCTACGCAGGAATCTGAAAATATTGCAAATGTTAATGCTAACATGAATAAAATAAATCAAATTTTTGATATTAAAGCATAATTTTTAAGTAATAGTAAATACTTTTCTGTAATACAGATATGTTCCGGCTATTGTTAATATGATGTTTGGTAAGAATGCTGCTAAAAATGGATTGATAGTTCCTGCTTCGCCAAATGATAAAGATAATGCACGGATTAGGTAGTATGCAAATATAATTAAAATACTGAATAAGAAACCTCTGTTGTATCTTACTCTTGGTGGAGTAATTGCAAGTGGAATACCAATTAACACAAGTACAATAGTTGTTAGTGGTAATGCTAATTTATCAAATAAGTCGATTATTAGTACTCGTCTATAATCAATAGTTTTGTTGTGTGCAATAAACCTACATAGTTGTAAGAAGTTATGTTCATTTGCAACGTTACGTTTTAATTCTTTTTTTAGGTTTACACCAAATTGAGCGACAGTTCTTCCAAAATAAGTGGCATTAAGAATTTTACCTTTATCAGCGATAGTATAAACTATGCCATTTGTGAAAATCCAACCTTTTGGTGAAGAACCACCTGCTTGGGCTTGTAAAACATGGATAGCATCTTTTTTTGACATATCAAGTACTGTTACGTTATGGAATTGCTTATCTTCACAAGATTCAACATAAAATAATCGTTTTAAAGTTTTGTCTTCGTTTATTTCTTGGAATGTAAAATCATGTTTACCTTCTGGTATATTTTTTTGACAGAAAGCCCAAAGTGCAAGGTCTTTTGATTGTTTTGTCATTACCGGTACAATAGTTTCGTTTATAAAGAAACTTGCAAGACACATTACTGTTGCAAAGACAAATACAGGTTTTGCAATTCTGTTAAATCCTATCCCGCATGCTCTCATAACAGTAAGTTCTGATGCTAAACTAAGTTTGTTTAGAGTCATTACTGTTGATAAAAGTACACCCATTGGGATAGTCATTACAAAGATTGATGGCAGACTTAAAATTACTAGAATAAATGCAATTTTAAATGGAATACCATATTTTGCAATTTGTTTGATTAAAGTCATAAATGTATCAGATGCAAATATGATAGATGTAAATACTAAAACACCCATTATAAACATTTCTATAACTTGTTTTAGAATGTATCTGTCTAATAATTTAATTTTAAAATCTTTAATCATACAATTATTTTAACCTAAAAATATATAAATAGTCTGTTCTTCTTATCTTTTGTAATGCTTTATGACAATGTAATATTAAGATAACGGATTATTATATGATTATATAATCCTCATCGCTCGTTCCTCTCCTTTCGAGAGGTCTTTTTTTATTGTTCTGCGTGAAATTTTTCAAAAGCATTTTTAATAGAAGTGTTGTAATCAGGTTTTAATATACCAACTTCTGTAATAATACCTGTAATTAATTCGTGTGGAGTTACATCAAATCCTGGATTAATTACGTTGATACCTTCAGCACAAACTAACTTGCCATTGATATGTGTAACTTCTTCATGAGAACGTTCTTCAATAGGTATTTCATCACCAGTTTTGATTGATGTATCTATTGTTGATAACGGTGCTGCTATGTAGAATGGTATATTATGGTATTTTGCAGCAATTGCAACTGTGTATGTACCAATTTTGTTTGCAGTATCACCGTTAGATGCAATTCTATCGGCACCAACTACAACCATATCAATCATACCTTTTTTCATAAAGTATGAGCACATACCATCTGTAATCATAGTTACAGGGATACCGTCCATTTTAAGTTCAAAAGTAGTAATTCTAGAACCTTGTTGACGTGGTCTTGTTTCGTCAGAGAACACTTGTATTGTATTATCTTTTGCAAATGCTGAACGAACAACACCTAATGCTGTACCATAACCTACGGTTGCTAAAGCACCTGCGTTGCAGTGGGTTAGAATTGTTGCACCTTTTGGAACAACTTCTGCACCATTGTCGCCAATTCTTTTGTTTATTGAAATATCATCATTTTCCATTTTGATACCGTTTTGTTTTAGTTCTTCAACGATACCAGCAATGTCTGATTTTGAATTTTTTATTAGTTCTATTTGTTTATCTACAGCCCACATAAGGTTAACTGCAGTAGGTCTAGAAGTTTTTAAATAATTAGATTTTTCTATAAGTTTACTGATAAAATCTTCTCTTGAAAGATTTTCTTTTTCTAATTCTTGAGCATATAATACAACACCGTGAGCACCAGCAATACCTATTGCAGGAGCACCTCTAACAATCATTGTTTGGATTGCATCATACATTTCTTGTCCAGTTTTTATGTCTACATTTACATATTCATACGGGATTTTTGTTTGGTCAACCATTCTTGAAACATTATCTACCCATTGAATAGTTCTTATTTTTGATTTAAAACTCATAATTACCTCAAATTATTATTCTCATATTTTTCATAGTTTTCTTCGTCGTGTTTTATACTCGCAAGTACTTCATAAATGTAGGCTGTTGCAGCACCGGAAAAACCATTCATTAATGCACACAAAAGAGCAACAAAGAACAGTAAGAATAAAAATACAAAAAATGTTGCAGGAGAAGTGAAACATTGAACAATAACTTTTCCAGCCCAATCATTAAATAGAAAAGAACATAATGTTGATAATGGAACAAATACCACAGAAAATGCAACAAAAGATGCAAAACCTATTACGGCACCGAGTATTCCACCTTCTTTGACTGTAATATCACCAAGAATGTTGTTCTTTTTTAAATAAATAATTATACCTGCTGATAAAGCCATAAAATATAATGTAAAAACAATAGGACCTATAAATGGAATTGCCGTGATAATACCGACTATTAGTCCGATTAACACACTAAATAAACCAATTTGTTTTATTAACAATAAATTCATATAAGCCCCCTTTACTTCTAAATAATACCATAAAGTTAATTATTTGGGCATTATATTTTTTAGCATTTTTATTCAAATTTTTGTTTAATATTTATGCCAAATAAATATTACCATGATGTTTATC
>ERZ1034925.618-NODE-618-length-14686-cov-15.558950_pt1 | contig 14686 bp, 28 predicted proteins | sample MGYA00520687_ERZ1034925 | MGnify/ENA primary metagenome ERZ1034925 (study PRJEB33766, sample SAMN09781758) | gut metagenome | biome: gut microbiome | host: Homo sapiens | place: Madagascar | study: EMG produced TPA metagenomics assembly of the PRJNA485056 data... | reverse complement strand
AACTAATAAATAGTGGGAAGAAATTCCTGCTTTTTATATATAATAAAGCATATATTTAATTGTGTCTAAAAAATTTTAAAAAATTATCAAAAAAGCCTTGATAAACAAGGATTTTTCTGCTAAAATGATAACTACGTGTAGTTGCATGGATGTGCGAGGTTGCTGATACACCAGGTTAAGTTGCTAATATCAAACTTAGGAATCAGGTAATTCGTTCGGAGCAAGTCTATACAAGATATAGGCGAAGGGAGGATAATGAGTATGAATAAAATTCGAATTAGATTAAAAGCATATGATCATCGTTCTTTAGATTTAGCTGCATCAAAAATAGTTGAAACAGTTAAACGTACAGGTGGAAAGGTATCTGGTCCAGTACCATTACCTACTGAAATTCAAAAGTACACTATCTTAAGAGCTGTTCATAAATATAAAGATTCACGTGAACAATTCGAAATGCGTACCCACAAAAGATTAATCGATATCGTAGAACCATCAAAGGAAACTATTGATGCTTTACAACATTTAGATTTACCTAGTGGTGTAGATATTGAAATTAAATAATTATAGGAGGAAAAAAATGGAAAGAAAAGGAATCTTAGGTCGTAAGCTAGGAATGACTCAAGTATTTTCAAAGGATGGTAAATTAATTCCAGTTACTGTTGTTGAAGTAGAACCTAACATTGTTACTCAAATTAAAACAAAAGAAACTGATGGTTATGAAGCTATTCAATTAGGTTTTGATACTAAAAGAGAAAAATTAAGTAACAAAGCTTTAAATGGTCATCTAGCAAAAGCTAATACTGCTCCTAAGCGCTTCTTAAAGGAAATAAGAGGAGTAGACGTTAGCAAATATGAACTTGGTCAAGAACTTGACTGTCAAGTTTTTGAAGAAGGACAAATGGTTGACGTTACAGGAACTTCTAAAGGTAAAGGTTTCCAAGGCGTTATTAAACGTTATAATCAATCAAGAGGTCCAATGGGACATGGTTCCCAATATCATAGAGGTGTTGGTTCTCTAGGTACTATGAGACCAATGCGTGTATTAAAAGGTAAGAAATTACCAGGACATATGGGAAATGTTACTGTAACTATGCAAAACTTAGAAGTAGTAGCAGTTAATAAAGAAGAAAATGTAATCTTAATTAAAGGTAACGTTCCAGGTCCTAAAAAGTCTTTAGTTATCATCAAATCAGCTGTTAAAAAGCCTGAACTTAAAAAAGAAAAGGTTGAATTAGTTTCTTATAAAACTAATGAAGCTAAGGCTGAAGTAGATGAAACACAAGCATCGCAAGAAGTAAGCGAATAATTATAAATACTTATTTTAAAAATTCTTGTGATGAAAGGAGGATGCAAAATGCCAAAAACAGCACTTTTAAGTTTAAAAGGTGAAAAGATTAAAGACATAAAATTAGATGATAGCATTTGGGGAATTACTCCAAATGATCAAGTTGTATATGAAGCTGTAGTTTTAAATGCAGCATCAAAAAGACAAGGTACACATAGTACAAAAACTCGTAGTGAAGTTTCTGGTGGTGGAAGAAAGCCATGGAGACAAAAAGGAACAGGTAATGCTCGTCAAGGTTCTATAAGAGCACCTCACTGGGTTGGTGGTGGAGTAGTATTTGGTCCAAATGCTAATAGAAACTACACTAAGAAAATGAACAAGAAAGAACGTCGCTTAGCTCTTAAATCAGCTTTAACATATAAAGCAAATGATAAAGAAATAATTGCTATTGAAAAGTTTGATTTAGAATCTAATAAGACTCGTGATTTCTTAAAGTTTCTTGAAGATTTAAAAATAAATGGAAAGGCTTTAATTGTTACTACAGAATTAACTGATAATAACATTTTAGCTACAAGAAACGTAAAGAACGTAAAATTAGTTTTAGCTAATGAATTAAATACTTATGATGTATTAGCATATGACAAACTAATTATTACTGAAGATGCTATAAAATATGTTGAGGAGGTACTTAAATAATGAAAGATGTAATTAAGGCTCCAATCGTTACTGAAAAAACACAATCTATTCAATCAAATGGTAAGAAGATTGTGCTTAAAGTAGATAAGAAAGCAAATAAAGTACAAATTAAACAAGCTGTTAAAGAAGCTTTTGGTGTTGATGCAGTAAGTATTAATACTGTAAATGTAAGACCAAAGAAAAAGAGAGTAGGACGTTATACAGGTGCTACTAAAGCATATAAAAAAGCAATTGTTACATTAAAAGAAGGTAGCAATTTAGATTTAAGCTAATAAGGAGGAAACAAAATGCCAGTTAAAAAGTTCAGACCAACTACAAATGCTTTAAGACAAATGAGTACTTTGGTTAATGATGAAATAACTAAAAATACTCCTGAAAAAAGCTTAGTAGTAGCAAAGAAAAAGATAAATGGACGTAATAACTTGGGACGTATCACAGTAAGACACCGTGGTGGTGCTGAGAAGAGAAAATACCGTTTAATCGATTTTAAGAGAAATAAATTTGATATAACAGGTAAAGTTGCTTCTATTGAATACGATCCAAATAGAAGTGCTAACATAGCATTAATCAACTATAAAGATGGAGAAAAAAGATATATTATTGCTCCTAAGGGATTAAAGGTTAATGATATAGTAGTTAGCGGTGAAAACGTAGATGTTAAAGTTGGTAATGCAATGCCAATTATGAATATACCAGTTGGTACTGTTATTCATAACATTGAAATGAGACCAGGAAAGGGAGCTCAAATAGCTCGTAGTGCAGGATCTAGTGCACAAATTCTTGGACGTGAAGAAAAATATGTATTAATAAGATTAAGAAGTGGTGAAACAAGAAAGATTTTAGGAACTTGTATGGCTACAATTGGTGAAGTTGGAAATACTGATTATTCATTAGTAAATCTTGGTAAAGCAGGACGTACTCGTCATATGGGTATTAGACCTACAGTACGTGGTTCTGTTATGAACCCTAATGATCACCCACATGGTGGTGGTGAAGGTAGAGCACCTGTTGGACGTAAACAACCAATGACACCTTGGGGTAAACCAGCACTTGGTATGAAGACTCGTAAGAGTAAAAAAGCTTCATCTAAGTTGATAGTAAGCCGTAAAAAATAACTTTGAAAGGAAGATAATATTAAATGGCAAGAAGTATTAAAAAAGGGCCTTATGTATTCGATAGATTACTAAAAAAGGTTCAAAAGTTAAATGAAGATGGAAAAAAAGAAGTAATTAAAACTTGGTCACGCCGTTCAACAATATTTCCAGATTTTATAGGTCACACTTTTGCGGTTCACAATGGTAAAGATTTCATTCCTGTTTATGTAACTGAAGATATGGTTGGACATAAACTTGGTGAATTTTCATTAACTCGTAAATGTGGTGGACACGGCGAGAATAAAGATAAGAAGTAATAACTAGAAGGGAGATAAAAATATGGAAGCGAAAGCAATTGCGAAAACAGTTCGTATTTCCGCTTTAAAATCTCGTTTAGTTATGAGGTTAATAAACGGAAAAAACGTTGGTGATGCTTTAAACATTTTAAACAATATGAATAATAAAGCAGCCAGAGTTATTAAAAAAGTTTTAATATCAGCAGTAGCAAATGCTGAGAATAATCATAATCTTGATAAGAGTAAGTTATATGTTAAAGAAGCTTATGTAAATGATGGTCCTGTATTAAAAAGATCAGTACCTGATTCAAGAGGAAGAATTGCAAAGAATGATCACCGTACAAGTCATGTTACGGTAGTCGTTGCAGAAAGATAAAGTAAGGAGGAAAAACTAATGGGTCAAAAAGTTAATCCTGCAGGGTTAAGACTTGGTATAAACAAGGATTGGACTGCTAAATGGTATGCACCAAGTAAAGATTTCTCTAAAGTACTTAATAATGATATGAAGATTCGTAAATTCTTAGAAAAGAAATTAAAGAATGCTGCTGTTTCAATGATTTCAATTGAAAGAACAAATAAAAAAGCAGAAGTTAGAATTAGTACTGCAAAACCAGGTGTTGTAATTGGACATGGTGGAGAAGAAATCGAAAAGTTAAAGAAAGACTTAAAGAAATTAGTTGATGAAGATATTCAAATTTCTATAATTGAAGTTAAGAACCCAGATTTAAATGCACAATTAGTTGCTAAGCAAATAGCAAGTCAAATTGAAAACAGAGGTTCATATAGAATGGCTCAAAAAAGAGCTATTAGAAACACAATGAAGGCTGGAGCTAAAGGTATTAAAACTTTATGTTCTGGACGTTTAAATGGAGCAGAAATTGCTCGTAGTGAAGGCTATAATGAAGGTACTACACCACTTCATACCCTAAGAGCTGACATTGATTATGCTACAGCTGAAGCTGATACTACTTATGGTAAAATTGGTGTTAAGGTATGGATTTATAAAGGTGAAATACTTCCTTCAAAGAAGAAAAATGGAGGTGCCAAAGATGTTAATGCCAAAAAGAACTAAATATCGTAAACCTCACAGAATTTACTATGAAGGAAAAGCTAAAGGAAATACAAAAGTAAGTTTTGGTGAATATGGTCTTATGGCTAAGGAAGGTGCTTGGATAACTGCACAGCAAATCGAAGCAGCCAGAGTTGCTATGACAAGATACATGAAGCGTGGTGGTAAGGTATATGTTAATATATTCCCACACTTATCACTTACTAAAAAACCTTTAGAAACTCGTCAAGGTAAAGGTAAAGGTAATCCAGAGTCTTGGGTTGCAGTAGTAAAAGAAGGAAAAGTTATGTTTGAAGTATCTGGTGTAAGTGAAGAAGTTGCTCGTGAAGCTTTAAGACTTGCAATGCACAAGTTACCAATCAAATGTAAATTTGTAACTAAAGAAGATGGTGGTGAAAAAAATGAAGGTTAAGGAAATAAGAGAGTTAACCACTCTTCAAATTCAAGATAAAATAAAAGAATGTAAAGATCAAATTTTTGAATTACGCTTAAAACAAGCTACAGGAAATTTAGAAAAGCCTTCACAAATACATGAATTAAGAAAAGACGTTGCTAGAATGAAAACTGTTTTAGCAGAACGCAAAGAAGCTTAAGGAGGTATACTTATGGAAAAGATGAGACATGAAGTAACAGGTAAGGTTGTAAGTGCTAAAAATGATAAAACTATTACAATTTTAGTTGAAACTTATAAAAAAGATCCAAAGTATGGTAAACGTGTTAAGTATTCTAAAAAATATGCAGCACATGATGAAAATAATATAGCTAAAGTTGGAGATATAGTAAAAGTTGTAGAAACTAAACCTCTATCAAAGACTAAAAGATATAGCTTAGTAGAAGTAGTTGAAGAAGCCGTAATTTTATAGGCACTTTACAATGAGAAGGAGGATACAATTATGATTCAACAACAAAGTCGTTTAAAAGTTGCTGATAATTCTGGAGCTCGTGAATTAATGGTAATTAGAGTTCTTGGCGGAAGCAAAGTTAAAACTGGAAATATCGGTGATATTGTAGTTGGAACAGTAAAAAAAGCAACTCCAAATGGTAACATATCTAGCGGTAAAGTCGTAAAAGCGGTTATCGTAAGAAGCAAGTTTGGAATGCGTAGAGATGATGGTTCATATATCAAGTTTGATGATAATGCTTGCGTTATTATTAAGGATGATAAGACACCAGTTGGAACAAGAGTTTTAGGTCCAGTAGCACGCGAATTACGTGATAAAGATTTCATGAAAATTGTTTCGTTAGCAAAAGAAGTGTTATAGACCTTTTAAGGAGGAAATCATGAATTTAAAAGTTGGAGATAAAGTAATTGTTATTGCTGGTAAGGATAAAGGCAAGGAAGGAAAAATTATTGCTAAGAAAGGTGAAAAAGTTTTAGTTGAAGGAATTAACATGGTAAAAAGACATGTTAAGCCTAATGGACAAGACCAAAATGGTGGAATTGTTGATAAAGAAGCTTTAATTCATGTATCTAATGTAATGATGATCGATCCTAAGACTAAAAAACGTACTAGAATAGCAAAAGAAACAGATAAAGACGGAAAAAAAGTTAGAATTTCTAGCAAGTCAAAATCTAAGTTAGACTAATAAGGAGGGTAACTATGAACAGTTTAAAAAAACAATATAATGAACAAATCGTTCCTGAGTTAATAAAAAAACATAATTACACTACTGTCATGGCTGTACCAAAGCTAGAAAAGATCGTAGTTAATATGGGAGTTGGTGATGCAACATTAAATAGTAAGCTTTTAGATGTTGCAGTAAGCGAACTTGAAAAAATAACTGGTAGAACACCTGTTATTACAAAAGCAAAGAAATCAATAGCTGGTTTTAAATTAAGAGAAGGACAAGCAATTGGTTGTAAAGTAACACTTCGTGATGAAGCTATGTATACATTCCTAGAAAAGTTAGTTAGAATCGTGTTACCACGTGTACGTGATTTTAGAGGTATCTCACCAAAGGCTTTTGATGGAAGAGGAAATTATACTTTAGGTATTAAAGAGCAAACAATATTTCCAGAAATAGTTTACGATGAAGTAGTAAAAGTACGTGGAATGGACATTGTTTTTGTTACAACAGCAAAAACAAATGAAGAAGCATTAGACTTATTAAAAGGATTTAATTTACCTTTTAAAAAGTAAGCAAAGAAAGGATATATAAATGGCAAAGAAAAGTATGGTCGTTAAGAATAAAAGACCAAAGAAATTTAAAGTTCAAGAATATACTCGTTGCAACAGATGCGGTCGTCCACATTCAGTAATGAAAAAGTTTGGTATCTGCCGTATTTGCTTTAGGGAATTAGCTTATAAAGGTGAAATCCCTGGTGTAAAAAAGTCGAGTTGGTAGAATAAATATACGAAAAAGGGAGGATTCATATGTCAGTAACAGATCCAATCGCAGATTTACTTACGCGTATGCGTAATGCAAATCAAATGCGTTACAATGAAGTAGTTGTTCCTTCATCTAATGTTAAACTAAGAATAGTTGAAATATTAAAAGAAGAAGGATATATTGCAAATTACAAAATAGAAAAGAATGAAGTTCAAGATAATATTATTATTACTTTGAAATATGGAAATAATAAAGAAAGAGTTATTTCTGGTTTAAAAAGAATTTCTAAACCAGGACTACGTGTATATGCTAAAGCAGAAGAAATTCCAACTGTATTAAATGGTCTTGGAATATCTATCGTATCTACATCAAAGGGAATTATGACTGGTAAAGAAGCTAGAAAAGAAAACCTAGGTGGAGAAGTATTAGCATACGTATGGTAATTCTTAGTAAGGGAGGAAAACAAAGATGAGTCGTATCGGAAACAGAGTTTTAACTATTCCAGAAGGAGTTACAGTTAAAGTTGAAAACGGTTTAGTCACTGTTACAGGACCTAAAGGAGAATTATCATTAAACTTAAATGCTAATATTAGCGTAAGTGTTGAAAATGCTGAAGTTAAGGTTGCAAGAAACAGTGAAATTAAAAAGACAAAACAAATACATGGTACAACAAATGCTTTAATCGCTAACATGATTGAAGGTGTATCAAAAGGTTATGAAAAAGCCTTAGAAATAATTGGTGTTGGTTATCGTTTTAACGTTAAAGGTAAAGAATTAGAAATTAATGCTGGTTATTCACATAAAGTAAATTTAACTATTCCAGAAGGTATTACAGTAGAACAAGTAAGTGCAACTGAAATTAACATTAAAGGAATAGATAAAGAAGCAGTAGGAAAATTTGCTGCAGAAATAAGAGAAGTTAGAAAACCAGAACCATATAAAGGTAAAGGTATTCGTTATAAGGGTGAACATATTCGCCGTAAAGAAGGAAAGAAAGCTTCTAAATAATAGGAAAAGGAGATTATTACAATGATAAATAAAACATCACGTAATGAAGCTCGCAAGGCTAGACATGCTAGAATTAGAAATAAAGTTAGTGGAACTAGTGAGTTACCAAGATTATGTGTATTTAGATCAGCTAAAAACATTAGTGCTCAAGTAATAGATGATGTGAAAGGTGTTACATTAGTTAGTTCATCTTCATTAGATAAAGATTTAAGCATTAAAAATGGTGGTAACATAGAAGCAAGCAAGCTTGTAGGAGCTTCAATTGCAAAGAAATGCAAAGAAGCAAAAATAGAAAAAGTAGTATTTGATAGAGGTGGATACCTTTATCATGGACGTGTTAAAGCACTTGCAGATGCAGCACGTGAAAATGGTTTAGAATTCTAAAGGAGGGTAACAAAGTGGAAAGAAAAAGTTACAAACCACGCGAAAAGGAATATAACGAATCAGTTATTTCTGTAAATCGTGTTACAAAAGTTACTCAAGGTGGACGTCGCCTTCGTTTTGCTGCAACTGTAGCAGTTGGAGATGGAAAAGGTAAAGTTGGCCTTGGAACTGGTAAAGCAAATGAAGTTCAAGATGCAATTAAGAAGGCTATTGGAAACGCAACTAATAATATGATTAAAATTGATTTAGTTGAAGATAGAACAGTTTCTCATGATGCTATTGGTTCATCTGGAGCTGCAAAAGTTTTAATTAAACCTGCTAAAGCTGGTACTGGTATCATTGCTGGTGGTTCAGTTCGTATGATTCTTGAATTAGCAGGAGTTAAAGATATCATTTCAAAATCACTTGGATCTAATACAAAAATTAATACCGCAAGAGCAACTATGGATGCTTTAAAAAACCAAAGATCGGCAGAACATATAGCTGAATTAAGAGGTAAATCTGTAGAGGAGATTTTAGGATAATGAAATTACATGAATTAAAATATAATGAAGGTTCTAAAAAAGATATTAAAAGATTAGGTCGTGGTTCTAGTAGCGGTACTGGAAAGACAAGTGGTAGAGGAGAAAATGGACAAAACTCTAGAAGTGGTGGAGGAGTTAGAATTGGTTTTGAAGGTGGACAATTACCACTATATAGAAGACTTCCAAAACGTGGATTTTCTAACGCAATGTTCAAGAAAGTTTATGCAACAATAAACGTATCAGATTTAAATAAATTTGAAGATGGTACTGTAGTTTCTCCAGAATTATTAAGAGAAATGGGAATTATTAAGAATGAATTATCTGGTATTAAAGTACTTGGTAATGGTTCTTTAGATAAGAAATTAACAGTTAGAGCACATAAGTTCTCTAATCAAGCAAAGGAAAAAATAGAAGCCAAAGGTGGAAAAATAGAGGTGATGTAAGATGTTTAAAAACATTAAGCAAATCTTTTCTGCCAGGAATAAAGATATAAGAAAGAAAATCTTATTTACACTTCTAATATTATTTATATATAAACTAGGTACAGCAGTACGTGTTCCTGGTACAGAAAACATAACTGAAGATTTAGGATTCTTGGAACTATTAAACGTAATGGGTGGTGGTTCTTTAAAGAATTTCTCAATTTTCGCACTAGGTGTTACTCCATATATTAGTGCATCAATAATTATTCAATTATTGCAAATGGATATTATTCCATACTTTTCTAATTTAGCTAAAGAAGGTCATACTGGAAGAGTTAAATTAAATAAAATTACTAGATATTTGGGAATAGTACTAGCATTCTTACAAGGACTTGTTATGTCATTCTCATTTCTAGGGGCATCAAGTGGTGCTGTTGAATATTTAAGAGTATCAATAATATTAACTGCAGGAACTTGTTTCCTACTATGGCTAGGTGATCAAATAACTAGTAAGGGTGTTGGAAATGGTGTTTCAATGCTTATTATGGCAGGTATTTTAATTAGTACTCCAACAATGATGAAAGATGCTTTTTCTTCATTCGTTGTAAGTGGAACTGTACAAGAAGTTTCACTAGGTGTAACTAAGTTTATATTATTCTTACTTGCTTATATTCTAATTATTGTTGGTGTTGTGTTTATTGAAAAATCTGAACGAAGAATACCTGTTCAGTATTCAAATAAGACACTAACAGCATATGGAGCTAAACAAACTTATATTCCATTTAAATTAAACTCAGCAGGAGTTATGCCAGTAATTTTTGCATCAAGTTTAATTTCAATACCATCGTTAATTGCTACATTCTTAAAAAAAGATTCATTTTCTTTGTTTGTGAATAAGTATATTAACTACAATACGGTAACAGGATTTATATTATATATTTTATTAATAATATTATTCACTTATTTATATACATTTATGGCATCAGGTTTAAGACCAAAGGAATTAGCTGAAAACTTAAATAAACAAGGAGGTTATGTTCCAGGTGTTAGACCAGGTAATGAAACTAAAAAGTATATAACTAAAGTATTATCGAGAACAACTTTTATGGGAGCAGTATTCTTACTAGTAATAGCAGGAATTCCAATATTAGTTTCTAATTTAAGTAGCTTACCTACTAACGTAACTGTAGGTGGTACAGGATTATTAATCGTTGTTGGTGTTGCCCTTGAAACATACAATCAAATTGAAAGTAGTTTATCTGCAAGAAAGTATGAAAGGAGTTATCGTAAATAATGAAAAATATTATATTTTTAGCACCACCAGCTGCTGGTAAAGGAACTTTATCAGAAATGTTAACAGAAAAATATGGTTATGGACATATTTCAACTGGTGATTTACTAAGAGAAGAAATAAAAAACAAAACTGAAATCGGAAAACAAGCTGAAAGCTTAATGAAAGAAGGTAAGTTTGTTTCCGATGATGTTATCGTTAAATTAATTTCTAATCGTATTACAAAAGATGATTGTAAAAATGGATATATATTAGATGGTTTTCCAAGAACTAAGGTTCAAGCTTTAAAATATGATGAATTATTAGAAAGTCTTGGAAAAGATTTAGGAATAGTAATATATATAGATATCGATAAAGATATGGCTATTAGAAGAGCTTGCTCTAGAATTACTTGTCCTAAATGTGGCAGAATATACAATAAATATTCTGAGGAAATGAAGCCTAAAACAGAAGGCATCTGCGATGATTGTGGTGAAAGTTTAGTACAAAGAGCAGATGATAATGAAGAAACATTTACTAAAAGATTTGAAGAGTATATTAATAAAACTATGCCTCTTTATGATTATTATAAAAATAAAGGCGTGCTTAGAGTTATTAAAGCTTACGAAAGTAAATATGATACTTTTGATGAAGCTATTAAAGTCTTAGAGGTTAAATAAATGATAAGTATCAAATCTAAAAGAGAAATAGAATTACTTAAAATAGCAGGTAATATAGTTTATGAAACACATAAATATATAAAACCTTTTATAAAACCAGGAGTAAGTTTATTAAAATTAGACTCTTTGGCTGAAGACTTTATAAGAAGTAAGGGTGCTACACCATCATTTAAAGGATATGAAGGTTTTCCTAATGCAACTTGTATTTCAGTAAATAATGAAGTTGTTCATGGTATTCCATCAAATAGAAAATTAAAAGATGGTGATATAGTATCTATCGATATTGGAGCTTGTTATAAAGGATATCATGGAGACTCTGCATGGAGTTATGCTGTTGGAAAGTTAAGTAGTGATTGTACTTATTTAATGGAACATACAGAAAAAGCTTTATACGAAGGTATAAAAGTAGTTAAGCCAGGAGCTAGAATTGGTGATATAGGTAATGCTGTTGAAAAATACGCAAATGCTCATAATCTTGGAATAGTAAGAGAATTGTGTGGACACGGCGTTGGTAATCACCTTCATGAATCGCCTGATGTACCTAATTATGGATTGCCTAATACTGGACCTGTCTTAAAAGAGGGAATGGTAATTGCAATAGAGCCAATGCTTAATTTAGGATCTGACGATATAGTAGTCGAGGATAACGATTGGACAATAACAACTTTAGATGGTAAGCCTTCTGCTCACTTTGAGCATACGGTTTTAGTAACTAAAGATGGTTATCAGATATTAACGGGAGAGTGATTATATGGCTAAAGAAGATGTAATCGAACTTGAAGGTAAAGTAACTGAACTATTAAAGGGCGGAGACTTTAAAGTTAGATTAGAAAATGGATATACTGTAGATGCTCGCGTTTCTGGTAAAATGCGAATGAATAAGATTCGTATCTTACCAGGTGATACAGTAGTCCTAGAGATGTCACCTTATGATTTAACACGTGGGCGTATAACCTATAGAAAATGATAGGAGGAATAAAAGATGAAAGTTAGACCATCAGTAAAGAAAATTTGTGATAAATGTAAAATTATTAAACGTAATGGGAAAGTAATGGTTATCTGTGAAAACCCAAAACATAAACAAAGACAAGGATAATTAATAGGAGGGTATTATGGCACGTATAAAAAACGTTGATTTACCAGATAATAAGAGAATAGAAGTTGCTTTAACTTATATTCATGGTATTGGTAGAAAATTATCAAGACAAATTTTAACAAAGTTAGATATTAACCTTGATACTAAGGCAAAAGATTTAACTACAGATGAAATTTCTAAGATTCGTGGTGAATTAGATAATTACCTATTAGAAGGTGATTTAAGAAGAGAAGTTTCAATGAATATTAAAACAAAAATGGAAATAGGTTCTTACCAAGGACATAGACATCGTCGTGGATTACCTGTTAGAGGACAATCTACTAGAAGTAATGCTAAGACTCGTAAGGGTAGAGGTAAGACTGTTGCTAATAAGAAGAAGTAGGAAAAAGGAGGGCATAACATGGCTTACAAATCAAGAAAACGTAAGGTAAAAAAGAATATACCTGAAGGACAAGCTCATATATATTCTACATTTAATAATACTATCGTAACTTTAACAGATAAAGATGGTAATGCAGTAGCTTGGGCTTCTGCTGGTACTTCAGGATTTAAAGGAAGTAAGAAAAAAACTCCATTCGCAGCTGGTATGAGTGCTGAAGCAGCTGGAAAAGCAGCATATGATTCAGGAATGAGAAAAGTTGAAGTTTTTGTTAGAGGATTAGGTTCTGGAAGAGAAACTGCAATTAGATCATTACAAACAGCAGGACTTGAAATACTATCTATTACAGATGTAACACCAGTACCACACAATGGTTGTCGTCCACCAAAACGTCCACGTGGATAATTTAATAAAAGGGAGTGAATTTCATATGATAAAATTCGAAAAACCAATATTCAAGGTAGCTGAATATGTAGAAAATAGAAATTATGGAAAATTTGAAATTGAACCTCTAGAAAGAGGTTTCGGTACAACAATTGGAAATGCACTTAGAAGAGTAATGTTATCTTCATTGCCAGGAGATGCTATAACTAGTGTTTATATAGATGGTGTACAACACGAATTCCAAACTATGGATGGTGTTATAGAAGATGTAACAGGAATCATATTAAATTTAAAAAATGTAGTTGTTAAAAATTATAGTAATGAACCTAAAACATTAAAGTTAAATGTTGAAAAAGAGGGTGTTATAACAGCAGCTGATATTGAAAAAGATGCAGATGTTGAAATAATTAATCCAGAACAAGAAATAGCTACATTAGTTAAAGGTGGAAAATTAAGCATGGAAATGACTGTTAATAGTGGTCGTGGATATGTTAGAGCAGAAGCTAATAAGAAATTATTAGGGGATGTTAAGTTAAATACTATAGCAATGGATTCTAACTTTTCACCAATTGAAAGAGTTAATTATGAAGTAGAAGGTGCTCGTGTTGGACAAGATGATACTTACGATAAATTAACTATGGAAATATGGACAAATGGTTCTATGAAACCTGAAGAAGCAATTGCACTTGCATCAAGAATTATAATAGAACACTTTGATATTTTAACTAAGTTAGATGAAATAGCTGATGAAACTGGTCTTATGAAACAAAACGTTGATGATTCTAAGACTAAAGCATTAGAGTTATCTATTGATGAATTAGAATTCTCAGTAAGAGCTTATAACTGCTTAAAGAGAGCTAATATAAACACATTACAAGATTTAACTCAAAAGAGCGAAAATGAAATGATGAAAATCCGTAATTTAGGAAAGAAATCATTAAAAGAAGTAATTGACAAAGTAAAAGAAATGGGCTTCTCATTTAGAAATGATGATTAAGAATTAAGGAGGAATTAAGATGGCTTATAGAAAATTAGGACGTACTTGTAAACATAGAAGAGCTATGCTTTCAAATTTAACAAGAGCCTTAATTAAAAATGAACGTATTGAAACTACTGAAACTAGAGCTAAAGAAGTACGTAAGTGTTTTGATAAAATGGTTACATATGGTAAAAATGGTAGCTTAGTTTCTAGACGTAATGCACTAGCTTTCTTAGAAAATGATAACGAAGCTGTAACTAAAGTATTTGGTGAACTTGCTAAACGTTATGAAAATAGAAATGGTGGATATACTAGAATACTTAAATTAACAGAAAGAAAAGGCGACGATGCTTTAATGGTTGTCTTAGAGTTAGTTGATTAATTATTATAAAGACTGGTTTTATAACTGGTCTTTTAATTTACATAAAAAAATAAGAGTTAGCATTTGACTATTTATCTATCAAAATGCTATTATAATTATATAGAAAATATGAAAGGTGCTTTTATTATGATATTTAGAAAAGAGAAAAAAGAAAATAATACCATTAAGGGTTTAATAGTTGTATTTGCTATTATAGTAACTTTTACTTGTGGATATTTGCTAGGATTATATTCTGATGATAATATTAGTAAAAAAAGAACAAATAAAAAAGAAACAATAGAGAAAAAAAGTGTAGTAAAAAAAGTGCATACTAAAGATTATAAAGATGAAGAAGGTAACCCTTATATAGAAGTATATTATGAAAATCAAAAATTAGATTTAGAATATGAAGATAATAATATTATAAA
>ERZ1034925.615-NODE-615-length-14725-cov-6.170279_pt1 | contig 14725 bp, 6 predicted proteins | sample MGYA00520687_ERZ1034925 | MGnify/ENA primary metagenome ERZ1034925 (study PRJEB33766, sample SAMN09781758) | gut metagenome | biome: gut microbiome | host: Homo sapiens | place: Madagascar | study: EMG produced TPA metagenomics assembly of the PRJNA485056 data set... | reverse complement strand
CGAAGAACGGAGAAATCGTAGTTATTCACGGAGAAGAGACATGAGCATGAAGGACGAAAGTCCGGAAAGCGAATGGCTGAGGCGATTTCGGGAGTTCGAAGAACGGAGAAATCGTAGTTATTCACGGAGAAGAAATAAGCGAAATACAGCATGCCTGCTAGCAGGCAAAGCTGTGTAATTATTTGCTATATAAAAATTACGAAAGGAACAGCGGTTATGAACGGAAATCCATCAATAGAAAAAGGCGACTATATCAAACCGAAAAAAGCCTGGCGGTTGTTGAAGACGGCAGACGATGAGAACGTAACCGCATATATATTTGGAGTCAGCGGAACCGGAAAAAGTGAGTTGATCACCCATTATCTGGGTAAGAGAAAATACAATCTGTTCCATGCAGGAGAAATAACGGCAGAGAACCTTGAGATCCCGGAGAAAACAGCCAGAAAGATTGTTGTGATCGATGATATACATGAGCTTACATGGGAAGAAGATGATGAACTCCGAAACGCAATTTTTAATTTAATTATAAGAGAGGATATCTGGATGATCCTGGCAGGCAGATGTCCTGTTCCCCCATGGCTTTCAACACTGCGCTTCCGGGAAGGATTTTATATTATAGATGAAAGCATGCTTATTATGGATATGCCGTCAATCTTGAAATATATAGAACTGACACAGATGGTTCTGACTGAAGAGCAGAAGAAGCGACTGGCAAGAGAAACCTATGGTATGCCATTTGCATTAAGCGTAGCAACAACCATGTACTACGAACTGGGATACGAAAATGGATTGTCCGATCCGGAGTACGACGAGTACTCAAGAAAAGTAACAGAGCAGATGTGGAATTATCTGGAGTTCCATGTATACGATAATTGGGATATCCAGATGCAGGATTTTCTGATGAAAATATCGATCGTAGATACATTTACCATACGGCTGGCTGAGATGATCACGGGAGCGAATGATGCAGAGAATCTGATCGAGCATGCAAGATGGATGGGTAATTTCTTAGATGAACAGATGGGAGCAAACGGAGAAAAAATCTATAAGCTTCGAGATCATATGCGGTTATCCATGTTGCGCAGAATGAACAGAAAATATACAAAAGAACAGATAAAAAATGTATATGAAAATGCAGGATTGTTTTATCAGTTAGCAGGCAGACCTTTACAGGCACTTGAAATGTACGAGAAAGCAGACTCGATGGAACGGATGGTATCTATTCTGATCGATAATGCAAGAAAATCAGCAAACAGTGCGTATTATTATGAATTGAAGAAATATTATTTTGCGTTGTCGGAGGAGATCGTGAAGAAAAGTCCGGAACTTATGTGTGGCATGAGTATGCTGCAATCGCTGTTGTTGAATCCGGAGGAAAGTGAACGCTGGTATTCGGAGCTGCAGGCATTTGCAGACAGTCATCAGGGCAGTATTCGAAAGGCAGCAAAGAATAATCTGCTGTATCTGGAGATCGGATTGCCTCATAGAGGTTCAGCAGATATGATAAGTATTATGAAGAATGCATATCGACTGGTATTTGACAGGCAGGCGACATTGGGCGAATTTTCGGTTACTTCTAACCAACCGTCTATGATGAATGGAGGAAAAGATTTCTGTGAATGGAGCAAAAAAGACCGCGAACTGGCAGGCAAGATAGGTAAGCTTGTGGAATTTGTTCTTGGCAAATACGGCAAAGGGCTGATCAATCTGGCATTGGCAGAGAGCTTTTTTGAAAAAGGCGAAGACAATTACGAGGTGGCTGTCCTTGCAAATAAAGGTCGTATGCAGGCAGAAGCCGGAGGCAAGATTGAACAGTGCTTTGTAGCTGACGGTATCCTTGCATGGCTTCATATTATAAACGGAAAAGTTCAGGAGGCAGAAGAAGTTCTCCGAAGCTTTTACGAGAAAGCTGAAAAGGAGGGGGCAGTAAAGCTGTTGCCGAACATACAGACATTTCTTGCCCGATGTTCACTGTATAAGGGCGAATGGACAGAAGTAAACCGGTGGATGGATCAGACGGTAGATGAGAATGTGGAATTTTCAATCTATGACAGATTTATTTATCTTACAAAGGTTCGGGTATACATTCAACGAGGCAAATATGAACAGGCATACAGTTTATTGGTGAAGCTTCAGTATTATGCCGAAGTCATGAAACGTACTTATATTCAGATCGAGTGCAGATTACTGATGGCGATCACGATGTATCGTATGGGAAATAAAGCCTGGCGGGAAGAATTGCAGGCAGGGATAAAGGAAGCGGCAGATTATCATTTTGTAAGAGTGATTTCCAGAGAGGGAGCAGCTGTCTATCCGCTGCTTCAGGCATTGCCATTTGTACCGGAAGAGGTGGAAGATGATCCGGAACTTATAAAAAAGAATCGTCAGTATCATAGACAGGTGATGAAAGAGACAGAGAGTGTTGCAAGATCATATCCGGGATATCTGAAAATGGGAAAGGCAGAAGTCCGGATAAGTGAGACTGGTATCCGTATCATCAAACTTCTGGCAGAGGGATTCTCCAGGATCCAGATTGCGGAGCAGCTTAATATGACGGAGGCAAATGTAAAATATCATATGGCACAGACATATAAAAAACTGGGAGTAAAAGACAAAGCCGGCGCAGTTATGGAAGCGAAGAACAGGAATCTGATCTGATTCTGCATGTCATTTTTGGGGAAACAGCTTCGAAAATGGTAAAGAAATGGTAAAATAATGCAGAAAACAAGGCATTTTTGCAAGGTGTATTGCAAATTCTGCGTTATTTATATAAACTAAACTATATATTGGTTTGGGGACAAATACAAAAGGGTTAAGGAGGAAAAAAGCATGGATGAGAAAGAAGTATACGGAAATGAGGTTCGCAAACTTCGTGACAGTATGGGTATGAATCGTAAAAAATTCTGCGATTATTATGGAATCCCATATCGTACCGTGCAGGATTGGGAGGCCGGAAAAAGAAAGATGCCGTCCTATGTGCTTCGGATGATGAAGTACGTTGCCGAGAAGGAACAGATGATAAGAGTATCATAAAGTTCCGATTAAAATGAAATGATCTGTATACAAGGGCAGTCAGAAAATGACAGACTTGTATGCAGATCATTTTTTGCATTATAAGAAGTAAGATGTTTTGCAGGTTTTGTTTGGAAGTACAGGAGTGGCAGATGCCATTTGGCTCTTGTGGCGACATGCCATTGAATTCTGATGGATGTCCATATATAATGGTGTGGAAAAACGCCTAATGATAGATAAAGGCAGACTGTAGCACATAGGCCGAATTTGGAAACGGACAAGGAGATAAACAGATTTTTATGAGATTGAAAGAATATATACAGACAAAACGAATCATTGCAGACGGAGCATTTGGTACTTATTACATGTCATTATATGGAGATGGAAGTAAGCCGGAAAAAGGGCTTGCGGTTTCAAATCTTCCGGAGCTTGCGAATATAACAGCACCGGAGCGGGTCATTGGCATCCACACCGAATACATAGAAGCGGGAGCACAGCTTATCCGCACGAATACATTTGCATCAAACACAAAGAGCCTTTTAAGTGATACAGAAGCGGTAAAAGAGAATATCCGGGCGGCAGTTACATGCGCGAAGGCAGCGGCAGAAAAGGCGGAGCATGAGATTTATATTGCAGGAGATATCGGCCCGATCCCCGTCGAGGGTGTACCGCATTCCGATAACCTGACGAAGGAATATATCACGATCGGAGAGACATTTATCGAGCAGGGAATCGACATTCTGTTATTTGAGACATTTCCGGAACTGGAAACGATTCTCCCGGCGATCGCATATCTGAAAGAGACACATGACTGTACGATTCTGGTACATTTCAGTGTCAATCAGTTCGGCTATAGCAATACAGGCCTGTCTGCGAAACGACTGGTCGCGGATGCAGAGGCATGCAGATATATAGATGGCACCGGCTTAAACTGTGGTGTCGGACCGGGCCATATGAAGAAGCTGATCCGGAATATATCGGCAGACGATGCTACATTCCTTTCGGTATTCCCGAACTCCGGTTATCCGAAATATCTGAATAACCGTCTGACCTTTACGGATAATGCAGAATATTTTGCGGAGAAAATATCAGAGATCGCAGAGTCAGGCATCTGCATCTTCGGTGGATGCTGTGGAACAACACCGGATTATATTCGGAAGATAGCAGCAGGGATATCACCGGATTATCCGGTTGGCAGCAGGGAAACAGTGGCAGAGGTAACTGTATCTTCGGAGAAACCGGCATATGGTTTCATGGAGCGTCGGGTGAAGGATCCGTCCCATAAGCTGGTTGCAGTCGAACTGGTTCCTCCGTTAAATGCAGATGATGAGAAGTTACTCGATGCAGCGCATATATTAAAGAATGCAGGAGTCGATGTCGTGACTTTCCCGGATTCTCCATCGGGAAGAACCAGAGCCGATTCGGTATTGATGGCAGAGAAGATAAGACTTGAGACAGGACTGTGCGTTATGCCGCATATTTGCTGCAGAGATAAGAATGCGATCGCGATCCGTTCCACGATACTTGGAGCAAGTCTGAACCATATCACGAATTTCCTTTTGCTGACAGGTGATCCGGTTCCCGTATTATTCCGTCAGACGACAAAGAGCGTGTTCAATTTCGACTCTGTAGGAATGATGAAGATCGTTCAGGAAATGAACAGTGATACATTTAGCGAGCACCCGGTTACATATGGCGGTGCAATCAATCATAACCGGATGAATACAAAGGCAGAGACAGAACGAATCCGAAGAAAGATGGCGGCAGGAGCGACATTTTTTATGACCCAGCCGATCTTCTCGGCAGAGCAGGCAGAGATTATAAGGCAGATGAAGAAAGAGACCGGAGCTACGATCCTTGTCGGACTGATGCCGCTTGTCAGCAGGAAAAATGCTGTCTTTATGAAGAATGAAATGACGGGTATCGAGATACCGGATTCAGTTATAGATCGTTACAGAGAGGATATGAGCAGAGAAGAAGGAGAAAATTGTGGTATCCGGCTTGCCAGAGAATTCATGGCAATGACCGATGATTTTGCAGACGGATATTATTTTTCATTCCCATTTAACCGCGTCCATATGTTGAAAAAGATATTAGGATAATGATAGAAGTACGCCATTGCTAAGATTCTAGATGGTGAAAAGCTTACATGACAGATAAGACAGAAACAGAGGGATACAGATGAAGTCAGAAACGAAAAAAGGCACTCTGATGACAGAGGGAAGCATCGTAAAAAATATATTATTTTTTGCAATTCCACTAATATTAGGAAATCTGCTGCAACAGTTGTATAACACAGCAGATTCGATTATCGTTGGTAATTTTGTAGGAAAGAATGCACTTGCGGCAGTCGGCTCCAGTACATCGGTGATTTACCTGCTGATCGCATTCAGTCAGGGCGCTTCCGTAGGTGCAGGTGTTGTAGTTTCCCAGTATCTGGGCGCAAAGAAGAAAAAAGAGACAGAGGATGCTGTTCATACAGCCCTTGCGATATCTGTTATATTAGGCGTGATCCTTACGATCGGTGGTGTTCTGTTCAGCCGCAGACTTCTTTTGTGGATGCATACCCCGGAAGAAGTATTTGACGGCGCAGTTCTCTATCTGCAGATTTATTCTGGTGGACTGTTATTCAATGTTCTATATAACATGGCAGCAGGCATCCTGAACGCAGGTGGTAATTCGAAGCGTTCACTGATCTACCTTGCGTATGCATCGGTTACAAATATCATCCTCGATCTGGTTCTGATCCGGGGCTTTGGCATGGGTGTAGAAGGCGCTGCGATCGCAACAGATATCAGTCAGGTGGTATCAAGTGTTCTTGCGATCGGTTATCTGATGCGCGTAAAAGCAGATTACAGAGTTTCTCTGAGAAAGATAAAGATACATAGACAGATGGCAAGACGTATCGTGAAGATCGGACTTCCAACCGGAATCCAGAATATGGTCATTTCCCTGTCAAATATCCTTGTGCAGTCCAGTGTGAACGGATTCGGAGCAGATGCGGTAGCAGGATTTGGTGCATATCTGAAGATCGACGGATTCAATATCCTTCCGGTTATGAGTATCAGCATGGCAGTTACGACATTTACCGGACAGAATTATGGAGCTGGAAAGATAGACCGGGTAAAGAAAGGCATGTGGGTGACGATCGCGATGGGATTGATCTATACGATCACCACAGGAATCCTGCTTCTGGTATTTTCAGACCCGTTGATGCGGTTATTCACAAATGATGATGCAGTCGTCGCATACGGAGAACTGGCGATGAAGTACTTCTGCCCGTTTTATTTCATTTTAAGTATCATGCACGGTCTGGCAGGAACCATCCGGGGGGCAGGAAAGAGTGTACCGCCAATGGTCGTACTGCTGACATCTTTATGTCTGTTCCGTATCGTGTGGATTCAGTTTATCCTTCCTACTTTCCATGATATTGACGGAATTTTTGTCTTATATCCGGTCTCATGGGCGTTCGGAGCGGCTCTTATGGTGCTCTATGCATGGAAGGGAAAATGGCTGCCTGCAAATACGGTCGGCAAACGGCTTTCTTAATTTAATAAACAAACTTAATCCTTGGCGAAATTTAATAAATACAACCTTACTGCTTTGTTGACTTTTTTATGGTAATAGCGTATGATATGATGAACTGGAACGTTTATGCCCTGGGGGTAGTCTGTTCATTTTTAGGCTAAGATTATATATCCGGTGCAGATCGTTAAACCAGATTATATATAAACAATTAAGAACAAGAATGCTAAACAAAGAAAAGAGAACTAAGAGCAACAAACAAATGGAGGTAAAGAGAATGGGAAGGAAAAGCAAAAAAATAATTGCGATTTTGTTATCTATGCTGATGGTCTTCTCAGTTTGTTCACCAATTACAGGGGGAGCAGGTCTTGGAAGTACCAGTGCAAAGGCCGGAGCGGAAGCTCGGACAGCGACGGCGTCGGATGCGGATGTCAGATTATATGGAGCCATGAGAGCGAGTGGAGATAAATATGATCTTTCAACATACCTTGACAGTGTTACAGTTGGAAAAAAGGAATCCGGCACTTATGTAGAAACAGATAAGGTTTTCGATGGAGATGATATTCAGATCAGTATAAAGTATACTATGCCAGATGGCATTATTTCTGAGGAGAATAATCAGGTAACTTATCAGTTGCCGGGAAACATTAAACTTTCATCAGAGATAAAAGATGGAGTAGTAAAAAGTGGTGACCTGACAGTTGGTACTTATACTATTGATGAGAATGGCTTAGTTACAATAACTTACAGAACAGATATGAGTAACTTTAATCCATCAAAGAAGTTCCCGGGTACATTGATCTTTAATTGTTCAGCAAATGCAAATAAAAAACAGGAAGAAGATTCTATCAGTTTTGATGGAAGTGGAACAACGATTAAGGTTGTTCCGGCAAAGGATGCATTTGATATTGATGCAACCAAAACAGGTGGTTCTTACGATTCTGCAACAAATAAAATACATTATACAGTTAAGGTATCTTCTGTAAAGGGAACCAGAGATACGGTAACAGTAACAGATACTGTGAATGATGCAAGTGGTATGTTTACCATTGATGCAAGCAGCATTAAAGTAAATGGAACTTCCTATAGTACCGGAGTGACAGTCGGTAAGACAAGTGAGAACAAAAGTACTATGACGATCAAGGATCTTCCAAAGCTTGATGCGGGAGAATCTTATACGATTGAATATGATGTTGATGTTGATCCGGATCAGGTGAAAGACCTGAATGGTTCCAAATGGATTAACAATCAGGCAAAAGTTGAAAGTAAGGATGAGGATGCAGATTACAGCAAAGAAGCAAATGTTAACACAGAAGTAAAACATGAGGTGCTGACAAAGGGAGCTAGTGTATCAGGAAGCACGATTACATGGACGATCACAGTTAATGATGTAGGAGAGAATCTGAATGGCTTTACCTTAAAGGATGTTCTTACTCCGCCGGCGGGAATGACGATTGATACCAGCGATATTAAGAATTTTACTGTTACACCTGCAAAGGATGGACTGACAGCAGATAAGTTATTTGGTTCAGGATATACCTTTACAGACGATGATACGAATAAATACACAATTACATATAAATACACTTCAGAAAATGATATAAGAGATACTGAAGAAAAGTATAAGAATGATGCAGAACTGTCTGATCAGGATACAGATTATACCGCATCCAAAGATGCAACGATCGGAAAATCAGATTATCAGTATAAGAATTTCAAGAGTGCGTCGAATGAGACAGAGCAGGGAGGCGTCTATACCTGGAAGATAGGTGTCAGAATACCGGAAAGCGGAATACCTGCCGGCAGCTACACCAAAGATACCTTGGGAGATAAACTGATAATTAATAAGGATACATGGAGTATCACAGGTCTGCCGACAGGTGCTGAACTTGTATTCCATGGTACAGATGGTATAGATTATACAGATATAAATGATCTGCCGGATGGCGTAAATGCAGATGAATTTACGATCAACTATACACAGGATATACAGCGAACAGAATTATTAAAGGAAATCAGAATCCAATATACGACTTATGCCGACTATACAGGAATGAGCGAAGGGGATAAGAGAGTATTCCAGAATACTACGGCTCTTACGATCAATGGTAAGACAGAGCAGGATTCAGCAAATCATGAGTATGAGATTAAGACTCCGATGATTAAGTATGTAAATTCTGAGTCGGGTGATTGGAGTTGGAAGGCTGATGGCGAAAATAGTGTATTGGATTGCACAAATGCGTCATATGGCAAACTCAGATATCGTATCGCAATTAATCGCGATGGAGGACTGACTAATACGACATCTGATGTAGTTATTACGGATGAATTACCGGATGGTGCTACATGGGCTGAGGCGGAAGGCGTATATGCATATAGATATGATAGTAGTAAAAATGAGTATAAATCAAACTTAACAACAACTCAGTCTGGCAATAAACTGATATTTACACTGGATAAATCAGTATTTTCGACATCAGAGATTATTTATATCGAATATACATTGAATATGCCGAAGAAAAAGGGAAGTTATACAAATAAAGCTTCCATTGATGGCACAAATATATCTTCACAGATTACGCAGAAAGTCACGGGGGACAATACCTCTGATAATACTATAAGCAAAAATGGTGTTCAGCAGTTAGATGCAGATGGTAATGCAACATCTAAGATTAAATATACTGTAATTGTAAATCCGGATGGAGCGGATCTGCTTCCTGATTCCGATACAATTACACTTACAGACAAGTTGAGCACTATTGATGCTAATCTTCAGTCAGTTATCTTTAACAAAGATGATGTGGTGGTATATAACTATGATGAATTAGCAGCGGATAAAAAAGGACAACGTATATCTTCCGGCTTGTATCAGGTAGATACCTCAACGGCACAGACGATAGATGGAAATAATCGTGTATCATCTATCATATTTAAAGTGCCGGATGAGACTCCTCTGGTTATTGAGTATACCTATGATATACAGTATTCATCTAAGATGGCAGATCCGACAGTAAAGATCAGTAATGCCATTTCATTAGATGGAACATCATACCATAAATCAAATGATATTAATTATACTGTCGCCTCATCATCAGCGACAGCGGGCAATAATCCTAGCCTGACCTTATATAAGACGGATTCAGGAAATATACATGTGAATCTTTCAGGTGCAAAGTTCCGTATGGAGAAGTTCGATTTTGACTCGACCAGTAAGACTGGAACATGGAATACAGAGAGTGAGATTCAGATTCCTGAGACAGGTTTGAACCTGACAACAGACAGCCAGAAAGCATCTGCCGATGATATTGTAGTAGAGAAGAAAGTATTATATAGATTAGTAGAGACGGAAGCTCCAACGGGATATACGATTGACAGTACTCCTATCTACATGATGTTTGGTACTGGCGGTAGTGATGAATCCTTATCGGATCTTAAGAAGGAGATTAAAGACAACGGCTTACAGTCTGCTGCAGGTTTACAGGATAATACGACGATTCATTTCTATATTGGTAAGGGTATGACAGATACTATTACGAACGATATAGATGATACAACAGTAGTTATAAGAAAAGAGTGGCAGAATGCAGATGGAAGTGCATTGACACCAACAAATGCACAGAGTGCAACCATTACGTTAAAACAGCAGAAGTATGAGAGAAATGGTGGAGATTATAAGACTGTAACGGTACATAATAAGTATGCTTGGAACAATACTCAAGAGGGGGTGGCGACTTACTATGTAAAACCTGGAACAAGCTGTACAATAACCTGGAATAATGGTTATGGTGCTTCTGGTGCGGATTTGACAGTAAGTACAAATGGAGGAACAGCTGAGACAAAATCTTTCACAAGTGAGTCATCGACTGCAAGAACTTATACGTTTACAGTGGATGCAGATACTGATATTACATTTGCGCCAGATGATAACTGGTGGGATAACCCTGTAACTCCTGTAAATAATTGGCCGGTAGCTGTATCTGCAGAATATCAGGAAGCAATTTTTGAAGCGACAGGAACAGCAACATCTGTATTTGCAGATGCCGGAAGTACAACACCGGTGGATCATGTATATACATTGAGTAATAGTAATTCCTGGGAGGAGATAGTAACAAAACTTCCTACCAAGGATGGAGAAGGTATAAGATATTATTACTTTATTGAGGAAGCAGATATACCGGGATACAAGGTAACATATTCAGCTAATAATAAGACGGGTATTAGTAGTGGTATATTGACAGCTGTTAATAAGGCGGATGCTCAGGTTGTGACCGGAGATCTGAAATTGATCAAAAAGGATGAGGATAATAATTATTTAGGTGGAGCAATATTCTATCTTTATAATTATGATGCAACCAAGACTGATTTCAAAGGCTCTGTAGTTGGTCACGGAACTTCTCAGAGTGGAACGGGAGAACTTACAATTACAGGTTTAGCTGTTGGAAAGTATATATTGGAAGAAACAACAGCACCTTCCGGTTATTTAAAGCCAACAAGTACATGGACTGTAACGGTAACAGAAGATGCAGGAAAGGCTGTTGTGTCCATAGAGGGCTTAACAGCTGATGTAAATGGAGCATTTGGAATTATAAATTACAGTGAAACTCCGAAGGTCGGCAGTCTGAAGCTGACAAAGACAGTAAGCGGAGACAAGACGCTCACAGATGTAGCAGGAGATATCAGCTTTAAGATCACAGGACCAGACAGCTACAGCAAGACCGTAACCGGAGCAGAACTGTTAACAGCAGGTGGCAGTGTACAGATTGATGACCTTGCAGTAGGTGACTACACAGTAGTCGAAACAGTAGCAGGAATCACAGGTTATACATTAACAACCAGCCACAAGGTAGGAAGCGGAAGCGAGGTTGACGGAAAGACAGCAACGGCAGCCGTACCAAACGGCGGAACAGCAGAAGTAGCATTTACAAACAACTACAAGAAGCAGGTCGGAAGCCTGAAGCTGACAAAGACAGTAACGGGAGATAAGACACTGGATGAAGTAGCAGATGATATCAGCTTTGAGATAACAGATTCAGATGGCAACAGCAAGATAGTGAGTGGATCAGATCTGTTAGCGGCAGGTGGCAGCTATACCATTGATAATCTTGCAGTAGGTGACTACACAGTAACTGAAACAGTAGCAGGAATCACAGGTTATACATTAACAACCAGTCACAAGGTAGGAAGCGGAAGCAAAGTTGATGGCCAGACAGCAACGGCAGCTGTAACAGATGGAGCAACGATCGATGTCGAGTTCATAAACGATTACGCTAGAGAACTTACCTCTGTGACAGTTAAGAAGGTATGGAACGATAATAACAATAAAGCCAATAAACGTGCACCATTTGTAAACGTACAGCTTTATGCAGGAACAGCCGTTTCTGGTGTAGCAGTTCGGTTGGATGAGAATAATTCATGGACGCATACATGGACAAATCTTCCAAAGTATGATGATGCCGGACAGTTAATCTCATATAGCGTCAAGGAATTAAATGTACCGGCTGAATATACAGACAGCGTAACGACAGATCCTGTAACAGGCGAGATAACGATTACAAATACAAGAGTTGGAACTAAGGGCAAACTTGTACTTACAAAGATGGTTGTTGGTTCTGTAGATAAGACTACAGCAGCTAGCGCAATCGAGTTCAAGATTACAGATGAAGCCGGAAATGTCGAGACATATTCATTGAATGATTTCAAGTATGATGTGACTACAAAGCAGTATACATTGGAACTTGAAAAACCTGCTGGCAAATATACAGTAGAAGAAACCAAGTATGATATCGATGGATATGAGACCAAGAGCATCAAGTATGCGATTGGTACAGGACTTCAGAAGGATGGTAAGACAGTAGATGTTCAGGTAGAGATAGATGAGACAGTAGATGTAACATTTGTGGATACCTACGATGAGACCACAACTACAGAGACAACCACCGAAGATACTTCTGAGACGACAACTACGGAGACAACCACTGAAGATACTTCTGAGACAACAACCACAGAAAATACAACTGAGGCTACATCGGAGAAGACAACCGAGGTAACATCAGAGAAGACTACAGAAGTAACAACTACAGAGACAACAACAGAAACGACGACAGAGGAGACAGTAGATAAGCCAAAGACAGGTGATGATTCACCGATAGCTTTCCTTCTTATTATGATGTCAGTATCACTTGCGGGAGCAGGAACTGTTGTTTATAAGAAACGTAAGAATCAGAAATAATATCTGATAGCAAACAAAAATAAGACGCCGGACTGTCATAATTGACAGCCCGGCGTCTTTCGATAAGATTATCATATATATAAATAAGACAAGCCTGTCTGTGATGATGGCTACTGTGATCAGTAATGACATTCATGTAGTTTCGTAATGAGATACACTCTAGCTGTCAGCATCAAGCCCTTGTTTGAACCCGTAAGGGTGAGTTGGGGCGACTGCTGACAAATAAGCGGGTGTATCGAATAGAAACGAAATGAGTCATAACTGATCACAGTAAGCCGTTATTACAGATAGGCTTTTATATATGGTGATGTTATGCGAATATCTTATCAACAGGCTTTGCGACATACATAATGGTAAGCATCAGTGTGCAGGCAGCCCAGATGATAGGTTCGGTGATCGCTACGCCCAGGTATCCGAGGGCAGGTGCTAAGAACATAACAGCAAGGATCTTTCCGACCATTTCGATCGTGCTGGAAAGCACGGGAACAATCTTTCTTCCCATACCCTGCATAGCACAGCGAAGTACGAACAATGGTCCGAGTACATAGAAACAGCACATGCTGATTCGGATATACATAACAGCCGGATCGATTACAGCTGCGTCGCTTGTTCCGGCAACCAGACGGAGCAGAAGCGGAGCGGTTGGGAAACCGACCAGAATAATAAGTGTGGTTGCGATCGTATTTATAAGGATGCCGGCACGGATACCGGATTTTACACGGTCGATCCTTTTGGCACCGATGTTCTGACTGACAAAGGTTGTAACTGCGTTTCCGATAATATAGAGAGCTACATCGAGGATATCGAAGATCTTTCTTGCTGCGGTATGTGCAGTAATGATATTTGTACCTAGTTTATTGATAGAACTCTGTAAGGTAACAGTACCTATATTTACGATACAGCTCATGAATCCCATGGCGAGAGCGGATTGTACCAGATCGCTGAAATCTGTATGGGCAACTCTGTATTCATCTTTTTGGGGGATCAGGAAGTCACATTTTGAGAAGATGTATATAAAACATGCAACACCGGCAACTGCCTGTGAGATAACTGTAGCGATAGCTGCTCCGGCAACACCTGAATGGAAGCCCTGAATGAATAACAGATCCAGTCCGATGTTCAGCACAACTGCGATGCCAAGGAAGATCAATGGGGTCTTGCTGTCACCGACAGCACGCAGCAGATTTGCACCAAAATTGTAAATTGCTGAAAAGATAAGTCCTGCTAAAATGTATTTGACGTACTTGTCAGCCATATGTATAATTTCCTCAGGTGTACCAAGAAGCACCAGGAGGTCATATATAAACAGAAGTCCAACGATCGTAAGAACGATGGAAGTAACAAAGGTGAGGATTGCTGAGACACCGATACATTTTCGCATGTTTTTCTGATCCTGAGCACCGAAATACCGGGCGATCGGGATCGATAAGCCGAGCGTGGCGCTGTTCAGAAATCCGATCAGTGTATTCGAGATGACACTGGTTGCTCCGACGGCTGCAAGCGCATCGGGATTGATACAGTTTCCGACAATGGCAGAATCACAGAAGCTATAGAACTGCTGTGCGATCTGTCCGAGAATCATTGGAAGGGCATAGAGCCATATTACTTTTATTGGTTTTCCTTCGGTTAAATCTTTCATATTATATAACTTGCAGAACGCCATCAGACGCTGCTTTCTCCTTTCGTACTATTGAATTATATACATTTTTGGGAAAGTGTAAAGAGAAGTAAACATAAAAAAAGGTACAGAAAATTTACAATCAGATTTGGTGAAAATGACAGATTGTGGAAGAAAATGAAAATTGCTGCATGAAAATGGATAGATATATCATGGATTATGCAGTATGATATGTAAGATAAGTTTAGGTTTTATCGGAAATAATGTATGTTAGAATAAAAAGTTAGAAGGATTGGATACGAATGAAAAAAGATAATCAGAAAGATGAAAAGATATCTAAT
>ERZ1034925.608-NODE-608-length-14806-cov-25.343706_pt1 | contig 14806 bp, 11 predicted proteins | sample MGYA00520687_ERZ1034925 | MGnify/ENA primary metagenome ERZ1034925 (study PRJEB33766, sample SAMN09781758) | gut metagenome | biome: gut microbiome | host: Homo sapiens | place: Madagascar | study: EMG produced TPA metagenomics assembly of the PRJNA485056 data... | reverse complement strand
ATGTAATTGCTAAAATTTATTTTTTAATAGTAATTTTTGATATTAAAAGCAAATATTTTTTCTTGTTATTACTGGGTTTTGCGTATTTGTAACAAAATGTAAAGAGATATGCAACAAAAAAGGCAATTTTTAAAAACAAAAATACTTTATATAAATACGAGGATACAAAACACGGAGATATTAAAAAATGGGATTTTTGCTTTTACAATATGAATATCAAAGAGCAAATCGCCAATGCAATCTATTAACACGTACTGGTATACGTCTTAATGATCAGATTGTTAGATACACCAAACGTATCTCAAAGATGGAATCAGTATTTTCTAAACAAAAAACAAGATTAGAAAATCAATATACTCAAAAGAGTAATTTGATGAATTCTAGAATTTCGTCTGCAATGTCAATGGGAGCACAAAACTTACAAAATGCTATCGCAAGTTGTGTTGTTGGTGGCGTAAGTTTAGGCCAATTCATTAGAGTTGGTGATTTCCAAGCACAAGCTGGTGGTGCACAAGGAACTGACGACAACACTCAAACTTCACAAAATCAAGCAATGTTAGCAGCATTATCAAATGCAGCATCACAAGCAAAAGGAATTCTTCAAACATTGATTCAAAATGCTTTAGAAGCAGACCAAGAAAAATTGGAAGCACAAGAAAATGCTCAATTAGAACCAATTTCAGAAAAAGAAGGCGACCTTCAAGCAGAACAAACAACAAACGATGCGCTTATCACTCTTTGGGAACAACGCAGAGATGCAGCGAAGGAAAAATTACCAGATGGTATCCAAAACAGTATGGGCCACTACGGTATCAAATAATAGTCATTTTGATTGTGATTATAATAGTAATATCAATAAGAATAAAAGAAATCGACCTCCACCGGTCGGTTTCTTTTTTTTTGTATATAAAAAATGATTTTTGTAATATTATAAATGGTATGGTTGATGTTGAAAAAATTTATCAAATGTTTATCCTTGGGACTGGTAATCTTGATTTACCATTAGAACATGGTCTTGGTGGGGTTATATTTTTTACAAAAGATATTGAATCTAAAAGTCAATTTATATCTCTAATAGACTCAATTAAAAATAAAGCAAAGTTACCATTATTTTTATCAATTGACCAAGAAGGTGGACGTGTAGAACGTACAGAAAATATTCATGAAAGATACTTATCACCTAAATTCGCTTTTGAAAAAGGTGAAATGTTCTTATCTGAACAAACGCAAATTATTTCTAATGAGTTAAATTCTTATGGTATTAATATGAATTTTGCACCATGTATTGATGTAAATTCGAATCCTTTAAATCCAATAATAGGTGAACGTGCATTCTCCAATAACGTTGATGATGTGTGCAAAGGTTATGACATAGTTGCAAATGTATATAAGAAAAATAATATTATTCCGGTAGTGAAACATTTTCCTGGACATGGTGATGCTTCAAAAGATTCTCATAAAGAATTACCATTGATAAGTTTGTCAATGCAAGAAATGGAAAATATTCATATTAAACCCTTTAAACATGCAATTGATAATGGGATTGATGCAATTATGGTTGCTCATTTGCATTGTACATGTTTTGACAAAGATGAATTACCAACTTCATTAAGCAAAAATTGTATAAATTATTTGCGTAATAAATTAAATTATAACGGTTTAATTATGTCAGACGATATGATTATGAATGGTGTTATGAAGTATGGAATGGAAGAAGCTTGTATCATGGGAATAAATGCTGGTTTAAATATGTTTATATATAGAAATTCAGATGATAAAACTCTAAACGTTATTGAACATGTTATTAAACAAGCAGAAAAAAATTCTGATTTGAAAGAAAAAATTGATTATTCTTATAAAAAAATTATAAGTTTAAAAACACGATATAACCTAGTCAATGCATAAAAAAAGCTGCCTTAGCAGCTAGTATTTCATAATCTTGGGAGGAGATTTGGGATAGTTGATACGATTATTGTACTATAATTTTTAAAAACATGAACCAAATGCTGTCAAAAAATTTACAAAAGTTCACAAAACCTTGAAAATATGTTAATTTAATAATATTTTTTATTGATTACTTTTTTTGATTGTGTGATACTTTAATTACATTCAATATACAATTTATTACCAAAGGAGATTTTGAAATGAAAATTAATGCAATTAATTTTGGTGCATTTACCGGAAAAAATGTTTTAGTTGAAGAATCATCAGGTAGTTCAACAGATGATTTTGATGATACTAGGGTTGCGAAAAAGCCTGAAATGGAAAAGAAAGTTTCATCACCTATCAAAAAACAAAATGGTTCTATTGAAGATTTGATGAACATGCAAGATTCTACAGAAAAAATGGCTCATTCATTTGGTTTTTCTAATGTAGAACAGGCTTCAAACAACACTCAACATAGTGCATCATCAAATGATAATTCAATGTCAGTATCTGGTATGTCATTTAATGCATAAAAAAATTTCTTAATATTGTAAAAAAGACCTCATTACGAATGAGGTCTTTTTGTTATAATTAGTTTATGGAAATAATTCATTTAGAAGAAATTGGTTCAACGAACGAATATGTTAAAAATAACATTATGAACTTAAACGACAAATCTGTTGTTTTTGCCGATAGACAAATATCAGGACACGGTAGATTGGGTAGAACTTGGGTTGATACAGGAGATGAAAATCTTTATTTGACATTTGTATTAAAACCATTTAAGGAAATGAATCCGATTTATGCAAATTTAACACAATATTTATCATTAATATTATGTTATGTATTAGAAGAAGAATATAATTTAAAACCTCAAATAAAATGGCCAAATGATGTATTAGTTAATAATAAAAAAATTGCAGGAATTTTATCTGAAGGAACAACTCAGGCAGGTGTTTTTCAAGGTTTAGCATTAGGAATAGGTGTAAATCTTAATACACCTAATGAAAAATTGGCTAAAATTGATAAGCCTGCAACTTCAATTTTATCTGAAACTACTCAAATTGTTGATAAGACTGAGTTTATAAAAAAACTTTGTACTAAGTTCTTTTTGTTGTATGATAATTTTATAGAAAAGGGTTTTAGTTCAATAAAATCATTCTATACTGACAGAGCATCGTTTTTAGGTAAAGACATTTCAATAAATGTTCTAGGTGATGTTCATAGGGGAATAGCAATGGATGTGTCTGATGACGGTTCATTGATATTAAGAGAGTCGGATAAAGATAATGTATATTTCATTGGGGATATACTATAAAAAGTTTGATAATTATGTTTTACACAAGTTAAAAGAGAGGACGGAAAAGTGAGTAAAAAACATATTAAAGTTATGGATACATCTTTTCGTGATGGTTTCCAATCTGTGTATGGTGCGAGAGTTTTTGTAGAAGATTTCTTGCCAGCACTTAAGTCTGCAGTTGATGCAGGTCTTAGACATTTCGAAGTAGCAGGTGGTGCTAGATTCCAATCACCTATTTTCTATTGTAATGAAAATGCTTTCGAAACTATGGATAAAATTAGAGAAGCAGTTGGTCCAGACATTAACTTACAATCTCTTTCTAGAGGTGTTAATGTTGTTGGTCTTGATTCTCAACCAAGAGATATTATCAACTTACACGCTAAAATGTTCAAAAAACACGGTGTAACAACTGTTAGAAACTTTGATGCGTTAAATGATGTTAATAACTTGATTTACTCAGGTCAATGTATTAAAGATAATGGTTTGAAACACGAAGTAACTATCACTATGATGGAATTACCTATTGGTTGTGAAGGTGCTCATGATGTAGCATTCTACGAAAGAGTTCTTCGTTCAATCTTAGATGCTGGTATTCCATTCGATAGTATCGCATTTAAAGATGCATCTGGTACTTCTGCTCCAGAAAAAGTTTATCAAACTATTAAAAGAACTCGTGAAATCTTGGGCGAAGATGCTCATATTAGATTCCACTCTCACGAAACAGCAGGTACTGGTTTAGCAGCATACTTAGCAGCACTTCGTGGTGGTGCTGATGGTATCGATTTATCAATGAAACCAGTTTCTGGTGGTACTGCTCAACCTGATATCGTTTCTATGTGGCATGCTCTTAAAGGCACTGAATTCGATTTAGGTATTGATATTAATAAAATCTTAGAAACAGAAGAAATCTTCAAAGAATGTATGAAAGATTACTTCTTACCTCCTGAAGCATTGGCTGTTAACCCAATGATTATTTCATCTCCACTTCCAGGTGGTGCGTTAACTGCTAATACTCAAATGATGAGAGATAATGGTGTAATGAACAGATTCCCAGAAGTTGTTGCCGCTATGAAAGAAGTTGTTGAAAAGGGTGGTTATGGTACATCTGTAACTCCAGTTTCTCAATTCTATTTCCAACAAGCATTCAATAACGTTATGTTTGGAAACTGGTCAAAAATCGCTGAAGGATACGGTAAAATGGTTCTTGGTTACTTCGGTAAAACACCTTGTGAACCAGATGAAGAAGTTAAGAAAATTGCTTCTGAACAACTTGGTCTTGAACCTACAACTGAAAAAGTTGTTGACTTGAATGATAAAGATCCTTCAAAAGGTATTGAAGCTGCTACAAAAAGACTTGTTGATGCTGGTCTTGAAGTTAATGATGAAAATATATTCATCTCTGCAGCATGTAAAGATAAAGGTATTATGTTCTTACAAGGTCACGGTGTAATCGGTGTTCGTAAGAATGAAGCGAAAAAAGAAGCTTCAACTGTTGCTGGTGGTAATGAATATACTGTTAAAGTTAACGGTAAAAACTATGCTGTTAAACTTGATGGCGATAAAAAAGCAACTGTTAATGGTAAGGCTTATGATATCGCAGTTTCTGAAGGAATTTCTGCTGCTCCTGCAGCAAGTGGTGATGGAAAACCTGTTGAAGCACCATTACCAGGTAATATTTTAAGAATCTGTGTATCTGAAGGTGATTCTGTTGCAGAAGGTGATGTTATCTTAGTTGTTGAAGCTATGAAAATGGAAACTGAAATCAAAGCTCCTGAAGCAGGTACAGTACAATCAATCTTAGTTGCTCAAGGTGACAAAGTTCAAACTGGTCAAACATTGGTAACTTTAGGATAAGGGGGATAAGATGATATTATCAGAAGGTTTACAAAATTTATGGCAATCAACTGGTATCTATAATATGATACTTGCAGCTGATCCATCAATTACATCTCCAGTTGAACAATTTATGCATCAATTTGGACACCCAATTATGCTAGTAATTTGTTTATTCTTGATGTGGCTTGGTATTAAAAAACAATTTGAACCATTATTGTTAGTTCCTATTGCTTTTGGTGGATTCTTATCTAATATCCCTGTATGTGATATTGCAGGTGCTCATGGTTTCTTAGGAATTATTTATGAGGCAGGTATTCACCAAGGTTTATTCCCATTAATTATTTTCATGGGTGTTGGTGCTATGACTGACTTTGGTCCTTTGATTGCTAACCCTAAAATGGCACTTTTAGGTGGTGCTGCTCAATTCGGTATCTTTGGTGCGTTGTTATTAGCACTTTGTGTATTCGGATTTACATTACCACAATCTGGTGCTATTGGTATCATCGGTGGTGCTGATGGTCCAACATCAATTTTCGTTACATCAAAATTAGCCCCTGAATTGTTGGGTGCTATCGCAGTTGCTGCATATTCATATATGGCATTGGTTCCTGTTATTCAACCACCTATTATGAAACTTTTAACAACTGACGAAGAAAGAAAAATACAAATGAAACAATTAAGAGAAGTTTCTAAACGTGAGAAAATCGTTTTCCCTCTTGTTTGTTTATCATTATGTGTAATATTCTTACCAGATGCTTGTCCACTTCTTGGTGCATTAGCATTCGGTAACTTATGTAAAGAATGTGGTGTTGTTGATAGATTATCAGACACTATGCAAAATGCTTTAATCAATATTGTTACTATTTTCTTAGGATTATCTGTTGGTTCTAAATTATCAGCAGAACAATTCTTGACAGTTCAAACATTATTTATCTTAGTATTAGGTATCCTTGCTTTCAGTTTCGCAACTGCAGGTGGTGTTATCATGGCTAAGATTATGAACTTGTTCTCTAAAGAAAAAATCAATCCATTGATTGGTTCCGCTGGTGTATCAGCAGTTCCTATGGCAGCACGTGTATCAAACAAAGTTGGTTTGGAATACAATCCTCAAAACTTCTTGTTAATGCATGCTATGGGACCAAACGTTGCTGGTGTAATCGGTTCAGCAGTAGCAGCAGGTGTATTGTTAGCACTTTGCCACTAATTTAAGTTAATATTAAAGGCGTTATAGCCTGTATAAATACAAGTTTTGCCAAGTATTTGTTCAATTTTTAAAAGTTGATTATACTTGGCAATTCTTTCGCCTCTTGTGGGTGCACCACATTTGATTTGTTTGCAATTTAAACCAACTGCAAAATCTGCCAAATAATTGTCTTCTGTTTCACCAGAACGATGTGACATAATAGTACTATAGTTATACTCATTTGCTATTTGTATTGTTTGCATCATTTCTGTCACTGTTCCAATTTGATTAGGTTTTATAAGAACTGAATTTGCAATATTTTCATTTATTCCTTTTTTTAATCTAATTGAATTCGTTACAAACAAATCATCTCCGACTAATTGACAATTATCAGATAATTTATAGGTTAAATACTTCCACCCTTCTATGTCGTTATCTGCTAAACCGTCTTCAATAGAGATAATTGGATAGTCTTTAATCAAAGTTGTATAATAATCAACTAATTGATGATTATTTAAAATTTTCTTTCGACCTTTAATATTTATTATATAATTATTTCTGTTATATAGTTCTGATGCTGCAACATCAAGGCATAAATATACTTTATCTATATAACCACATTTCGCAATTGATTTTAATATGAATTCAATTGCATCTTCATTTGACTTTAATTCTGATGCAAAACCTCCTTCATCACCAATAGCTGTAGAATATCCATTTTTCTTGAGCAATTCGTTTAACTCGTAATATATCCTAACACTCATTTCTAATGCCTCAGAAAAACTGTTAGCACCCACAGGAGCAATCATAAATTCTTGTATAGATAAATTATTATCAGAATGTAATCCACCATTGATTATATTCATTAAAGGAACAGGTAACGTATAGGAATTTATGCCACCTAAATATTGATATAAAGGTAAATTATAATATTTGCTAGCACTTTTTAAACATGCAATTGATACACTAAGTATTGCATTTGCACCAAGTTTTGATTTATTTTGAGTACCATCTAATTTCTTTAATAATTCATCAATTTTATATTGATTTAACACTGATATCCCTATTAAATTATTTGCAATTATCGTATTAACGTTATTAACTGCATTTTCAACACTTTTACCCAAATAGGAAGATGAATTATCACGTAATTCAATTGCTTCAAATTGTCCTGTTGATTTCCCTGATGGAACAGATGCAGATGATATTGTACAATCTTCCAACATTATTTCTGTTTCTATTGTTGGTATTCCTCTAGAATCAAGGATTTGTCTAGCATGTATATTTTTTATTTTGCACATAAATTTCTCCTTAAAAAGAAATATAAAATTAAATAATATATTTATCATTGACCGTTTGTATATTAAACAATTTACCTAATATACATTTTGGGGTATAATATAACGGTACAAGAGAGGGAAGTTAAATGAAAAAATCAGTAGTTAAATATCCGTTTTTACCACAAGATGTTGAAATATATGAACGTGATAATGGACATAAAATTGTTTTAGCCCACAAAGATGGTGGACTTGTAAATATTAGCACATGGGTAAAAACAGGTTCAATTAACGAAGATGATAAGAATAATGGTATCTCACATTTTCTTGAACATTTAATGTTTAAAGGTACACATAAACATGTTGCTGGTGAATTCGATAGAATGTTAGAATCACGTGGTGCAATTGTAAATGCTGCAACTTGGAAAGATTATACATTCTACTATGTAACTTTGCCAAAAGGCGAAAATAATGAATATTTTAACTTGGCTCTTGAATTGCATGCTGATATGATGATTGATCCAGTATTACCAAAACATGAAATTGGTGAACCATTTGATTTGAATGATAAAAATATTGGTGTAAAACGTGAAAGACATGTTGTTATAGAAGAAATACGAATGAGAGAAGATCAACCTTGGACAAAGGTTTATAATGCTGTAAATAAAGCCATGTACACAAATCACCCTTACAAAAGAGATGTTATAGGTACTCCACAAATAATTTCTCAAGTGAAACAGGAAGAAATTATGAATTATTATAAGACATTCTATTCTCCTGCAAATATGACGACTATTGTTGTTGGTGATTTTAATCATGTAGAAATCTTAAACAAACTTGAAAAACTATTTGATTTTGGCGATAGAAAAAATGCTCCAAAACGAGTATATGAAATTGATAAGCCAACCAATGAAACAAAATATATTGAAAATACTGCATGTATAAATTCTGCATTTTTAATGTTTGGATACCTTGATGCACAAGCAAATGATATTAAAAATTGTATTTTATTGGATATGTTATCAATTATATTAGGTGAAGGTGCAAGTTCCCGTTTATATAAGAATTTGATTGAAAAACAACCTGAACAAATATTTAATATGATTGATTCAGAACATTATATATTTAGAGATGGCGGCAACTTCTTTATTCAAGGTAATTTTAACCCTGAATATAAAGAAAAGGCTATTAAACTTGTCAAAGAAGAAATAGAATCTGTTAAAAAAACTATTTCTGAAGATGAATTGATAAAAGCCAAAAAGAAAATCAAATCAAGATTTGCTTCAAATGCTGAAACGGTTTCAGAAATAGGTGAAAATATTGGTTACTATATGACTGTTTGCGATGATTTATCATTAGTAACTGACTATTTAGACATAGTAAATGACATTACAGTATCAGACATTGAAGATGCTGCAAAAAGATATCTAAATATCAACAATGCAGTTATTTCTGTTTTGATGCCTGAATAAGTTTATACTAATCCAGGATCAACATCAGAACCAAATAATGTCTTTCTTAGTGCGAATAATGCTTGTGGTAAAGCGACTGCAAGTAAGGTACTGCTTATTGCAATGTTAGTTGCAATATTTGCTGATTTTGCTTTTAACGCTTTCTTTGCATATTTTTTAACGTCACCTGAGTTTCTGGCATTTGTAGCAAATTCATTCATTTGTGTTGATAATTTAAACACCTTTTCGGTATCAACAAAACATCTTGGATCTCTAATACCATTTTTTAAATATTTAACATCACCATTTTTTGATACAATTTTAGCAAATAGTGATTTAGGTTTTGTATCTAAAAAGTCTAATACTTCTTCTTGTGATTTAGGTAATTCTAGTTTGTTAGAACGTGCTTGAACCAAAAATCTCTTATTAGCCATTATTTTAGGATCTAAAGATGGATTTACTCCAAATAGTTTGTTAGTAACGAAATCTAAGCCTTTTTCAATGTGTTTTGGTGCAACAAAGTTTAAGTACATCATTGCAGACATTTTAATACCATTTTCTATTGCTTCATTTTTCTTTCTGGCAGTTGCAACTCTACCAATCGCATATCCACCATCTGTTGCAGCCATTTTTTGTTGGTGTGATAAACCAGTCATAAATGATGAAAAACCTGTAAATGAAGTTTTATTGTCTGATTTTAAAGAGTTTAATGATGCAAATTGAGGATTGTTTGAGTCCTTATAAAGTTTGTTATAGTTAGATTCAACATCTTTTTCTGTAGAAACAATATTTAATGACTTTTTATTCTTTAAATATTTTTCAGGTAACAAACCTTTTTTAGCATCTCTATCCATTAAATAAGACGTTAACATAAAATTCGCTTTTGGAATAATAATACCCATTAATGCAATTGGTACCGCAAGTGCAGTAGCATATTTTGCAACTGTAAAGTTCTTAAACAATCTTTTATTTGCTTTTATTTTTTCAAGCTCAGCAACTTCTTTAGGGGCTTTATCTTTAAATTTTTTGATATTTATATCTAAACTTTGTTGTATATTACCTTTTTTCTTCTCATCATTTTCTAATAATTTATAATTGATGCCACCATTTAAACCTTTTAAAGATAATGCTTTATTAAAACCATATTCAACCAAAGGTACACCACCAACCCATGCTGCTGTTGTTGTATATTCATCAAGAGTACGTTCTCTAGTAGCGTGTTTTGCAAGTACAGGAGATTCCTTTTTGTTTTGATTATATGTTTGAACAATTTTTGTAGGAACTTCTATACCACAATCACGCACAAGTAACGGATATATACTGCTATTGTTACCTATAGCCGAAATAGTATTTATTAATAGTGACATTTAATGATTCTCCTTAGTAAAATAATTTCTCCACAAATAAATTTTCCCGAAGAAACTATTTTAGCGGAAACTGACTACATCAAAATCCATAGCCTCTTCGGGTTGCTATGTGAATGATGATGTTCAGTTGTTAGGTAAAATTTAGTCATTAAAATTTCCTTATCACTTATTGTATTCTACCACAATAAATTTTTATTACAATATTAATGAATTCCATGTTACTAACTACATAAAAAATGCTCATAAATATCAAAATTTGACAAAATATTAAATAAACGTTAATTTTTGTTACTTTCTTATAAAATAGTTTACAATAATAATATAAATAGGAGTGTAATTTATGGTAGATATTGAAAAATTAACGAATTATTCAAAAGAGATATTATTTGCATCGGGTGCACTAATGAATAAGTATAAAAATGCTCAAATTCAACCCGAACATATTATGTTAGCAATGATTCAAGACAATGGTATAGCAAAAGATTATTTACAAGAATTAAAATTGTTAAATGAAGATTTTATTAAAGCAGTAGTATATCAAATAAAATCATATCCGACATTATCTAATATCCCATCAAATGGTCAAATATATTTATCTGATGACACTCAAAAAATACTTGATATAGCAGAAAAACAATCGAATGACTTTAAAGATGAGTTTATAAGTATAGAATCAATACTATTAGCCATGACAAATTTAATGGATAGTAGTATCCAAAAATTACTCAAAGCATATAATGTTACTGATAAGCAAGTATTAAATGCTATGAAAAAAATTAGGGGGAATAAAAAAGTGGATAATAAAAATGCTGAAGAAAATATGCAAGCTCTTGCTAAGTTTTCTACAGATTTGACAGAACTTGCAAAAAAAGGAAAACTAGATCCTGTTGTAGGTAGAGATGAAGAAATTCGTCGTATTATACAAGTTTTGAACAGAAGAACAAAGAATAACCCAATATTAATTGGTGAACCTGGTGTTGGTAAAACTGCCGTTGTTGAAGGTTTGGCACAACGTATAATTAGAGGTGATGTACCAGAAAGTTTAAAAGATGTAAAACTATGTGCATTAGACATGGGAGGCTTAGTTGCTGGTGCAAAATTTAGAGGTGAATTTGAAGAACGTTTGAAAGCCGTTCTAAAAGAAGTAGAAGACTCAAACGGACAAATTGTATTATTTATTGATGAAATACATACAATCATAGGTGCAGGTGCTACGGACGGTGCAATGGACGCTGGTAATTTATTAAAACCAATGCTTGCAAGAGGTGTTTTAAGAACAATTGGTGCTACAACTATAAATGAATATAGAAAATATATTGAAAAAGATCCTGCGTTTGAAAGACGTTTTCAACCAATAATGCTTAACGAACCTAGTGTTGAAGATACTATTAGTATTCTTCGTGGTTTAAAAGAAAAATATGAAGTACACCATGGTATAAGAATTCTTGATAGTGCTTTAATTGCTGCTGCAAAATTGTCTGATAGATATATTACAGACAGATTCTTGCCAGATAAAGCAATTGATTTAATTGATGAGGCGGCTTCATCTTTAAGAATAGAAATAGATTCTATGCCAGAAGAAATTGATAAAATGCTTCGTCAAAAAATTCAATTAGAAATTGAAAGAGAAGCCTTAAAAAAAGAAACTAACCCTGAATCAATTGCAAAAATTGATAAATTAACTAGTGAAATTGATAAACTTGAAGAACAAGTTTCAAAATTAAAAACTCAATGGGAAGCAGAAAAAAATTCAATTACTGGTGAAGCTGCTATCAAAGATGAAATTAACCAAGTTAAAACTAAAATTGCAGAAGCAGAAAGAAACACTGATTTGCAAACAGCAGCAGAACTTAAGTATGGTAAATTACTAGAATTAGAAAAACAATTAACTTCTATGCAAGGTAAAGATAAGTCGAAAAACCAACTTCTAAAAGAAGAAATTGATGAAGATGATATTGCTGAAATTGTAAGTAAATGGACAGGTATTCCTGTAAGTAAGTTAGTTGAAAGTGAAATGGAAAAACTTCTAAAAATGGAGGATTATTTACATAAACGTTTGATTGGACAAGATGAAGCCGTTGAAACTGTTTCTGATGCGATTAGACGTGCTCGTTCTGGTTTAAAAGATCCTAATAGACCAATTGGTACATTTATTTTCTTGGGTCCAACTGGTGTTGGTAAAACTGAATTAGCAAAGGCTTTAGCAGAATTCTTGTTTAATGATGAAGATTCACTTATAAGAATAGATATGAGTGAATATATGGAAAAACATAATGTTGCCAGATTAGTTGGTGCTCCTCCAGGATATGTTGGATATGAGGAAGGTGGACAATTAACAGAAGCAGTTAGAAGAAAACCTTATTCTGTTGTATTATTTGATGAAATTGAAAAGGCTCACCCTGATGTATTCAATATCATGCTACAGTTATTTGATGACGGTAGATTAACTGATTCTAAAGGTAGAACAGTTGACTTCAAAAATACTGTTATCATTATGACAAGTAATATTGGTAGTGAAATTATTCTTGAAGATTCATTGAATGCTACATTATCTGAAGGAAATTTTGAATCAACTAAAGATAAAGTTATGCAAATTATGAGAGAACGTTTTAAACCTGAATTTTTAAATAGAGTTGATGAAACTATATTCTTTAAGGCTCTTAATTTGCAACAATTATCTGCTATTGTTGATATTCAAATGGAACATTTAAAATCTTTATTAAAAGATAGAGAATTAGAATTAACCATAACAGATGATGCAAAAGAATTGCTTGCAACACGTGGATTTAACCCAATTTATGGTGCTAGACCATTAAAACGTGTAATTATGCAATTAGTTGAAAATCCATTATCAAAAGAAATTCTTTCTAATAAATTTATTAGAGGTGATAAAATTCAAATAGATGTTGAAAATGACGAAATTAAATTTAAGAAAATAAAAGAATAAATAAGAAATAGGGTACTCTAATTGAGTACCCTTTACTTTATGCCTTATTATTTGCTGACATTTTGACATAACCGGAGATTGTGTTATAACCTCTGGAACCTGGTTTGTATGTACAACGTTTTACTTGATTGCTTGCGTTACCTTCGATTGTATGTATTGTGCCATCAGAATCAACACTTTCAACAATACCGGTATGTGAAGCCCCATTTTTTTGTATCATAATATCACCGGCTTTTGGAATATATGAACCTTTTTTAGCATATAGTCCTTTTTGGTCTGCTGCCATCATAATGCCACTTACAGATGGTTGATAGCCAAATACATCATTGCCTTTATAACACCAAGATACGAAACTCGCACACCAAGGTGCACCATTACTTCTCCCATTTCTGTATTTAGCAACATCTTTGCCATCATTGTGACCAGTAAGTTCTCTTACGCCAATTTGAGAGGCAGCATTTGAAAGTGCTTGTGCAGCATTTTTACCAATGTGACCGTCATCTGGAATTGTTCCGTTTGCGATATCACCATATACAGCACTTTGTTTGCCACTTGCTTCTAATGACTCTAGTTGACGTAGTTCAACAAGTTCTATTTGCGAATCAATTGTATCTAACTCATTTTGCAAATCTATATCAATTTGCTCTATTTGAGCCTCTTTTGCTTTAACTTGTTGAGCCGTTTTACTACTTGAGATGTCTATTTGTTCAATAATTGATTTAATACCAGTATTGCTTGTTGCAATCATAGTTTTCAAATCTTTTATATCTTTTGAAATTGATTGTGAATCAGTATCATATTTTGTAGAAGACGATGCTAAATCATGAATTTCATTCTGTAATGAATTTTTCTTATCTTCATCTTGTGTGCCTTCAATTTCACCTTTTTTACGTGAAATTTGTTCTTTAATTGATAGTATATCTTCACAATTATTTTGATAATCTTTTTGTTTAGTTGATAGTTCTTGCTCGGCCTTTGCTATTTCTTGTTTGGTTTTAGCATATTTAGCCTTTAATTCACTTGAAATATTTTTATCATTTTGTATTAATTCATTTATTTCATCATTTAACTTTGCTTTTTTATGTTCAGCCTCTTGCATTTTAATAAATTTTAATGCTTTTAGTAAATCAAGTCCTTCGGCTGGTGTCATTACAGGATTGTCAGAATTTGTTTCATTCGTTGATAATAGTGAATTTTGTAAAGATTCCTGCATCTTCTTATAAAGTATATTTAAGTCATTATCTGTAATAGAGGCACTTTCACCATCTAATGATGCTAAATTCTTTATATCTGTTTCGGTCAATATATCCTCATCATTGCCTGTCTTTTCAACCTTTACAGAGTCATATATTGCCCCAATTTGATTATCGTTAAGTTCACTAGTAAAGAGTGAACTACCTTGAGTCTCATCTTTTGATAAGTACATCTCTTTATATTTATCAATAAACTTTTCTCGAGTTAATCCGACAACAAAAAGTTCATTTAATTTATTGCTACTCACTTCAGTCATACATTAATT
>ERZ1034925.607-NODE-607-length-14813-cov-6.234449_pt1 | contig 14813 bp, 14 predicted proteins | sample MGYA00520687_ERZ1034925 | MGnify/ENA primary metagenome ERZ1034925 (study PRJEB33766, sample SAMN09781758) | gut metagenome | biome: gut microbiome | host: Homo sapiens | place: Madagascar | study: EMG produced TPA metagenomics assembly of the PRJNA485056 data set... | reverse complement strand
ATATAATGAAGTATTATTAACCAACTTAACATGAGGATTTGAAATATTTTTTGCAGACACATTCTTTTTTTGTAATTGCTTTTGATTATCTGTATAAGTTATAACAACATCAGTTTTACTTCTTGTAGTAAAAGTTTTCATTTTAATATTATTAGTTGTAATATCTACATCAGTCAATTTAGCATTTCCTAAATCTGGACTTTGAACAGTTATCAAACTATCTCCAAGAATAACCTTAGAATTAGATGCTAATTCTTCCATAGCTTTAGCTAATTCTTCTTTTGCTAATGTCGCAGTTTGAAATTGAATAAAAGGTAATATCCATTCAAACAATAATCCATTCTGATTATACAAAAGCGGGATTCTATTGAACTCTTGTATAATTGCATTTAATGTTTGAGCGTCTTTTGTAGTATTCCTAATTTTTATAGAGCCTCCTCCAGCAGCATCTATTTGAGCTTGCAAATTATTCTCTATCATTTTTAATTGATTTTTTGCCTGACTAATTTTATTTTGTGCAGCTTTTACATTTTTCAACTGATTATCATTTAAAATATCATACATTAAATTAACTTGGTTCAATAACTGCTGAGCAGTTTGAATCTTTTTAATTTCTGCTGTGCCTATTCGTTCTCTTGTACTATTAATAGCTTCTCTTAATTGCTCATATAATTCAGTACTATCAACAGTAAGATTAGATGAATTAAATCTACCTGCCATTAATCCAAATTCTTCATCTAATTTTTTTTGAACTACGGCTTCCATTGCACTTTTAAAATTCGCGGTTCGTTCTGTTACTTTATTTTTGTCTGGATAAAATAATTCATTATATTGTTTTTCTAATGCTTGCGCCTCTTGCATTAATCCTCTTATTTGAGTAGCTATATTCATACCTTCTTTAAAAGACGCGGCTGCATCGCTCCAAGTTTCGCTTGGAGTGGTCCCTTTCTGATTTATACCCCACTCTTTATAATTTTGTTTATGAAAGTGGACATAATCTCCTATCATACTCATACTTATCACCTCAATATAAAAAAAATAAAGGAGGACGTTTCCGCCCTCCTTTCATAATTAGCCTTCAATAAATTTAACTTTATCAAAGTGCAATTCAGTAACTTTTCCATTATCAGATGTAATCTTGAAATCATGAATAGTCTGAGTTGCATCAGCATCAGCAATTCTCAAAATGATTTGATTGTCATATGGAATATTTGATTTACTTGAGATATAATCTCCATTTGCTACAGTAGTTTTCTCAAAACTCATTGTTTTAGCACCTGGCATATTGATTTCAAATGGGAAGTAGTATCCACTTTGTTCTGATACAGTTGTTGAATTAAATCCAGTAAATTCATCAACTGGTTTTAATGTAGCTACAACATGACCATTATTATCTACATAAGCTCCATTTTCAATCATTTCATTTACTGCTTTCCCCAATCCACCATAATTAATAGCGGAATAATTAGCTACTTTTGCCGCAGTTACACTATCTTGCTCACTTTCACTAATCTTTTCATCTTCTTCACATGGGAATACAGTTTCTACATTCTTAGTTCCTGCCATAGCATCTTCAATAATCTGAATTGCGCAAAGCACTTTTCTAGTAGGATTGAAGTATGTATATCCTGGGAATGCATCCATCGTAAATGTAAATGTAGATGGGTCTCCAGTAGAAGCCATTGTAAATGTAAAGTTAGACTGAATCTTAACATTAGGCAATGTTAATTCAGCAGGCATATCTACACCATCATTCTGACGTCTAAATAATGTAGATGCTTCAACATAGTAGTAACCAGCAAAGTTTTCAGCATCAATCTGTAATTCAGATACTGTGCTAGATGCTTTCTGAATATAAAAGTCTACAAATAATGTCTTACCAGCTTCAATAGTACCAACTAATTTCTTTCCAGTCTCATCAACTGCTAATCCTTCAATCAATTCTCCTGTAATTGAACCGTCTTCTTCAGCAACTACTGCAAAAATAGGCGCTGTTGCACAAATTTTCTCATTTGCTGCTAAAGCATCTGTTAAATCAATCTCATTAGTGCTACTATAAGCAACTGATGTGGTATGAACATGAACCACTTCTTCATCTTTACCTTTTAGCAATCCAGCACCAGACAATACTGCGAATCCCATAGGAGATAACAAAGCATCTTCAACAGTGAATGTTAAAGTTTTTTCACCTTCCCATGCAATTAAACGAGTATTACCTTTACCACCTGTAGCATATACTGTAGTAGCTGCACCTTCAACAGTTGAAGTTTTAGCTGTATCAATATAAAGAACTGGCTGTCCCTTTTTGAAAATTCTATTTCCGATTTTTACATCTGACTTAGCTTTAAATACTACGTCACAAATCTCACGAACTCCGAACTTCATATATCGGTATCCTCCTTAATTTAATCAATATAAGATTATGGATGAATATCTTTCATCCAGTTATCTACCTCTTCTAAATCTTTTGCACCCGCCATTTTTGCTTTAAGGTATATATCAAAATTATTTTTCATTTCAAATCTATTAAAATTATCAAATAATTGATATACAGTATAATCGCATAAGGAATCAAAACTTTGCTTATTACCAACAGCAAGAATTGACATATATCTACTAATAATAGCAATTTTCTTATGCTCCCCTTTTGCTTGGGACGCGGCTGCTCGCCCTTTATTTAATTTTGCCGCAATCTCCGCGGCTCTTTGCCCGCCTGGATTATAATTTGGATTATCTCCAGTATCTCGGTTTAAACAAAACATTTCTGCAATAATTTCTTTAAATGCTTCAAAGTTATTATTGTCTATTTTGTGTATTTGCGTCAAATCTCCCTCTTCCGCAATATCAATATGATTCTTATTAAAATGAATTTTGCAATTAGGAAATATAAGAGTTAAGACCATAGTAGCACATATTTTATTTTTCTGCACAGCTGGATTCTTATTATCCCTCATTATTGACATTAATACATCAAAATTAGTTTGATTCTCTAAATTAGTTTTGTCCTCTGTATTTAATAAGTCTTTAGAGAAATTTAATATTTCACATCCAAGGAAAAAAGCTTCTTCACCTATAAAAGAAATTTCTTTAATTCGGGGTTGATGAATAGTGATTTGTGCCTGCGGAAAAGGAATATCAGTTCCAGACAAAAGCAGCAAATCGTTTAACATTATTCTACTCCCGGTAAATTATCATCTGTCATATGAACAGCTCTATATGTTAAAGTATATCCAGATAAATTTTCATCTAAAATTAGTCCATCGCATCCTGCAAATTGAAGCGTTCCAATTCCAGACAATTTACTCTTATTTAATAATCCATCAATAATTCCTGCAATTTTAAAAGGTCTTAATCTGTAATTACCAATATCCCAATAGTCAGTGTGACATAGAATATCAAAGTTTACATTGCAATCTCTATATTCAGGATTGGTTGCATTTGGAGTAAAATTATCAAATCCAATAATTAAATAAGCTTTAATTTGTTGATGCTCAAGCATTCTAATTTTAGGCTCAAGTTTGAAATAACCTTCTTCCCGCATTTTAGAAAGACTCATTTGGTTTATAATTTCCAAATATTTTTCTTCATTTTCTTCGTCTAAGCAATCTTTAGTATTTATTACCAATAATTTCTTTAATTGATTACTATAAGGTTGACTTTCAACAAATAGTTTCCTTAGAATAGTTTCTGTATCTTTTTCACAAGATAAAAAAGATGAATCTAATCTAGGTAATCTGACTAAATCTCTTTTCATCTTAACTCCTTTTGTATCCTTAAATCGACTTTATTTCAATAGGTAAAGTAACTTTTATATCTCCCGCGGTATATGTTAAATTAACTTTTCCGCTTTTCCCAGTTATGAAATCAACAAGAGCAGAAGAGTATGAGGATTTTTTAATAACAGCTTTCTTTGGATTATCTATTGACCATGTTCCATCTGTTACTCCATAAATAGTGTATTCATGTTTCTCATATGGACCGACTATTTTAGAACCTTTAATATACATATTTGTTTCTGGCGGCAACTTAGCTTCTTCCTCTTTCTTTTGCTGTTGCTCTTTATATTCATCATTTAGTTTATTAGTAAAAAATTCTCCTAAACAAACTTCAATAATACCATCCGCAGAATAAGGGTCTACTGTTTTTACTTCCCATTTTTTATTTCCAATTTCAATTTCTTTAAATCTATGAAAATAATCTAATGTATATTCGTCTTTTGTAATATAAATTATCAAAGAATAATTTATATCATTCCAAGTCATTTCTTGTTTTTGATTCCATTGAATAGCAGTTTCTATTGGACCTCGTATATAAATATGATATTTTCGATTATTTAAAATAGCTTCTTCTTCACACTTATATATTTCCGCCCTAAAATAAGCATCTTCTTCTAACTTCTCCAAATAGACCATCCAATAAGTATCTGTCTCTTTCCATTTAAAAACATCTCCGCATTTCATACCAATTTTTTCAATTCCTTGAGATGTTTTATTATGTGGATTATATCTTATTTCAACTCCGTCTTCATTAATTCTTCCAAGACAAACATCTTCATATGGAATTGAAATAATTTTAGCATCATAATCTGCTTTTGTTTTATTAGTATTTATTAAACAACGGAACTCGCGTCCATCAGATAAAATCGCGGTTTCAGCTTGATAAGAATAAATTAAAGCCTTTTTAAGACTTCTCTCTTTATCTTTTTGAAATCGACTCTCCGCTTTTATACCACCTTGATAGTTTAATCGAGTTCTTAAATTATCTAATCCTGACATAAATTTTTCTTTAAATTGCTCATTAAACTTAAACACTCAAAGATAGCTCTTCTAAACATATAAAAATCTTCAGGTTGAGTTAAAATAAGCAATCCTTCTAATTTACATAATAAAGGAAATAAAATATCATGCTGGTCGACTAGCAATCTATCCATTCCTGCTAATTCAAGTATAATAGTATTTAAAGGACTTCTCCAATCTAATTCTTCTTCTCTTTCTGGGAGTAATTTATAAATCTGATTAGTTAATCTCTTTAAATTTCTTTGAACTGAATCATCATTAATTATAATTCCGTATTTAATCCTCATTGTATAATCTCCCTCTATATTCTCTACCAATAGGAGAAGTGTCCATAATGGTATTCATAGTAGAACGCATTATACCATCTTTATCAGATTTTCTACGTTTATATAATCTTTGTAAATGAAATCCTTCTCTTTCATAATCTTTCTTTACAGTAAGCAATTTCTGCATATGGTTAGCTTGAGAAGTAAATTTAAAGTCTGAACCGCTATATTTCATTCTAGTGTTTTCAACACTAGCAAGCTGTTGACTCAACCATACAACAATCATATAAGAAGAAAGAATATTAATTTCTTCCGCGGTTAACGCAACATTAAAGTGACCACCGCCATAGATAGTGGCAGGAACTTCCATCATATTACTTTCCACACCACAATAGGTAGAAACATCAACTAATTCTTCTATGTCATAATCATTAAGATTTACCCTAGGAAACTCAAACCAAGGAATTGCGGCAATTAGCATATCTTCTAATAATCTAAAAGTATCTAATTCTGTCAATTCCAAATACATATCATCAGTTGCTTTAGTTAAGAAACTATCATAAATTAAAGAGAAGGATGTAATCTGATTTGTCATATTACATCCTCCAATCTTCTCTTATTGAGTTACAGTCACTTTATATTTTGGAGGAGCTGTTCTTCTTCCTGTCTCAGTAGCCGCAGATGTAATAGGTGTAGTTCTTCTTACTTTTCCCTCTTGAGGAATATCTTCCGCAGTTTCTTTATTAAATTCAATAGCTTTTGTTACATCAAAGCCAGTCTTGTTTTTAATAGCTTCTCTCTTATTGATATCGTTAATTTGTAATTTAACTGCCATATCTTTAGCAATATCAATTCCACCTTGTGGAGCAAAATCAAGAAAATCTAAGAAAGCATCCATGGAACCAGTTAATAACAAATTTTTAATATCATTTTCTGTATAGAAATATTCTGGTTCTACATCTCCAACTAATTCTTGTAAAGCGTCTTTATCTTCAATAATTAGACAATTATCAAGTAAATATCTTCCGCCAGGAACAAAGGATAATTTTCTTAATTCATCAAATGAAATTTCTTTTGTTTCATTTGACGTAAACTGTCTATTTAAATTTCCTAAATCAGGAATGATATATCCCACACTGCCTTCAGCTCTATTTCTAACTTTTATTAAAGTATCTTTTTCCATATTAAGTAATCTCCTTTTAATCTCCTTATAGCAAATAAAAGGGGAAGATAATTATCTTCCCCTATTCAGTTCATATTAGACAGTAGGCAATGCCAAAGAACTGTCTTGGTATACACAGATATTATTTTGCATAATAGCCGCAACTCCGACCTTCTTATAAACCTGAACCTCTCTAGACAAATCTCTATTTTCGTATTCTTTTACGATTGTTTGTCCTTCAAAAGCTACCTTAACCGGTTTAACACCACCGGTAGGAATAATCCATGCGTAAGATGGGTCGATAACTTTTCTTTCATTTGTTTCATCTTCAAAGGATTGCTGTAAAATAATTACTTGGTGTCCTTTATAGTTACCTAAATGCCCAGTATTCCATACAGTATCTTTCATTGAATCAGATACCCAACCATCCTTTGGTAACATCTTAGCCGCAAATTCATAAGTACAATAAATTGCAGCTTTTGAACCATAAGAGTCGGCAATCTGAACCAATCTATCCATCTGAGCCTCAACGAAACCAGTCTGAGTAGTTTTATTCGCTGTAGGAAGTTGAGATACACCAGCTTTTAAAGCTCTCTCAATTTCAATGTAAATTGCTCTGTCAAGACCCATCATAACGATATCTAATACATCAGCAAAATCTACTCTACCATCTAAGAACTCTTCAAATCCGATTTGAGCTGCTCCACCGAATGCGCTAGTTGGTACTTCATAACTCTTACCATCTAGTTTAAATACTTCATAGATACCAGCCAAACCTACCTTAGTAATAAACTGAAGTGCACGTCTTTTAGCCGCAGTAGTAATCTTCTGTGTAAAGATAGGTCTATCTCCCTGTCCAAAAGTTCTAACTTCTGCAAACTGTGCATATTGTTCCATTACTTTCTTAGGTAATACTTCATCAATAGTATTCTCAATTAATGCGAATACAGTGTTCTGATTTTCACGATATAACTGGTATGTACCAGCAATTTCTTTTAGTTCACTTCTTAAAGTCTCATTTAAATCAGCATAGCTGAATTTATCTTCACCAAAAGCATACGCAACCTGAGAAGAAGGACTAGCTGTTGCTACAGTGAACATTAATGTCTGTAAATCTTTTCTGCTTAAAGCCATTTTCGCTTATCCTCCTTATTTAATTCTCATTACCTTGACAGCTGGCTGTCCGTCAGGCATTGTATAAACTTTAACTACTTGCCAAACCATGTCAGCGTTAGCTACATCACCATCTGCTTTCTTCAAGAAACCGTCTGTAGCATTAACTACTAACTTATCTCCTAAATCAAGGTCAATACCTGCATACTCTGCTTTTCCGCTTGTATTTCCTGCACCAACAGCATTTGTTGTGTAAATATCACCAACATTTGTTTTAATTACACGAGGAGTCATCTGACCCTTGAAAGGACCAATTCCTTCATGTGTAATATCACTACCTGGAGTATAATGCTCCTTAATCATAGCGAAGTCTTTGTAAGACTCTCTCCATCTATCATCATACAATTTAACTTCGTTAAATACCATCATCCATTCGCCAGGACCATCAAAGTCAACTACGCCTTTAGCATAGTCATACTTAACGTATTGACCATTCTCAAGAATATCAATATCGTCTTTAGCTGGTAACTGCGCGTAAATCTGAGCTGTTCTCTGAGCTGATAAATGGTTAGGTTCTACCTGACCAAAACCAACTCTTTTAATTGTAGTTGCAGCCATCTATGTTATCCTCCTTAAATATTACGACTATTTTGAGTATTTCTCAACGCGGTAATCCACGCTGGAACTGACTCACCTGCGCCATCCAAATTAAAAGTTGTAACAGGTTTATCTTCTACTGTATTATCAGATTTTGAATTATCATCTAAATCAAAATTGACCTTTTTTCTGACACAAATTACAGACAATTTTGATTCAATGTCATCTAATGAATATTTAGATTTATTCTCAATAACATCTTTCTTATCTTCGTCAGAAAGCATATAGAAGCTCTTAATAAGTTCGTCTTTCTTTTCATTTTCTGCATTATTTTTAAAAGAAACAAGATTTTGATACTCACTCTCAAGAGCGGTATATTTCTGCTCTAACAAAGCAAATTTCTGCTCTAACAAGGTATATTTATCATCTTTCTTTTTATCATCCTTGCCATCATCGCTTTTATCTTCTTTATTCTCAGCAGGCTTGTCGTCTTTCTTTTTATCATCTTCTTCTTTGACGAAATCTTTCTTCTTATCCTCATCTTTTTTATCTTCGTCACGAGCATAATCATCTTTCTTTTCGTCTTTTTTATCTTCAGATGAATCTTTCGTAAAATTTTGATTTTCAATCACAGTAGTTTGTTCTGCATTGTCCTGTGTAGCAGAAAAGTCTGTGTTTTTATCATCAATTTTCTGTACTGCCATTGATTGTCCTCCTTCTAATGCAAACTTTAATTGTTGCATCATAGTATATAAACTTTGTTTGAAATCATTATCAACCATAGTAAATGATTTACTTACTTCCGGGGCTGTTATACTCGAACCCTCAAAACAAGGCTCCACATCATCCCCAAGAATACACAGCTTAGAAAAAACTGCGTCATTTACTATGAAAAATTCCATACCACTTTTAACGTCTGTTGACCATTTTCCATCCAAAGTATCATCATCTAATTCCATAGAGTGAGGTTTTCCTTGTTTAGTAACACATTTAGCTTCTGAATATTGACCATCCCAGATATAACCAGTAGTCATTAAATATTCTCTAATGACTTTGTTTCCAAAATCATCAGTATCTTCAAATTCTTGAAACCAAACTTTTGCATCTGGAGCAACAAAACCATAAGGTCTTGTCATTTTTTCAAATTTAATACCATCATTATCAATAGTAATTCTATCTCCATGGTCTGCAAAATCACCTTTATCTTCTTTATACCATCCTACAATAGGCGCCCCACGAAGTGTTTTAGACATTTCTGTTGCAACTTCTTTAGTAATAAAACTATGGTTGCGATTTTGCCCTACATACATTACTTTAATCTCACAAGCTGACATTAAAGGATTTATTTCTAATGGTTGAAGATTGATGAACTCTGGATTTTTAATTGTAGCTACACTCATTCTTGGCATTTCAATAACCTCCTAGTTCATTGCTTCTTTATTCTTTATAGTTTTTTCAGATTTCTGGTCATCAGGTTTTTCATTTCTGCCCGCTTCTCCATCTTTACCTGTTTTAGCAATAGCTTCCGCATTCATGGTAGAACTCATTAAAGGTGGAATAAATACATTGACCAAATCAAGTATATCGTTTTCAAAATAAGCATTGGCAAGAATTGAACTTTGACTTTGACCAAGAGCAATTTGAGGTAACATTTTAGAATAGCCTAATTGAGTTTGCTCTTTATAAAGCTTAGCCATTTCTTTATAATTATATATTGTAGTTGTAAGAATTTGTGCTTTATAATAAAGTTTTTTAGGATTTTTATTAAACGGTTTTAACATATCATTTAAAAAACTCTCAAACTGAGCTAATAAATTATACATAGCCGCTTCATCATTTAAAATAGATTTCTCAAGAGCAATGTTACCATCGGTATTGAATTGCATTTGAGACACACCCGCCTCATTATAAACACCTCTTTCAACCTTAGCTAACTCATCTGTTGTTGTCGTAGTCTTATTATCTGCCATATCTGCAACATCAACGTCTGCAAATGTAGTTAAAACATCAATTCCGATTGCCTTACCTAACATTCTAACCGCGTTATTATGTAGCTCTTGCGCTTCATCAACATCAAAAATTAAGTCTCCATTTTTATCCATAGGCATCTTTTGAATAATAATCTTTAATAATTGTTGTTGCATCTTTTTGCGGTCAAGCGCTTGTGCTTCATCCAAATCTATAATAGCTGGAATAACAGATACAAAAGCTGGAAAATCTTCCCCATTCATATTAAATTTTATTACATTTTGTGGCTCAAGTAAATACCATCCAGCAGTATCACCTATAAAATCCGCTGGCAGTTTTCCTTCCTTATATTTAATATAACCTTTTTTAAATTCTGAAGGAAACAAATTTAATATCTTCATTTTTTGAGTAGAATCTCTATACATATCATCAAAAAATTTCATATTAAATTCAACCGCAGGCTTATTACCAACAAAAAATCTTGAACGGCAGTATTTAGGCGGAAGTTCTTGAATAACTAGGCGGTCAGATTGTGGAATTAAATATCCATAATAACAACCATTTCTAATTACTTTTAAAGCAACCTCTCCAAAATATCTTTTTACTTCAAAATTATCAAGATAAACAAGTGCTTTATTAAAACCTTCAAGTATTTTATCTTCTTTAACTGTATCAGATACTACATAAGGTGTAAGTAACCAATCATATCTATATAAATAAGCCATATATCTACATAGACGAGAATAAATACCGCTTGTTTTATAAAAGAAATTAGAAATATCACGCATAGCTTCATAATCACAATTATTAATTGCTCTAAGAACTTCTGCTTTATCTCCCAATCTAGGATTTAACTTTTTATAATTGCTTAAATCAACAATAGCATCATCCAAAGTTTTTAATCCAACTTTTATTTTTGAAAAGTCTACTACATTATGAGGTTCTAAAAATGCGTCTTCGACGATGGTGTCAGTGGTTCTCATATTGAAGCCTTTTTTCTTAATTTCTTCTTTCCTGTTAATCAAGATAGACACCTCACCTTTCTAATAATAGTATATCATAAATTTCATTCTTTGTCAAATTTATCTAAATTAAACATTTTAATAGCCTGCCGCTTTCATTATATAGTCATAATTTACGCGGTTTTCATCCCAATAAGGAATAGCAATAAGGGTAATATTGTGTTTTCTACAATATTCCCTTTTTTGCATATCATTAAATTGCTGTTTACGTAAACCTGACAATCCGCCAAATTTACTCTTAGCTTCATAATGTTGTATTCCTTGAAACTCTATTAAAAAGTCTAATTCATCATTATCATCAAAGACAGCAAAATCAAACCTCAATGCACGCCCATTGGTACTTACAAGGTCAGGGAAACTATATTCTTCTTGGAAGTTTAATCCAGCTTCCTCAAGTATCTCTTCTATTTTAATTTCTCCTCTTGATGCTCTCATTTGCGTCCTCCTTACATAATGTATTTTAAAAAACTTTTAACTAACTTTATTATTTCTACCCAAGTTTTAAGTAAAGAACATCATCTGTGCTATATTTCCATGTCTTCTTTTGCGTTTTCTTTCTTCTTCTTGCTTAATATAATATAATCCATATTCAAAAGCAGAAAATTTATCCTTTTTTACACTTTTGGTAGACTGTTTCAAAATAATGTTTACACCTTCATTTTCTTCTACAAGATTAAGCATTTGCTCTCGTAAAATACTTGTATGAACAAAAGGTTTTAAATATTCGGCTCTCTTATTCGGGTCCATTGTTTGTCCCGCTTTAGTTCCCATTAACTTATTCTTTGCTGCCTGTTCATCAATTAACAGCTTGATTTTTCCACTAAACAACTGTGTTTGAACATATGTGTGTGCTTCTGTATTGATTGGAGCATTAGCTTTAATTAAAAATAAAGCATCTTTTTCCATATCGTCAGTTCTAAACTTTTTATAGAAGCCTTCTTCGTCATTATCTACTCCAAAAGGTGGAAAATAAGTTCCATCGACATCTTCTTGTCCCTTTACCATATAGTCAATAAGACCAATACCTAAACCATTAGCATCAATAGCAACAGCCCGCGCTCTATATTTATAATAAAGTTTTTTAATATTAATAGCTTGCTGTTCAAAATGTTCCTCATCAAAAGAATAAATATTAACCAAAGATTTTAATGAACTTCCTTGAGGTTGCGGAGTTACTTTGATAACACAAACTTCGGTTGTACATCCTTTACGACCTACGTCAATACCTAAAACATAATAAGCAGATTTAGAAGAACGTCCACTAAATTCATATTCAGGCTGAAGTAAAACTCTATATTTATCAATTTTTTCAGATGAGAAGAAGGCATTTTCTGCGTCTCCACTCCACTCTGATTCATACTCACGAGCAAATGAAGCGTCATTATAAGTTCCATCAAGTTTAAGTTCTTCAATAAAGCTTTTCTGAAGTAACTTTTCCATAACTGGGACTCGCCAAGTTCCACCTAATACAATAGCCTCATCCGGCTCAATAATTTGTTGAATAAGAGTTTGAAGTAACTTTTCATAAGCAAAAGTATTTTTCCAACCCGCAGTTGTTACAAAGATTTGACTTTTATTAACAACCTCTTCTTCATGTCTTGTTCCATCTGGTAAACGTCTATTAACGTTCATAGTAGGAATAATAACTTCATTCAACATTGTTTGGTCTACAAGAATACATTCCTCTACAAGACCGCCAGTCGCACGCTTACCACGAGAAGACTGTCTTGCTGCCATAATGTCAAGTTTACTTTTGTTTTTAAAGATATATTCTACATTATCTTTAGATGATTTAGATACACCACGTGTCCAATCAATCTCATTTTTAATGCCTGGTATAAGTTTACATAACTCTTCTACTTTTTCTTTTGCAATACCAGCCGCCTGTTCCTTACCACCAGTTGTAACAAATAAGTGACTTCCGGGATATAAGATACAACGAATCATTAAAATTAAAACTGATAAGAATGATTTTGAATATGCACGAGGGAATGTCGCATAAGCATATCGATGTCGCATAACTGCGCGTAAAAAAACTCTTTGATAAAAGTATAGTTGAAAATGTTCAGGATTTTCGCCACACAAAAAATCTACAAATATATCTGGATATTCACGCCAAAAAGAAACGTATTGTCTCAAAGCAGGTATCTGCTCTTTAATACGTTCTTCTGACAAACCTATTTTCTTCCCTTTGGAAAGAGAAAGTTCCATTAAATCTGATAAAGCCATTTAATTTTCCTCCTCCTCTTTTCCATCGGTTCCATACATTACTTTTAAGTCTTTTTCTTTTTGCTCTTGAATTTCTTCAAAATATTCTTCATAATCTTCTGTTTCTAATTCTTTGTCATCATCAAAATCAAAACCATCATCAGCTTCACGCATTTCTTTTTGAATTTGTAATTTCTTAATAGAATCTTCAATTTGTTGACCAAAACCTAAATCTTGAGTAACTAATTTTTTAACATAGTTATTCATATCTTTTAAAGTAATATCAACTTTATCTTGAGGAATATCTGTAGCAAATCGTGGAATAAAACCTTCACGCTCGCAAATCGCAACCAATTCACCAACAGAATCAACATAATCATTCTTAGACTCTTTATTCTGTGCAGCTGTAAATTTAGCCGATTTACGTAAAGAATCATAAACTCTTGAAAGTTTTTGATATCCATCCATATCTCCACAATCAATAGCTTGATTCATCTTTAGATATGTTTTGCAAATAAGAATAAGTGTTCCAGTTGTATCTGAATCTTGAATATCAAATGAATTCATCATTTCAGTATATTTTTTTTCAAGTTCCACCCATTCATTAGGTTTATATAATCTACCCCACTTCATTGCAAGATATAATTTATCATTAGCGGTAAGGTCTGCCGCAGGGTCAATTAACTCATCCTCACTCATAAATCCATCTTCATTAAATGGATTATCATTACCTATGTACCCAGGTGGTGGTCCCATCATAGGAGCAACCGCGTTTTGAGTTTCTGTACTCATAAGCGTTTTATATTGTGCTTCTGATATTTCCCCTTTATCATATTGCTCTTGAACTTCTTGTTCAAATCTTTGTTGAGCTTCTATTTCTTCTTGTGCTTTTTGACCATATTTAGCTTGTAACTTTTCACTGTCTGCCCAACCATACTGTTCTCCAGTATCAGGGTCTTTAAATTGTTTTAAATGAACTTTAGCAAGATACTTACCAAAAACAGCAGTTCCGCTTAATTTCATTGGGTCTTTAGCATAGTCTTTATCTCTTAATATATTCCACTCTTGTGGTATATATGGAAAATCTAATTTTTCTAGTATCCATGTATAAGTATCTGGTTTAAAGCAATCAACATGTGCAGTTAAACATTTTTTACAAAGGTCTGTTCGTTTTCCTACTCTATCTTTGTAAAACTGCTTTTCGTCCATTGTTTTACCACATCTTTGACACGTACAAGTAGTTGCCATATCGACACTCCTTTCAGTTATTTCTTTTTGTTTCTGCAACACTTACAAATACTGTAAAAACCATCTTTGCTTGTTTTATTTTTTGAAAAGAATCTGTTATCAGCTAACTTAATTTGTCCGCATCTGGAACATTTTTTCCATTTTCCATATTTTTGATTAGTATAATACCAAACAATATATTCTTCTTGAGCCTTTTCCGCCAACAATTTTGGTATTTTATTACGCCAAAGTGAAGAAATATATTCTACAGAATGTTTAATTCCATGCTTTTCATTCAAAAGTGTTTGAATTTCAACATTTTGTTTACCATCAATTTTATAAATTAAAAGGTCATAATAAAGCGGATAGTCATCTTTTAATGTTTTTTCGATTAAGATATCTAAATCTTCCATTAAAAAATATGAATCAGCCCAAAATTTACCCCATGAATCTT
>ERZ1034925.606-NODE-606-length-14817-cov-6.077835_pt1 | contig 14817 bp, 6 predicted proteins | sample MGYA00520687_ERZ1034925 | MGnify/ENA primary metagenome ERZ1034925 (study PRJEB33766, sample SAMN09781758) | gut metagenome | biome: gut microbiome | host: Homo sapiens | place: Madagascar | study: EMG produced TPA metagenomics assembly of the PRJNA485056 data set... | reverse complement strand
TTCCTTTGATAGTGAATAGGTGATGATTCGCTGAGTCTTCTGCATTCTCTTGATCATTCTGTATCTGGAGTTTCCATCCTCATCGGTGTACTCTTCAATATCCTCCCATTTAAGCTGGCGGATGTCTGAGATACGGAGACCAGTAAAGCAGGAGAACATGAAGGCTTGCTTGGTTGATTTGTCCTTCGGCTCAGATGCAGCCATCTTCTTCAACTCAGATATATCAAGATATACCCTTTCGCTTTCGGGAGCCTTGATCTTGGTTCCAGTATCAATGAGGTCGATTGGATTTCTTGGGATAATCTCGTCACGTACCGCCTTCTTTAGCATAGTGTTGAACATAGCGAAGTACACCTTCTGAGTCATACCGCTTAATGGCTGCTCTGTGAATTTACCCTTGGCTGTTCTGAGATAGGTGATGAATCCTTCACAAAACTTCTTGTCTATAGCTGCCATCGTTACTTTCTCTCCGGCATACTCACAGATATGTCTCTCCACATTGCTGATGGTCTTGATGTACTCCTCGCCTCTGGTGGTCTTGGCTTTGTAGTCACGGAAATTCTTGATGTATTGCGAGAAGAGCATCTTGCTTGGCTCCTTCTTCACGATGATGCCGCTTCGATTCTGGGTCAGTTCCACAATCTTCTTGGCTTGCATAGCTTCAATGATTCTTCTCGTTTCCTTATTGGCGGCTATGGCTGCTGTCTTACCCCTGCCATTTTCAGGCAATAGATAAAGCTTCGGGTACTCGTATTGTCTCTTGCCGTTGATGGTGTAGGCAAGATATAGGCTTGTCTTACCGCTGGGCATCTTTCTTTCCCTGATTTGCACGATTTCCTTTTTCATAAGCTCAATGTTTATTGTTGACGGTGCAAAGATAAGAAGAAAAAACGAAAGCACCAAATTTTTTAGCACCAAATTAGCACCAATTTTTTTGCTAGCACCAAAAAGAAAAATAACAAATTGTTGTTCAGAAGTTTAGCCTAGCTTTTATCTACTATAATTTTTATAGTCTTTTAACAAATAGTCAAATGTATAATACGTGTATTCCAAATGTATAATAAAGTGTAGATTTGCTCGTATTTTACAAAAATTCACATTTGGCGGTTTCAAAAATTATCTCTATCTTTGCACCAGTCAAACGTAGTGGAATGACTAAAATGAAAGAAGACCTCCTTTCCGGCTAAAGCCGACAAGATATGGAATCCCTGAGTTCTAGACCACTACCTAGGCTTGGGGATTCTCCTTTTTTATATATTCAGTTATGCAGTACATCAATATTACCATAGAACTTTTAAAGGCATACTCTTCAAGCAAGAGCATGAAGGAACTCCTTGCGGTTGCTATTTGGATAAAGATGCAGCATAGCAATTCTGTAATGTGGAATGTTACGGAATACAGATTAAGAAAGGAGTTGCATATCGGAAAGCCAAAAGCAGAAAGACTTATTCAAGATATGAAAGATGACAGCTTGTTTTCTGTAGATGGAAATAAGGTTGTTGTCTCATCATTCCGTGACAACACGATAAAGTGGACACGTAAGGGTCGAGAGTATCGTGGTGCTATGGTCTGTAAGTTTGAGGTTAAAGAATATACCTTGAAGGAACTATTCAATCTTATCAACGAGAAACTTTTTGAATTTGAGATTTGTGCTGCAGAGCATAAGGACTGTTGTATGAAAGCACCTGAGGGTGAAAAGGTCGGTGCCAAAGGTAAAGCAATCACAATAAAGCAATTTCAGAAGGCTCTCAATACGAGTAGTAGTTCTGTTTCAAGGATCAAGAAGAGACTTATTGCCAGTGGAAGGATTGATTCTACTCTTGCAGAGAAACATTCCTTTGACATTAGGAATGAGGAAGAAACAAAGAGAACATTGTTGAGAACGAGAAAAACAAAAGCTGATTTCATTATTGGTACTCTTGGTTTTGTTGTTCTTGCCTGTTCTTACTCTATTGCAGACAGAGCGGTGTCGGACGGATTCAGACATCTTATCTATGGCAAGCAGAGTGAAAAGGTTATTCAGAGAGACATGAGCATCGGAGGAATCCCTGACGGATTCTTCTGTTAATTGCTTAGGTGTTTGTTTTGGTAACATACATTGAAAGAAAGAAAATATTAAATAATTTATTAGTTATGGGTAAACCTACCTATGAGAAGTTCAAGAGATATTGTATATCAAAGAACTATGGAACAGATGAGTACATCAAGAGTCTGTATGATCATCTTGAAGAAAGAAAGTGGAAGAAGGCAAATGGTGGGGAACCAGTAAACTGGATGATTCTCACAGATGCTAATTTTGGAGTGTTCAATGCAAAGGGAAAGTTCTCTAGTGCAATAAGAGCAAAAATGGCAGAAAAGTCGGATGATTTTGACCCAGTGGAGCTTTTTCCTGATAATGGAATGAACTATGTGGCTTATACAGATGGAAGTTGTGATAATCATTCCAAGTATAAGGCAGGAGGTTCTGCTTACATCGTATTGAAGGATGGAGAGATTGTCAAGATGAAGAATCACGGCAGATTGCAGACAACCAACAACCGTATGGAGTTGCTTGCTATCATCAGTGCAGCTAAGTCTTGCCCAGATGGTTCTTATCTTGATGTTTACACAGATAGCCAGTACTGCATACTTGTGTTGGGGAAGAGTACTCCACCAAAGATGAATCCTGACCTATATGAGTTATACAAGAAATGCTCTGCTCATTTGGCAGGAGTCCGTTTTCACTGGGTGAAAGGTCACAATGGTGACAAGTACAACGAAATGGTTGATGACTTGGCTTATGGCGCATATTGCGACATCTGCGAGCAGTATAGTATCGAGAAATCTAAAAGACAATAAATTTAAGATAGCTATGGTATCAGAATCAGCTAGATATTATCATACTCATCCGGCAGCAAGGGAGCGCAAAAAGCGTTATGATAGTATTTTCGAGTCTTCACCTACACAGAAGGCTAAGCGTAGGGAGTTGGCTCGTCATAATGCCGAACACGACAAGAAGTATGGATCAGCATCCCGAAGGGGAATGGATGCTTCACATACTAAGGCAGGAATCAGGTATAAACCATCATCGATGAATCGTGGTTCCAAGACGGATATGGCTGGAGATAGAAGAGCTAGGGGCGGTCGCTGATTGTGATTGCCGGAACATACGGAAAGAATAAGAGGGAGTGCTCACGCATTCCCTCTTCCGTTATCAACAATCTATTAACCTTAAACAAAAACCTTCAGCCTATGAATTTTAATTTTACATCTTTTTCGATTAAATGAACAAAATATTTTAAAGAACCTATTAACCTTCTTCCTCAGACATCTGCTTCAACTTCTCTGTAAGCGCATTTGCAATCTCACGCTTATCTTCGAGAGTGACGGTCTGCAGCTTCGGACAATTAAACTCCAGCATCTTGATGAAGGTGCTGACCTTATCCTTCGGCTCGCATTTGTACCATGCAGCCATAAAATCATCCCAAGCATCTCTAGTGAAGTCGGCACACAGCTCACGAAACTCCTTCTTGATAGGAGACTCGTAACCTTTCTGCTTTCCGCCGGATTTCGCCCGACCTTTCTCGAACTGACCTTTAGAATTTCTGTCTGTTGCCATATCCTTCATTAAATATGATGCAAAGGTACACACAGTCCTGCACATAGAAATCTTATCTATTAACTTTTTGCTGCTAAGTTAATGGATAAGATGCTTATATAATAAGGTATAGTTATCTTTGCTGCAGTTTAAACGTTTAAAATAAATTTTTATGTTAGGATCATTAATCGGTGCAGGACTCGGTGTTGCAAGTAGTATCTTTGGTGGCATATCAGCCCGAAAAGCAAGACGAAAGCAGGAGCGGATGCTTGCACAGCAGGAAAAGGAAAATCAGGCATGGTATGATAGGAAGTACAATGAAGACCCTACCAAGCGTGCCGATACGGTTCGTTTGCTCACTCAGATGCAGGAGCAGATCAAGAACAGAAACAAGGCTGCCAAGGGCAGACAAGCGGTGATGGGTGGTACGGAAGACTCCACCACAGCAGTGAAGGAAGCGAATAACAAGACTCTTGCCGACACGACCTCTCAGATTGTGGCTGCAAATGAGTCTCGCAAGGATGCCATCGAAGGTCAGTATCAGGCGAGAAAGGATGCTATTCAGAACAAGAGGATGGGGCTGGAAGCTGAGAAGGCTGCTGATACTGCTAATGTGGCTTCTGGTGTTGCCGGAACTGCTGCCAATATCGCTGCTACCATTGATGGTGGATTGAGTGGTGTCAAGAAGGCTCCGAATATGAATGTGACTCAGGAGCAGTTGGGTGGTATCTCCAAGAATCCTGATGATGTTCTCGGCTTGAAGGCTAAGGCTACTGGTCTCCCTTCTGAGGGTGAGTTGAATAGTCTGGGTGCAAAACTCCAAAAGGTAAACGTATAGCTTATGGGATTGGCAGATTATTTACGAACGAACAATGGCTTGAAGACTACACAGAGTGTACTCAACAAGCAGCAGAGTGGTGTGGATGCTGCTCAGAAGGCTTCTCCTGAACAGATCAATATGAACACCGCACAAGCTATGCTACATGGCAAGGAGGAGCAGCTTACTCCTCCAAAGGATGCACATGAGAAAGCGGTGAGAATGAACCAGCAGACTGCAGAGGGTATGTTGAACGGCTCTATCCCTATCGTGAAGAAGGAAGAGCCGAAGCCGGAAGCTAAGCAGGAGCCGGAGAAGAAGCAGTTGACCTATGCGGAAATGTATAAGATGCTGAATCCTGCTGATAGTGAATCTCCTGAGCAGAGAGCACAGAGAGAGCAAAACGAGAAGCGGAAGGCTCGTATCGCTGCCTTTGGGGATGGTCTTCGGGCACTCGCTGACATCTACTTCGCCAGCAAGGGAGCCAAGGTGGTACACAATCCTGAGTCGGATATGACTGCTGCAATCAACAAGCGAAAGGCTTATATGGATGCTCAGCGTGAGAAGAATCGGGCGGCTTGGCAGGCTGGCTACCAGAGGGCATTGGCTCTGGATGAGGAAGCTCGGAAGAATAACCTGACTCTTGCCGAGCAGATGAGGTATCACGATATTATTGCTAAGAACAATGATAGCAAGAATGATCTGAGCCAGCAGAGAATTGATCAGGGCAACAGAAGACTTGATTTGTCGAAGATGAAATATGATACTGATGCTGATTACAAGAAGTCTATCTTGGCTATCAAGAAAGCTCTGGCTGATGGTCAGATTTCCCACTGGCAAGCACAAGAGGCTATTCAGCACATTAATGCTGAGACTGGTCGTATTCGTGCCAACAAGTCGGGTAGTGGTGGCTCCCGAAAAGGTTCCTATTCAGGAGAGGTTGATGAGTATATGGATTTAATGGAAAAAGACCCTGAAGGTATGGCTGAGGCTGCTAGGGAAGTCAGAAGGATGGGGTACTCTCCTAAGACTGCTGCCGGAAAGAAGGCTCAGAAGATTGCCTATCAGCGTAAGCATGGTAAGTCTAAGCAGAACCATACATCATCAACCAATGGTGGCAAGAAGAAGACTGGAGTAAAATGGTAACAAGATTGGTAACAAGATTGGTAACAAGATTGGTAACAAGAATTTGGTAACAAACATATATATATTATGGCAGAAAGACCATTATACACTTTATACAAGAATCTGAAAGCACAGAACTATGATGTGCCGGACGATTACAATAAGTTTGAGAGTGCCCTGACCAGAGACGGAAAGGGCGGTGCTGACAACAGACACGCTATCTATGAGAATTTGAAGGCTCAGAACTTCGATGTTCCTAATACCTATGAGCGTTTCTATTCTGCACTTTTTGAACCAAGAAGCAAGACTTCATCTAGAGCGAAGGGTGGTAGTGTTCCTATGACTGCTGCTGATCGTGCTCGTTTCTCGGCTGGGGCAGCAGCTATCTCGGCTAGTGCTAATAATGCAGTTAGACAAGCTAAACGAAACATTCAGAGCAAACTGGGGCAAGCAAAGAAGTTCAATGGTGGCAGGGTTTCTCCACGTCTAAAGAATCCTTTGCAGAATCAGAATGTACAGAAGAATGAGTTTAACTACAATTCGACAACTGGCAAGACTGGAACCTATACTACAACAGATGGTGTAGAGTTTGATAACGAGTATGATGCTGCTCAGTATCAGAACCAGTTGGATAAGCAGGGGGAGCAGTATATCAATGCAGTAAACGCTGGCGAGATTCCATCTGTCTTCGATGTTCGTGACAAGAACGGAAACTATGACTTGCAGGAGAATATCAACAAGAATGGAACCTACCTTACTGAGGAAGGTGCTCAAAAGCAGTTTGATAAGAAGCTGGCGGATGCCTATGCCCGAAAGAAGGAGATTGAAGCTCTTATCGCTGAGGATCATCGTCAACACGGAAATCCTCTGCTCTCTTATGGTGCTAGTATCGGTGCAAGTAACGGAAGAACTGCTGAGCAGAGTGACTATAGCAACAAACTGGCAACATCCCTTGCTCTGGTTAAGCAGCAGATTGGTGCGCTTGAAGCGGTGAAACAATACCCTACAAGTAGTTGGGGTGAGGATGCCTTGAAGGCTCTTGACAATACAGCATTCACGGCTAAGACTTGGGATTTCGGTCTGACTGACTTTGCAACTATGGGGCAGATGGAACGTATCAAGACCAAGATGGACAACAACCTTCCACTCTCCGGCTCCGATAAGATGCTCTTGAAGAGTAAGCTGGGTGCGGATGCTGCTGCAGCTCTCGAAGATGAGAAGATGGGCAACATCTATCGCTGGACGAAGATTGCCGGACAGTCACTCCCATTTATGGCAGACTTCTTCCTTACTGGCGGCTATGGTGGTATTACTAAGGCTATCAGCCGAGGAGCATTGAAGTTTGCAGCTAAGCGTGGCATGGGCAAGGTGAGCGCTGCCATCTTGAAGAATACTGGTATCGTGGCTGGCGATGTTATCGGCTCGTATGCCATGGCAGGATCAGAACAGGCGATGAAGACTGGAGCAGACATTATGCAGCGACATCTGGGTAGTCTCTATCAGGATGAGAAGGGTGATTACAAGTTCGGTACATTCGATGAGAACGGAAATCTCCTGCATGAGGGTGGCGAGTCTATGGGTACTGCTCTCTATAAGGGTCTGACCTCTGCTATGGTCGAGAACTATACTGAGAAGCTCTTCGGTCATAGCTATGGTATCAAGAAGGGTGCAATCAACTTCATGGAGAAACATGGTATGAATGCTTCTGCTGAGTTCTTCAAGAATATCGGCAAGAGTGGATGGTACACCAATTCCAAGAAGTGGATGGAGAAGTTCGGAATCAATGGCTTCGGTGAAGAAGTGATGGAGGAAGAGATTGGCATTCCTCTTCATGCTCTATTGGATGGAGATAATAAGTTCTCTGACCTCCTTGATACTAAACAGCAACTTGACATCATCGGTGGTATGGCTCTATCTGTCGGCTCTATGTATGCGATGGGTGCTGGCTCCCGACCAGTCAAAGGTGTGTACAATCGTGCTCAGTACTACAGATTCCGTAACAAGGTGAACGTGGCTGATAGTGATGCTCAGAACCTGATTGGCGATAAGTGGGCAGACATCAAGGATAAGATTGACAACACGACCAACGAGCAGATGGGTGGTGTGTTGGCTGATATTCTCAGACAGAGAGATACTATGACCAAGGAGCAGATTAATGCTGCCATCAACTATGGTATCAACCTGATGAAGATGCGTGGCTACAATGTTGCCAAGACTGCCGAAATGAATGCTAGAGAGATTACCAACGAGCCAACAACTCCTGAGGAACAGCATCAAGAGGATATTGATAATGCTTACTCTGAGGGTCACGATGCTGATGATGCAGACAAACACGACATTCAGTTGGAGCATGAAGACCAGATGAAGACTCTTGCTGGATTGCTGAATATCTCCGAGCAGCAGTTGTCAGCTATGAATGATGATGAGCTTCAATCCCTGACTGGGCAGAACGACAAGCTTGACCAAGCTATCTATGACTACCAGTTGTCTTCTGCTCGTTACCAAGGTGTGACAGATGATGCTCAGGATAAGATTGATATGGCGGCTAATCAGGCAGCTCAGCGTGTTGATATGTACACAGACAAGAGCCGTGGCTCCGTCCGTAACGCTACGGTTAATGCCAGTGGTGGTGCGGAAGATTATGGTGTGTACATTATTTCCGGCAATATTGCTACCAACGAAGATGGCTCTATCAATGTAGCGGATAGCGATGATATGATTCTCTTCTATGATCCTACGACAAATTCTGTTGAACATACAGATGCTCTGAGATTCGCTGAACTGGGTGATGAAGTTCCTGCCGATGATGTGAAGGCTCAGGCGGTAGCTGATGCAAAGGAGAAGGCTATCAAGGAAGTGGCTGGTATTGTTGATGGCACAATAGATGTTGGCTCCCAGTTCAAGGTTACTGGTGCTGATGGCTTGGAACATACCTACGAGATTCTTGCCGACTATGGCGATGGTACTGCTGCAATCTCTATTGATGGTAACGTGGTGGAGAATCCATATTCGTTTGAAGACTTGCAGCAGTTGAAAGACTTGGAGGATCAGAAGAGACTGGAAGCTGCCAAGGCTCAGCGTGGGCAGATGGAGAAGGAGCGTGCTGAGCAGCAGACTCAGGAGACAGAGCAGCCGGAAGAGACTCAGCCTTCTCTTGACTTCAATCAGATTCTTAATGATAATGGTAACGTGGTGCTCGTTGATGTACTGGATAAGGATGGCAACACTAAATACCCTGACTCTAAGTTATTCCTCATTCGTGATACTGGTGCTAAGGCAAAGGTTGTTGAAATGAAGAGTGATGGCACATTCGTTCCTCATGCAGTGAGCAAAAAGAATGTTGCTACAATCTCTTCTATGTCTCTTGATGAGTACAAGCAAGCGATGGCTGAAACCTCAATGATAGAGGAGAATAGTGGTGCGATAGAGGGCGATAGAGGTGGAATAGAGGTGAATGATGAACTCCCACCAGTTCCTGATAATGTGACAATCAATGGTGATGGAACATACTCTGTTGATGGTGCTGTGCAGGGTGGAGAAAATACTACTGCTCCTGTTGAACAGACAGAACAGACTCCTGCTATGACTCTCGAAGATGGAACCATCGTGCCTATGCTGGAGGATGGCAATCCTGATTTCTCGAAGCTGACTGCTGATCAGACTGCAGAGTTGTATGACACCCAGTTTGGTGATGATGCTGATAGCGTAATCAGTGGATGGGTATCTGATGCAAAGAAGGCACTCGACAAGGCTAGCAACATGACCGTGAAGGGTAAGAACTTCGTGGAACAGAAGGCGGCAAAGGAAGCCAAGGAGAAGGCGATTGCTGATGCTCAGGCGGCTTATGACTCTGCTATCGCTATCCGTGATGCCTATAATGAGCGACAACTTGCCAAGGTGGAAGACACTGCTGAGGGCAGAAAGGAACTCATTGAGAAGGCAAGAAGAAAGTTCGCTCGCTTGAAGAGTGCGGTGAAGGATGATGCTGAGGCTGTGGCTCAAATCTATAAGGAGACGGTTGGAACTCTGCTGCATCGTCTGTATGATGGTACTGGCATTGACGTGACAGATACGATTCCGCTTACTGCTGAGGAGTATGTGGCTAGCAACCTCGGTGCTCACTCTCTCAACTATGAGGGTACAGAGACAAGCAAGGGTGTTAAGCAGGAGACTGGATTGAGCAGAGAAGACTTTGCTAAGACTCAGTTGCTCGCTGCTGATGGTAAGGGAACAACCATTGACAACCTTGTGCATAGTCTGTGGGAGAATCGTCCATCTAACCTTGAATCACTCGGCACACAAGATATTCGCAATGCTATGCTCAGCGTTATCACTAGTGGCTTTAAGGCTTCGGAAGCAAGAAACTACATAGAGAATCTTCGTATCGCTCAGGCTGAGAATATCCTTGAAGAGCAGAAGAAGGCGGCTGATAACGCTGCATTCGCTGAGAAGAATAAGGCTGAATCAGAACAACAGACAGAAACTGCTCCTGAATCTGAGGTAAAGACTGGGGAAGAGAACTCTGATGAGTATAATGATGAGGAGAAAGAGAAGATAAATGAGCAGACAAATGAGAACATAAATGCTCCTGAGGTTCCTGAGGATGCAACGGATGATGCTCCTTTAGGCGCACAGAGAGAACAGACTGACCTTCCTTTCTCTGCTAGAGACAATGGCACACAGCAGACTACATCTGAGCGTGCTGCTGATGTAGAGAAGAATAAGGTGGATGATATGAAGGTCGTTGACAATATCGTGGGCGAGAAGACTCGCAAGGCTTTCGATAGACTGGCTAAGATGATGGGTGCAAATATTCAATGGCAGTACTCAGACAAGTTGGGCAACGGCTGGATTCAGGAGACTACGGATGCCGATGGCAGCGTTCATCGTACCATCTTCATCACTCTTGACTCTTCTATCACGGAAGGTGCTCAGTTCATTTTCGGTCACGAAATGACTCACCAAATCAAGAACCTGAACCCTGCTGCATACAATGAGTTGACTCAGCTTGTGCTCGATACCTATGGCTCTGATGCCTTTGACAAGGCGGTAAATGAGACCATGAAGAGATATTCCGATGCAGGATTCTCTGGACGTGATAGAGATTACTATGCTGAGGAGGTTGTTGCTGATGCGGTAGGCGAAATGATTCGTGACCTTAACTTGGCTCACACTCTCGCTATGAAGATGTCTCATCCTCTGCTCGCTGCTATCCATGAGATATTACAGAAGATTAAGTTGGCATTCTTTGGTACTGAGTATAGCGATGTGACCAAGAACATCATCCGCTCTATCGAACAAGCCTATGTGAAGACTGCCAATGGTGAGGTGACAAACTCCGATACTGGCGAAGATGTTTCATTCTCTCTCCGTCAAAAGCCTGAACCTAAAAAGAAGGGCATCGGCTACAAGGTGTTCGTATTGAAGGATGGAAAACTCTATCCACCAATGGTAGCGAACCCTGATGGTGCTGCTACTCCTGTTGGTGTGTGGCTTGATGCTGATGCAGCCCCTATTGCAGGAGAAAGCAAGACTGGCAGACCTCAGGTTAAGCAGGGCGGCAAGGGAACACAAGGCGGTAGCGGTAAGCTAGCCTATATACCAGGCTGGCATCTTGGTGTAGTGCCTTACGCTATCCAGTTCAACCGCAAGGATGCTGAGGGCAACAAGACTCTCTTCCCTAAGAACTTCGTCTTCGCTGAGGTGGAGTATGCTGCTGATGTAGATTATCAGGAGGAAGCTCGCCAAGAGGGTATCAATCCATCGGGCAAGTATCAGCACTCATTGGCTGGCTTGAAACATCTGCCTACTGATGGCTATTATATGTATCGTACCAATCCGAACCCTGAGACTGATCCTTGGGTGATTACTGGTGCGATGAAGGTGAACCGTATCTTGACTAGAGCTGAGCAAGCGGAACTTGTGAAGAACGCTGGTCGTGAACCTCAGCAGATTCAGAAGGGCGATATTGTTACTGATGATGTGGTGAACAGTATCAATCAGGAGATAGCTGCTGCTCCTAAGTTCTCGCTGAAGGTTTATCATGGTAGCGGTGCTGACTTCACAGAGTTTGACTTCGACCACATTGGCGAGGGTGCTGGCTCCCAAGTATTTGGTTGGGGTGGATATGTTACATCTTCTAAGAAGATTGGAAAAAGCTATGCTACTCTGATGGATAATGACCCTTCTAAAGCATATTATCGCATACAGCGTTCTAATGGTACAAGGTTCGCCAAGAAATATCCTACTTTAGAATCATTCCTGCATGGTGATAAGCAAATAGCCATGAATGACAAGTTTACAGAGCAGGAAAAGATTGACTTCTACAATGAAATGAAGAAGTTGGCTGAGCCATACCATAATCTCTATGAGGTGGATATACCTGATGATAATGACAGCAACTATCTGGATTGGGATAAGCCTTTGAGTAAAAATCAGCAGGATGCCATTCGTGAAGGGTTGGAACATCTTGGTGTAGGTATTAAGACGTTAGAAAGCAAAGGTCAGTCTTTAGAGAGAACTGGCGAAAATGTTTACAATAGTACTCTGTATATTGGGTTAACTGGAACAGAGTATGATTTGCCTGAAAGAACTAAAGGAATAAGCAAGTTCCTATCTTCTGTTGGCTTTACTGGTATTAAGTACAAGGCTGGACGTAACTTCGGTGGTGCTAAAAAGGGCGATACCAACTATGTTATCTTCAAGCCTGAGGATATGAGAATCACAGAGCACACCAAGTTCTCATTGAAGTCAAAACCAGTCCGCTTTGAAGCTGGCAAGAAACTCAGCGATGAAGAGAAGAAGGAAGTTCTTTCTACATTGAAGGATGCCTACAAGGTGAATGGTGTTCCTTATCACATCGAAGAGACTGCTGGCGGCAAGGAGAAGAGAGTGTATGAGCCTACTGCTGATAGCTATGGTATGGTTGATAACCTCATTGATGGCATGATCAACACTAAAGTTGGGGCTGCTGAAATCAAGCCAGTTGGTGTTGGTGCTTTTGGAAATATATACAATCAGTTCCGTGGTAAAGCTAAAGCAGCTATAGAGTTTTTGAAGAAACTTGGTAGCGGTGAGGCAACTGCTGCACTACATCATCATACTATTGGTGATATATCTTTGGTATGGGGAGATAAAAAGACTGGTCTTGATAAGATTCTGAGAAAGTATCCTGAGGTCGTTGACAATTTGCAGTCTATCATAGATAGTATGGAGGTTGTTCAGGAAAGCGACAATCGCGTCAAGTTGGAATCACCTACACACTTTGCTGTTGTAAGTAAGGAGTATAAGGGTGAACCTAGAGAACAATGGCTGTTGACTGCATACGAGAAAAGAGAATCCTTGGAAAATGGCAAGAGTATGGACACTGCCACTTCTTCGTTGGGAGGTGACACAGCTCTCTCCCAATCCAAGGAATCTGCTGCAAAGATAGACAATTCTTCTGAAACTGCCAAGGAAAATGGCGAAAAAGTTGGTAGTGAGGGCATAAAATTCTCGTTTAAGGATGAGAAGATTAAGAGTATTGCAGAAAAGTTTGGAGTAAATGAGGATGATGTTGCTATGTATGCGAATGCAGTTGAGAAAGGTTCTACTGCTGAGGCTGCACGTGCCAGAGCAAACATCAAACGATATTTATTGCAGGCAAATGAAGACAAGATTTCCTCATTTAAGGATATTATTAAGTACACCAAACCTATAAATGAAGCCTTGAAAGAGAACTTCGGTGACCTTGACGCTATGATTGAGGAACGAAGAAAGCAGGTGGAGGCCCAGCGTAATGCTATGGAAGCTGCAAGAAAAAGAGCGCAGGAAGAGGAAGAGAAGAGACAGAAACATCTGGATGAACTCTCTCTGATTCCAACTGATGAACTTGATAAGCGTTATATGGATGCCATTGATAATAATGATGAATCAACGGCAAGGGAAATGCTTGATGAATCAGCCAGACGTAATGGTTACGGTGACGTTGATAGCGATTACCAAGGTCAGGGAGCGTGGGCTGCTCCATCAAATCCTCAGTATGAGTCTGATGAGGCAAGAAGAGCCGACATAGAAAACTCTCCTGATGTAAACTTGGAAGATATTGCATTAGGTTATAACTTGCAGCCTGATGATTATTTCGACAATCCAAGAGCATATATGAACAATACTGCTTATGGATTGGAGTCTGCTCATGTTATAAAGAATGCACTTGATGCCATTAAGAATGGCGAGAAAGATGTTAAGGTTAAGGTTTATCGTGCTGTTCCTACTTCTGTAAAGGAAGGAAAGTTGCGTAATGGTGACTGGGTTACTCCATCAAAGAAGTATGCTGAAATGCACGGTGATAACAGGTTGGATGGAAAATATCGTATCATTGAAGATGAAGTTCCTGCAAATCAATTATGGTGGGATGGCAATGATGTTAACGAGTTCGGCTTTGATGATGGTAAGGAATACAGATATAAGAATGCCAAGAATAATCGTAAGCTGAATGACCTCATTACTTATGATAATAAGGGCAATGTGATTCCTCCTTCAAAGCGTTTCAATTCTCGCAAGAGTGATATTCGTTTCTCTCTGAAAGAAGAAAAGGAGAAGATTGTGGCTGATGCCAAGGCAAACGGAACCTATATGACTGCTCCTAATGGTGAGAAGACCAAACTGAATGCTGAGCAGTGGTCAACCGTCCGTACTACCAACTTCAAGAACTGGTTCGGTGATTGGGAGAATGACCCTGAGAATGCTTCCAAGGTGGTGGATGAGAATGGTGAACCTATGGTGGTTTGGCATGGCAGAAGTGCCGAGTTCAACACCTTTGAGAAGAAGGAAGGTGTCCGCTTTATCATGGGGCTTGAAGACAAGGTGAAGGCAGAAGGATTCTTCTTCTCTCCTGATAAGGGCTTGGCTGAGGAGTTTGCATCCAATTCGTCTAGACATCGTGGCGGCAAGGCTAATGTGGTTCCTTGCTTCCTGAATATCCGAAGACCTATGGATTTGACTGGAGAAGACTATGATAGAATCTACGAAGATGTGACTGGCTGGGAGTACATGGTGGGCATGGACACTCAGAACAATCTTTGGGGTATCATGGATGAAGAGGGCATGGCTGACAAGATTAAGGAGAAAGGCTATGATGGAGCCATCTTTGTTGAAGAAGTGGATGATAGCTATGAGCCTACCGAGATTTCCTATTGCGCTCTGGATTCCAACCAAATCAAGTCTGCCGAGAATAACAATGGCGATTTCTCTGCCGACAATAATGATATCCGTTTCTCTCTCGCTGGCGAGCGTGGTGCGGCTGCTGCTGACAAGGCAG
>ERZ1034925.603-NODE-603-length-14845-cov-11.343611_pt1 | contig 14845 bp, 6 predicted proteins | sample MGYA00520687_ERZ1034925 | MGnify/ENA primary metagenome ERZ1034925 (study PRJEB33766, sample SAMN09781758) | gut metagenome | biome: gut microbiome | host: Homo sapiens | place: Madagascar | study: EMG produced TPA metagenomics assembly of the PRJNA485056 data set... | reverse complement strand
TTGTTATGAACATTTCCCTTGGATGCTGGCTAAAATCCCACATTCCATAAGCGTGTAAGCACATAATGATTATTGGAACGTACTTACAGAACCAGCAAAAGAATTTCAGAATCCTTCTGCTATACCGATTTCCGTGCTTCATCAGCAAGTTCATCACTTCACTTACGTCTTTGTCTTGCAACCACCTTAATAAGTCGCCTTCGTCTTCTTTATTCATAATTTTCGGTTTTAAGATTCAAAATAAGATGGTTGCAAAGTTACATTTCTGTTGTAATAACGCAAGAAAAATGTCAGATTGCTATTGTTAAACTTTGCTAAACCATCTTATTGTTACCAACAACGGCGTTTTACTATCAATTTGTTATCCAGTACGTCACGAATACGTCCAGAAACCCTGCAACCTCTGCCATATACCACACAGGCTTATATCCTTCGTCATCGTCCGAACAGCTTACGAGTAGCAGATAGATAAGAGCTATTACGGCCGTTGGGACCCAGCATACCGACAGACACCAGCCCACACACCCTGTCGCAGCTACGAGTGCACCTATCTTATGAATAGGGTAGGCGTCAGCATCGAGATAGTTCGGTGCAGCTCCCACGAACATCAGTCCTCCACAGCCTATAAAGGCGAGGCACTGAATGCCCTTACCCGAGTCGAGCATACACACCATCATCAGTATCGCGCACGTCACCATAACGGCCGTAAACACCCAGCCATAGTTTCGTTTCGCCTTATCGCCAATTACCTCGCTACCAGTACATCCCTGTAACTGATAATACACATCGCTTACCATCGAAGGGATGCCAAACCTCATTGCTGCGAGGAGCAAAAATCCTCCTAAGAGGAGAAATGAAATAACACTTAGAATATACATAATCTTTTCGTTTTAATGTTAAACTACTATCATTTTGCTGACATCGGCAATATGATGTTACACACTCATCTCAAGCATCTTCGGGTAGCCTGTCTTGTAGTCGTAGGCTTCCACCTCCCCGATAGTCTTCAGTTCGCCCACCGCTGCCTTATGGCTTGCTGTGACATTAAAGCATTCCAGGGCATACATCTCAAGTGCCGACAACAGCTGAATAGCCTTGTCGCAATCCACCACCAGTTTCAGCCCACCAAGCCACAGAGTTGTCGTCTTCTGCCCTGCTGCTTTGGCGATAGTGGTGGAGTTCATCAACCCCACACGTGTCGCTTTATCGAGCCACACAAGCAGTCCGTTCAGCATAAAGCCGTTAACCTTATCTGAGGTATCGTAGGCAGTTATCTCTGCTATCTTTTCAGACTTCGCCTGTTCGAGTTTCAAGGCATCCATCTTAGCAGAGAATTGCGCAAATTCAGCTCTTACTTCGGTTTCATCGAATGTAGCTTTTGGCAGAGTACATTCGTAGCACTCATAAGCATTCATCTCCTTGTTATACTCGGCATTGATGTGAAATACAACCATGTCTCCATACTCATACTTTTGTCTGTACTGACCTTGAGGAATAAAGGTCTTGATAAAATTAATCTTCTCCATAATCTTTTTATATACTTTATGTCTTATTTTCTATAATATTCCACACATCTTCTTTACTATTCCTTACCGGTCTGTCTCTCTGTGCTCACAAAGAGATAAAGAAACAAAGAGGCAAAGAGGTCAGCAATGGTAGACGGGCAGAACATGGTAGTTTAAGGACTTGGTGCCGTAGAAGCTATCAACTATATTATTGGTGTACCAAGCTTTAGTGTCATCCCTCTGCGTAGAAGTCCACCTGTTTTTCTTCGTTACGAAGTTGTAGTAGTCAGTCGCAACCGTCTCACCATACAGGGTTTCCAACACCTGTTTGATGATACCGATATTGGCTATGTGTACGTATTCCTGACCAACCGACATGACGAAGCCATGCAAATCCTCACCTCCAAGGTTGAATATCTGGCTATACGCATAGTCAAAGGCAGGCACAGACAAGCTTTGTTCCTGCGCTTCCTGACGGATAAGAAACGATGATGACTCTCCGTTGTAATAGTAAGCATCATTCACGCTATTTCCGTTCAGAGCAATAGAATTGAACTGCAAGTTCTGCGTACACCACGACGTACTTATCAGTTTTGACACATTCTTAATATCGCTTGTGCGAATACAGAAAGTACCATGATTGATAGAAAGTGAAGCGTCTGCCACCTTGATAGCTACCGCATCATCGGCATTTCTTCCTGCTGCTACCCAGTCCTCGATATAATACTCGTTCTTGTCAATATCCACCACAAATATTCCAGCCTTGAACTGATAGAACCTGTAGTCGATAAGCCTTTGAGGAACGTTTGCTGTGTAGGTTCTTGAGTTTTTGTTGAAGCTGACATTGTAACCGTCTTGGTCATCAATGACAACAGTATACTCCTTCTTGTAAGGAACAAACACCGTTACCTGTCCTTTCTCATCCGTCTGGTAGGTAGTGGCCTTCTTGTCAACTGTCACAATAACAGGAATACCTTCCCATGCTGTACCCACGTTCTCAACGTACTTTGTAGCCGTGATGATTACCTTTTCCATGCTGTCCTCGTTGTATGGCAGATATTCCACATTGATATTGCGGCTACCCAATACTGCTGTATATCCTTGAGGAGCGATAGGTTGAGCTTTGCCGTATTCAGGAAAGACGACTTGGTAATAGTTGCCTCGGTCGATGACAAATGTAACCTTGCCCTCTGTATCTGTTGTATATGTCTGAGGTGTCTTGCCGTTGTTAAGGAATACATTAATCTTGATACCAGCCACCTTGATAGAATCAACAGAAGAGGCAATTGTGACAGTCACCTCCTCGTCAGTGTTGATAACATCTACCGACTTCGTTTCTCCGTGCCTGTTTGTCACAGAGATGGTAGAGCCTTTCATGGTTACATTACAGGTCTCTGCTCCTGTCGTGGCCGTCTCTGCCTTTTTAAATATTTCCTGTGCCTTGGTAGCAGCCTCGATAGCTGGCTTCTGCAACTCCTTGATTTCTGCTTCTGTAAAGTCATCGTAAGTGAATGGGTCGCCCTTTTGTCCTTGAGGACCTTGTTCTCCCTGCGCCCCAGTATCACCCTTCATACCTTGCTCACCACGCTCTCCCTTGTCACCTTTGAGTTGCATGAGGTCAAATTCCTTTTTCTCACCACTCGGACGAGTAATATTCAAGTCTGTGCCGTCAATATCAATATCTACGTTTTGAACTTTTTCCAGAGCTCCGTTTACCTGACTTACGGCATCGTTGGCTTTTTTTATGGCTTCATCTGTCTTACTTATCGCACCATCAACCTTTCCTAACGCCTCATTTGTGTCTGAAATAAGGTCTGACAATTCCACGGTAGGAGGCAGGATAACCATAGCGGTATCCATCTCTACGCTGTTGTCGCCCTCATCGGTAGTTCCAAACTCAGTATCAGCATCGGCATTGTTTGACACGATGGCAAACTGAGGGTATTCGTTGCTTCGCCAGTCGTTGCCGAATATCTTACCCTTTACCTCGATGGCATACGTGCCGAGGCTCATCTTATCACCCTCCACTCTCGCAAGCAGGACATTATCCTCCTTCACGTCCACCTCAAACGCAAGAGGGATGCGCTTGAATTGATTGCATACCTGTACCACAATATCCGTACAGGCTGGCAGAGGGAAAGCATATGGTTGCCCCTCCACCATCTTCATCACTGGTATCTTCAGTGTGAAGTCATTACCTTTAACGATTTTCTTCATATAGCTATAAAATTAAATTGTTAGTCGTACTTTTCCGGGATAACCTGCCGTAATATCATAAGCTATCAATGCGTCTATCGTCAGTAGCTCCGCAACCTTGTCAAGATGGGTCTGCGTAACATTGTAGCAGTCTTTAGCATAGACTTCTATCTTACTGATGAGGTCTTGAGCTGTTTCAATAGGCAGGGTATAACACTCGCCGTCGAGCCACAGGGTCGTTTCCGTTCTCCCCATTCGCATAAGTCGCTCGTTACCCTGATATACCCTATCTCTTGTCTCGAAGTCGAGCCAGTGAGCCTCTCCGTTGAGATAAAACGTATTCACCTCTGCGCTCTTATCGTACTCCGTTATCTGCTCGATGCACTTGTTTCTCAGAGCCTCTGTTAGCTGTTCTTCAGTAGGCTCCGCATCGGTATTCATATCGAGCAGCACGCAGTCATACAGATACTCACCGTCTTCTGTCTTGCGTTCGTTCACAGCAAGACGCACCTCATTATTTTTCCATGTCGCAACCTTCGTTTCCAAAGGCGTAGCATACAATTCCTTATATGTTATCATATTCGTTTAGTAATTATTATTGCTCATTATTCCTACGTCAAGATTACCGAAAGTGATTTCTGTCTGTATTGAATAGATTTTTCCGAGCAATCCGAGTGTCGTGAACTTTGCGTTAAAGGACGCTATCTGTACATAGAAGGATGGCCTTGTCACGCTCTGTCCCTTCTTGATGGCAGGCACCAGCTTTGTGTTGTCGTAGACTTTAGCATCCGCAGTAAGGAACACGCCATCCGCAAGATTTGTCAGCGCACCATTCTTCACCATTGTGCGGCTCGTAAACGTCCTTCCGTCAGCAGCACTCGCCAGGTCGTAGGTGTCCAGTCCGTTGGCAGAGTCGGCCACCACCTTGCCGTTCACCTTTGGAGCGGAGTAGGTGTACAGCGTTGTCGTCTTTCCCGTCGCGCCCTTAATGAAAAGAATGTAGTTGTTGTCCTTCGTTGCCGTATACCAAGACTTCGTTGTGTTAGCCCACGGAAGGTCTACGTTCTCTCCGATAGGGGTTGTCAGCCCTGCGTCCTCTGCCTTAATATATTGCTTAGAGGTTATCTTAGCATTCGTTTTGCTCATCGAGGCAATACCAGATGGACCAAGGTCGTAAAGAAAGTTTCCGTTGTCATCGTAGTACGACAGGACGGCCTGCCCCGAACTGTTCAGACCGAAGCGGATGTTTGCAGTTCCTGCCTTGCCGTAGATATTGATAAGGCCATCGGCTATCCTTACCATCTGTCCGTTGTGTCCTTGCGATGTAAGCATCTGCGCCAGTATCAGAGCCGCATTGATGGCTCCGTCTTTAAAGAGAGCGGCTGTCGTAGTCTGACCGGTAGAGAGCGTGTTCTCCACCTTGATTTTCTCGCCATACAGAGTTACTCCGCTCGACGTAATCTCAAGTCCTGCCGCCTTGGCTGTGGCTCTGTCGATGAGGTCGGTCTTCCGTTCTGTATAATCAGTAAGTTGTGCGCCTTCCTCCAACTTCGGCTTTGTCACCCAAGCCTCAGTATCGCCTGGAACACGTATCAGCACCTTGTCTGGAATTACCTCTGCTCCCTCGCCAGTATAGTCATTTATTCGCCAATGCACCCAGTACCGCTTATAGGTCGAGGTGAGTGCGAGCTGTGTGTATCCGTCAGCCCAGCCGACCGGATATACGTTTCCTTCGCAGGTTTCTGTAAATACGTTTGCATGAACGCTGTCTCCATAGAGATAAACGTTGATGTTCCCGCTGCCCTTGGCAACGAAGGAGAACACATAGTCCTGATTCTTTACTATTCTCGCCTGCCCAGAAAGGGTAGCTGTTGTTGGAAATTTATATTGCAAGGCTTCTGTGAACTGAGACTCTGCCGAGTTGTTTTTGTTGTACAATATACCGTAGCAGCCTTCGTATTTACCAAACAAAATCAGTCCGCTGGCAAACTGAAGATTGCTTTTGTCAGACGATCTGGTCAGTGCCATCGTGTCCTCCAAAAGGTTTCCTCCCACATAGTCATAATCGTTTTGCGATAGCGTCCAGCCGTTGTAAGTATCACCTTCTTCTACCATCGGACGGCAAATCCACGCATTAATCTGTCCTGCGATGACATTACATGCTTCCCAAAAGTTGAATGCAATATAATCGTATTCCGCATCTGTTGTATCTACAACCGTTGTAAACAATTCCCATTCATTGACCTTTTTAACAGTATGCCTATTTGGTGAAAGATACTTTGCTTGTCCTTTTCTTGTTGCATTTTCTTGCTTATCAGTATAGATAGCTTCAAGATAGAATTCTCCGTTAATATCATTGGTCTTATAAAAGCATGACATTGTGTATTTTTTACCCTTTTCTATCTTGATGCTTCTTCCTCCTTGTGAGCCATCCCAATATGCGCCCACACAATGCGGATTTCCTGCTTCTGTCGCGTCAATGACATGAATACAATTCGTACCTTGATAGCCCGAATTTATTTCGATTCTTGCGTCTTTGGATATAGTACAGTTATTATCCTCACGCAAAAACGCGCTACCCACGAGAAGGTTTCTTCTTCCAATAGACTTTTCACTCACCGAGAGTGAGATTTCTCTTGCCGCCTGCTTGATAGTAGATGTGTAAGCTTTGAGAACGGTAGGATTGCTTCCTTTGAGGTCGTTCTCCAATTTCTCAAATTGCGACTGATACTGCTTTGCCGTAGCCTTTACACTACCCATATACTTCGAAACGTTCACCGAGAATGGAACCTGTGTACTGTAGCTCTTCCCTCCGAGAGAGAATGCGATTGTGATAAATCCCTCGCTCACCGACACCTTGTCTCCGCTCGCAAGAGTGGTAGTGTTCACAGAATTGAGCTTCACCTTTATGTATCCTGTAGCCAAGCTTGCCGCAGCCGTACAGTTCTGCATATAGCTCACCCTTACGTCTGAGCACTCGTTAGTAACATTCTCGCCACCTCTCATCACCTTTACTCGTCCTTCTGCCGTGGTGTCCGACACGATGCCGTTATCGTTAGTGTCGAGCACGATGGGCTGTACGAGAAGTATGCTCACTCCGTCCTCTCCGTTAGTTCCGTCTGCTCCAGGAGTACCTTGCTCTCCTTTCTCGCCCTGCGGTCCTTGTGCGCCCGTTTCGCCATGCGCACCTGTTTCTCCTTTAGGTCCTTGTGGTCCTTCGTCACCTCTATCTCCCTTGTCTCCCTTCTCGCCTTTGCTTCCAGAGAGAACTTTTTTCCATTGTGTCGAGCCGTCAGAAGGTTCACCTGTTACGTCCTCCTCTGAATTGGCAACACACACCCAAACGGCATTGTTGTGATTTACTTGGTCGTTCTTATGATAGGTATTTCCTTCTACCCAGTCACCTCTATAATTGATGATATTAATAGTACTGCCGTCATCCGAAACCAATTCAAAGTGTGAGGAATTGATTTTCGTTCCACCCTTCGGTGAAGTCTCGAATACCGACAAAGATACTTCTTTGTTCTCGCCATTTACGCTTTTTGTGATAGTATGCTTGTACTCAGAGATATTAGCATAGCAAGCGATACGAGGAGCATAGTCGCCAGTTGTCTCAAGGATAATCACGTTCTGCCTGTCCGTCTTGTCGTACTCAAGATTGCCATTACGATGTCTGTTGCCGTCCAGCACGATTGTGTCGCCCTCAGCAGGGTCTCCCTTTATCTCAACAGGCGCATTCTTCTCTGTATATCCGTCTAAGCCTTCGGAATGCTTGCCAACGACAATCCAAGCAAACGCCTGACCATCGTACAATTCCACCTGTACTTCTCTCGTCTGCTCCTTACCAGCTTCGTCAAGATAAGTCTCCGTTTTAGTGCCGTATATCTTCTCATTTTGCGTAGATACGCCACCATCAAGAATAGTACGCCAGTAACTCTTATTACTTGTATCACTATATGCTCCACCAGCCACAATCTCGCCAATAGTCTGACAGCGCACTTGGTCGCCCTCCTGCCAGTAGTTCATCGTGGCAGTAGTTCCGTTGTCAGCTAAGAGATAGCATTTCCAGCCAGCGCATTCTGCATCATCCGCAGTTGTTTCTACCCAAGATATCACACCGTCAGCAGATACCGATTCCTTGACAGGCACAACTTTGATAAGCTTGCTACCAGCTCCAGATAAATAGATGTTGCCTCCCGAATAAGACAGCTTGCGTACATCTAATTCGTGGAATATTGCCTTGCCCCAGATGGTTAGGTTGTTCAAGAATGCATGATACTTGCCGTTCTTCTCCTTCTCAACAGAAAAGCCTTGTTCAGCCGCATTGTCGTAATCGAAAGACTTGATAGTATTAAACACCGCATCGCCCAACTCCGTAATCTTAGCATTGTTGCCAAACTTCGCTCCCATCATCAAATCAGCAAGACCTTTGGCAATAAGACCTTTCGCAAATGTGATTAATCCCTGCGCAGTGTCGTTGTGTAGCTTTGACAAGAAACTAAGGATAGTCTTTCTTGCTGATAGAACATTACTGTCTGTAGGAGGTGTAGAGTCATTCATGCCTATTACATAGACGCCACCACCACCATTGCCGCCACTTATCTGAATGCCGTTTACCGTGATAGAGTCAACCTTGTCTTCCAGCTTACCCAATCGACTTGTTGCTGCTTTTTCACCAACTATGTATTGAGGATGGTCATAAGGTATATCCAAAGGTATCTCCATGCCGATGATACGAGAGTTTCGGTAGTGCTTGCCTTTAGCATCAACCTGCGCAAACATATCATTAATCAGCTTTACTTGTTCACCGAGAGGATGATAATCGTATGTCCCATTATTATAGAACTTATCGCCATCCATCGTGCAGGTGAAGTTTGCGTTGCTGATCATAGTCTTCAGATAGTACTGCTTCGCTCTATCGAACAGAGACAACTGAGCTGCAGGAATTAGGTCCGTATCTGTAATCTTTGTTGCATCCCAGTTGAACAGAAAGTACTTATCACCAACCTTCGGACACATGACACCATCGGGGAGAGTTCTACCGTAAGTGTCATTAGCAACAATCTCAAAGTAGTTAACCTTGTCAATGACTTTGAAGCTAACATCGAACACCATGCCCATGAGAGCACCGCTAGTGAACTTGATGCCTAAAGTGAGGTTACTCTTTATCCAACTCTCCTTGAAGCTGTTAGTGAAAGAGTCTGTAGAAGTGACCTGCCAAAACGTCTGTGTAGTCTTCGTTCCGTCTTCGTTATCAACGGTGCTATCATAGGTCTTGATACTGCTGACAGCACTTTCCACCTTTGGATATTCGTCCTCAAACATCACGACACCTTCGATAGCCTGCTTGTCGTTCTTCACGACATTCACGTTCTCTATGTAGCCATCCTTGGCGTAGAAACCGTCACTATCTACTTCCTTGTTAGGGAGCATGAGGTAATCGGTAGCTACACCATCGGTGGTGACGTCCGCATCGACACCAGTGAAATACCCTTTCGGAATATTCCTGTCTGAGCCGAATGCGTACAGTCTCGTAATATAAGTTGACTTAGATTCCGAATAGGACATAGACAGAACATTAACATCCTGTTCGAATGTTGTCTGACCTTCCATTTCGCAATATCCAAGGTATATAATAGATCCATCTATCCACCACTCGCAGTTGAGTGCATCTTCAGAACAGATGGAGTTGAGAGCATCAAGAATACTGATGGAGCCGTACTCGATCAAGAATCTCTTCTGAACATCGAAAGCCTTGTTGTTGTATGTAGTGTAGTCAACGGAGAAATCCTTGCCATTGTACGTAAGACCTAGCGCCTTTAGGTTGCCGAGTATAACGTTCATGTGTACGCCTACCGTTGTGGTGAGCTTGAAGGAGGTCTCGTTGGCTCCGTGTTGAGGGCGATACTTGCAAATCTTATTCTTCCAAGACATATAGTAGGCATCCATCTGCATTTCGTAGTCGTAGCCATCACTATCGTTGTGCTTAGGGAAGTATGACGATGTAAGTTCAAAGTAGCCGAAGTCGGGAATATCTACGGAGTCACCAATCTCGAAATAGATAGGGGTAGCCGTAGTGAACTTCAAGATGATGTAGTGGTGGTCCATAAGCTGATATGACAGCTTAGAACCCTCGCCGAAGTCCTCTAATGTGAAGAATACCTTGTTGTTTCTCTTAATCTGAATCATTAGCTTGTATATATTTACTTGTTTCACCTCTGTCACTTGGGTCTGGCTCGTTGAGCTTTAGACTGAACTTTGCCATTTCCCGAATGAACTGACTGAACTGTGTGCAAGAGAGATAGATGCACCGATACCACACATTAGGCTGAAATCGGGTGCGGATAACCAACTCTCCCTTGGCAAGAACCTCCTCGCAGAACCCAGCATAGTTCGTCATAAACGTATCTGAGTCTTTGGCGGTCATATTGAATGCCAGTGTTATCTCCCTCTCATCCAGTCTTGGATTGTGCTTGATAACCGACTTGCCGTCCTTTGAGCGATACTTGTTACTGATAAACTCCTTGTTTGGTGCAGGAGTCATTAGCGTACTGAGGGCGGTTTCATCTAAGATTATGCCCCATGTAAGGTAGGCATCCTTACCATTGATATAAAGTTGTCCGTTAAGCATAACTATTTAATCATTAAATAGCCTCATAGGCTTCGCTGTGAGCCGCTTTTGCTATTGTTAGGTATAGTTGTAAGGGTTGACAAGCGAAAAGCCTATAGAGGTCAAATATCCTTTAATCTTCTGTTCATGTCATCCAGCTTGGTTCCGAAGTCATTATATGTGAGCTTTGAATACTTCACGATGTCTTCGAGGTAGCTGTTTGTCATGATCATCATGTTTCTTATCTCCAATACTGCGCCATTGGTTGAGATTCCGAGTGTAACGATGCTCTCCATCTGTGATATGGTGGTAGTCATGTTCTGAGCTATGGACTCTCCTGCAATCTGCAGGGCGGTGAAGCGACCGTTCAGCTCGTCTGCCGTATCTTGCCCCATAGATGCCCATCCTCCGCTTGTTGCGGTCTGTGATGAGGATGAGGAACCAGTGTAGCCTGTCACTTTTGCCCACTCGTCACGTCTCTTCAATCCTTCCTGGACAATCTCATCGTAGCGCTTGTTGAATGCGTCTATGTCGATTTTCGATGAATCTCCATTTGCAGCATCTATTGCGTCTGCCCAATCCTCATAGAGTTTTTTCAATTTCCCATTCATGAGGTCTTCCATCGAGTAGGAGAGAAGAGCTTTCTGCATCATTTCTGCGAAATCATCAGAGAAATCCTGCGCAGACTTACTCATATCCATGAGGTTACTGATGAAGTTATCCTTCATGCTATCAAAGGAAATCTGAGTAATAGACTCGCGCCATTGCTCAGTAAGCTCATCAAGATTACCTGCAAGGTCCGCATAGTCTTCAAGTTTGTCAAGAACCGACTCTCCGTATGCAGAACGTCCCTTGTAGTGCTTACCTGTTCCTCTGATCTTATCAACCAGCTCTTGATAGGAAAGCAGTTTCTTCATCTCTTCTGGAGTAAGGGAGGTTAAATCGCCATTGAAGTCGCTCTTTACGTTTTCCCTTATCAACTTCATCTGCTCATCGTTGAAGCCACTCCAATAACTACTCCATGAGTGGTGCGAACCATGATAACTCATCTGCTGCTTGGCAATCTCCATGACGTTTTGATTGTAAGTCTCCTGCTGCCGCTTGGCTTCCTTGTAAGCATTGGTGGACTCCTTACCATACGTTCCTGTCATGGTATCTTTCAACTTGTCGATAGACTTCTGTAATTGCTCGTTAGAAGATGTCAGTCTATTTATGGTCTTCTGAACCTTTTCGGCATTTGAGTTGGTAAACCAATCTGATGGACCTTTCGATGAAAGTGCTCCGAGAGAGAGAATGTTTCCAACACGACCTAACACGTTATCTAAGAGACCACCAATACCATTAACAACGATGCTTTCGATAGCCTTGAAGAGATTTTCGGGCAAGTCGAAGATGGCATCAATGAGATTTCCCACGGAAGCAAGTATGCTGTCAACCAAATCTGAGAGCCATTCGAATTGAAGTAGCTGAGTAAACGAATCAAGAATACCGGTCACGAAGCTCTTGATGGAACTTGCGAGATTGAGGATGAGTTTCGGTATCTGCGCCACCACTCCTACGATTGAACCGAGGGCGCTACCCATCATATTGGTTATTCCACCTCCGATAGTGTCGAGAGCACTTCCTAAACCTTTCGATATGGTTGCGCCCATCGTCTTAGCTACACCATTACCCATAGTGGAGAGGGATTCATCAAGAACACCCTTCAAAGCATCTATGTTGCCTATTGATGATTGTACCTCAGAGAACCCTTCGTTGCCTTTCCACGTTCCGAGCTTGTTGAGTGCAGCAGTAAGCCCCGAAGTATAGTTCGTAACGGCTTCCGTAGCTGAGTTTAGCTTGATACCGAAGGTATTCATTTTGTTTTTGGCATCAACTACCGCTTGACTTGCATCATCAGTAGCTTTCTTTGCCTGCTGAAGTTCCTTGTCGGAGATACTGCCCTTGTCATGGAGAGCCTTTGCGGACTTGAAGTTTTCACTCTGTCTCTTCTCTTCCTCGACAGCCTTTTGGTACTCAGCAACAGACTGATTGAAACTACTGATGGATGCAGCAAGGTTCTGCCACGTTGCGTTCTGATCAGTTCCGAGGTAAGTGCGAATCTCCTGCATGAGGTCAACAACCTTCTGTTGTGTCTGAGTATCGGCTTGCTGGAATTTGTCAGTGTTGGTATAAGCATCTAGCTTTTCGAGCATAGGTTTGAGCATTTCCTTGCTCATATTGCCTACACCGCTCATCAGACCCTTCCAGTCAATGCCCATGGAGATACTTTCGTAGTCGAAGTTGGCGAGTGCTTTTTTCTTCTCCTGCTGGAGAGTCTTCTTCTCGCCTTCCGTCTGAGCCTTGGCAATCTTCTCTTCGTACTCCTCGGCAATGGCTTGCTTCTGCTGATAGAGTGAACCATACTCCTTCAAGTAGTCGCGCATAGAGGTGAGGGCTTCCCTGTTGACCTCATCAAGCTTCTTGTTGTACTCTTGGTTAGCGAGGTCTCTAGCCTTATTGAGGGCATCGGACTGAGCAGAGGTAAGGGTTACTTTCTTGCCAGCTTCCTTGTTTTTCTTCTTGAACTCTGCTTCCTGCTTGTCAATCTCGGCTTTGCGCTTGGCATAGTCGTTCTTGATTTCAGCAATCTTCTTCTCCGTGCCTTCCTGCATGATGGATATATCATTATCGATATTTTCCTGCTGCAGCTGCTTCAAGTCCTCGTTCAGTTCTTCCTGGGCCTTCTTGCGGTCTTCTGCCTGCTTCTTGGCATCGGCGGCGGCTTTCTTGGCTTTGGCAGCGTTCTTCTTTGCGTTTGCTTCTGCCTCTTCCTTTTCGCGACGCTTCTGCTTTTCCTCCTCGTCAGCTTTTGTCTGCTTGGTGTTCGCTGCATTGGTATAATCCCATCCTCGTTGAGCGATATCATTTGTTGACATCCATTTACCATTGACTAGCGCACCAGACTTCTTGTTGTTTGCAAGGTCACGTGCCAAAGCAGAGAAGTACTTACCTAAACGTCCCAGTTCCGGAATATTCATATTCTGCATCCACGATGGTATCTTGGCATCGAAGTTGACGTGGAAGTTGATGTTGTTCTCAGAATAGTTCTGCATGAACTCCTTGACACGGTTGTAGAGAACGTGTACATCCTCACCGGCACCCTGGAGCTGTTTCTGCAAAGCGTTTATCCTGTTCTTGGTTGAGGTAGCCTTATTACCGAAATCTTCAGTAGCATCTGCAGCTTTGTTGATATTATCTGCCTCCTCGGTATGCAGCTTCTTTGCAGCTCGAAGTTCATAGAGATAGCCTATTAAAGCCTTCCTGGCATCGCTTGTCTTGTCTCCTGTAAACCCAAAAGCATTAGCAAGATTTTCTGATTCTGAAATCAAAGAAGCTTCCAGCTGATTGTATTGTTTCAGATATGTCTGATACTCCTTGGAATGCTCATTCAAGCCAGACATCTTCTGTGTCAACTCATCAAACTGCTTGATAACCGAATCAGATACGATGTTCTGTATGCCTACCGCAATACCACTACTGGAGGTTCCATAATCCTTCAACTTATCCAAAAGGGCTTGCTGAGCGCTATCAACACGGTTGTTGTAGTCTTCGTTGGCCTTAGATATTGCATTGGCTCTGTTGCGCTCTGTAGCCTCCAACTTGATTTGCTCGATAAGCTCGTTAGACTTATCAATCTCCTGCTGCTTGACACTAACGAGGTTACTCTCATCTTCTTTGATCCTGTCAATGGTAATACCATAGTTGCTATATATGCTTGACAGCTCCTTGATGGTGTCCTTATAAACCTTGGAGCCCTCCTTTGCAGTCTTCAGAATGGAGACTAACGACTCGACCTTACTTGATGCTTCATTTGCACTCTCGGTAAACTTGGAGGTCTTGGTTGCTGCATCTTCAGCACTATCGCCGAATAATCCGAATAGGGTAACACCAGCAGCAATTACACCCAAGACAAGACCCAAAGGATTAGATGACGCAACAAGGTTGAACAGCGCCATCGCATCCTTTGCGGAAGTTATAGAACGTGTCAAAGAAATAAATGCTTTAGCACTTTCCCAAGCTATTTGAGCCTTTGATATTGCAATCATTGCCAAAACAGCAGCTTTGTATGCTCCATAGGCAGCAACAACGGTCATAAGAACTTTTCCTACAGTCTTCCAGTTCTCAACGAGGGTGGAAACGACTCCCAATCCGGTATTGATAACACCCTCCTGGGATTTGCCGAGGTCATTGAACATCTGCTCGATAGCGTCCTTGATGTTGCTTATCTGGCCGGTAATGGTCTTAGACTGAGCTTCCATCAATCCACCGAACTTACTACCCTCTGCAGACATATTCTGCATTGCCTGAATGAAAACGTCGCTGGTAACCTTACCAGCCTTGATTTGCTTCTGGACCTCCTTGATAGCATTGGTAACGTCAAGGCCCATAACCTTTGCAATCTCGTCTGCGATAGGAATACCTCGGTTAAGGAACTGGTACAAGTCCATCGTGTCCATCTTACCCTTGGCAATGGTGGTACCGTAAAGCATCA
>ERZ1034925.597-NODE-597-length-14912-cov-5.545467_pt1 | contig 14912 bp, 18 predicted proteins | sample MGYA00520687_ERZ1034925 | MGnify/ENA primary metagenome ERZ1034925 (study PRJEB33766, sample SAMN09781758) | gut metagenome | biome: gut microbiome | host: Homo sapiens | place: Madagascar | study: EMG produced TPA metagenomics assembly of the PRJNA485056 data set... | reverse complement strand
CCCGTTGCGGAGACCTCGAAAAAACCTGAAAGCCCGCAGGAAGCGAAGAAGCTGACTGAAGCGCCTGTTGCACCCAAAGCGCTTGACGCACCTAAAACGCCTGACGCACCCAAAGCGCCTGACGTGCAGGCCGCCGCCCCCGCACCAAAGACCGAAACGGGGTATAAGCCAGACGAGGTTCGCGCGGCGCTCCTGAAAATCGTTAAAACGCCGTCGCTGGGCAAGGCGAAGATGCTTGAGATTGTTCGGGATTTTGGCGTGAGTAAGTTCCCGGATATCCCCGAAGACCAATACCCGGAGGTCATGCGCCGGGTAAACGAGATGCTGGAGGGCGCGAATGCCACCTAAAAAACATTCAAACCTCGGCCCCTCAAGCGCACATCGCTGGCTATTGTGTACGCCTTCGGTCATGCGCGAGGCTGACCTTCCCGACGAAACCTCCGTCAATGCCGAAGAAGGCACCTTGGCGCATGCGCTTGTCGAGGTTAAGCTGAATCGGATCATCGCCGGGAAGCGTAGAGGAATGGCTACCGCCGCTCAGAAGAAAGACCCGCTTTATAACAAGGCGATGGAAGATCACACGGATAATTACTGTGACACAGTGGAAGAGCTGTTGGCAACCGCGCGGCGCGCTTGCCCGGACGCGATGCTCGCGTCTGAAATGGGCGTCAGCTATGACCGCTGGGTTCCCGGCGGACACGGCACAACGGACACCGTGATCATCGCAGACGGCGAATGCTATGTGATTGACTTTAAGTATGGTCGGCATGTCGTTGAAGCCGAAGACAACCCTCAGCTCAGACTGTATGCGCTCGGCGTGTATGAGGCGTTCAGCGCGCTGTACGCTTTCAAGAATCTGCATCTGTATATCATCCAGCCAAGAGCAGACGGCATCACGAGCGAGGATTTGACCATAGACGCGCTTTTGAGCTGGGCTGAGGAATATGTCAAGCCTCGTGCTGAGATGGCCCTAAAGGGCGCTGGCGAGGCCGTACCGGGCGAAAAACAGTGCCGGTATTGCAAGGCGCGCTTCCAGTGCCCGGAACGGATGCGGTATGCAACGGAGTTGATGCAGTACGAGTTCAAGGAACCCGAATTGCTGACCGATGCGCAGCTCGCGGACATCTACCCGAAAGCTGAACGGCTGACAAGCTGGGTTAATGACGTGAAAGACTTTATGACGCGCAGAGCGGTCAGCGGGTATGAATACCCCGGTATGAAGTTGGTGCGCGGACGGTCGATTCGGAAGATCGTAGATGAAACAAAGGCAGAAGCGCTGCTGGAAGAGGATTATGGTACTTCGATCTATAGGCTGAAAAGCCTGACTGATCTTGAAGACATCGTGGGCAAAAAACAGCTGGCGGAACGGCTGGGCGATCTGATCGTCAAGCCGGAAGGAAAGCTCACGCTGGTTATGGCTGACGATAAGCGGCAAGCCGTAAGCGTGGCAGAAACAATGTTCAACGACTAAGGAGGAAAACTATCATGGCTACCAAGTTCAACACCGGCAAAGTTCGGTTCTCGTACCCCAATGTTTTTAAGCCGCGCGCTTCCGCAGAAGGCGCGGAGCCTAAGTATTCGATGACCGCGCTTCTCCCGAAGAGCGACAAAGCGACGCTCGACAAGCTGTCTGCGGCCTGCAAGGAGATCTACGAAGAGAACAAGGGCAAGGGTCAGGCGTTCTACAACCTGAACTATGACGAGGTGCAGAAGCCATTCCATGACGGCGACGGGCGCAAGCCGAAGGGCGGCGCTTATGGCGACGAGTGCAAGGGCTGTATTGTGCTGAACATGTCCAGCAAGAACAAGCCGATTGTCGTGGATGGTCAGCGAAACCCCGTAACCGACGAGCTGTCCGTTTATCCGGGCTGCTATGGCCGTGTAAACGTCGGCCTGTATGCCTATAACGTCTCCGGCAATAAGGGCATTGCCTGCGGGCTTAACGGTGTTCAGACCTTCGGTTATGGCCAGGCGATTGGCGGTGGCTGCTCGGCAGGAGACTTTGATGACGGTTTCTCTGATGACGCCGCAGATGATGAGTTTGAGCTGTAATTGAGCATAAGCGGGACTGCACATCCCGTCGCTCTATGCCTGAGAAATGAGTGAATAAAATGACCCGTTGTCTCTCAATCGACCTTGAAACCTATAGTGAGGTCGATATCGGCAAATGCGGTGTTGACAGATACGCGGAAGACAGCTCTTTTGAGAACCTGTTGATCGGGTATGCGTTTGACGATGACCCTGTGGAAGTCATTGACCTGACAGACCCGGTAACGGATATCGCTCAGGTTAAGCGGCAGTTCACGGAATGGTTGTTCGACGCGACGATTAAGAAAACGGCATGGAATGCAGCTTTTGAGATGACCTGTTTTACACACTGGCTAGGTCAAGAGATGATCCCGGAACAGTGGTCGGACACGATGATTACAGCGGCGACTTGCGGACTGCCGATGTCGCTGGGCGGCGCAGGAAAAGCGCTGAACTTACCGCAGGACGCACAAAAGGACAGGCGCGGTAAAGAGCTTATTCGGTACTTCTGCGTTCCGTGTAAGCCTACGCAGTCTAATGGCGGCAGAACGCGGAACATGCCAAGCGATGCGCCAGATAAATGGGCTACGTTTATCGAGTACAACCGGCAGGACGTTGTGACAGAGCGCGCAATCCGCAAAAGGCTTGAAGCCTATGAGCCGGATGCCGACGAGCATGAGGCGTGGTGTCTGGACTACCGAATCAACCGACGCGGCGTGCTCTGTGACAGGCCGCTGGCCGAGGCATCAATCTCGATTGCCGAGGAACATTCAAAGCTACTAACGGCTAAAATGAAAGCGCTGACGGGGCTTGCGAACCCGAACAGCGTGGTGCAGTTAAAGTCATGGTTCGGCGTGACCGGCTCTCTTGACAAAGAAGTTGTCAAAGAGATGCTGTCAACCGAAACGGATGACAGACTGGAAGTGCTGAAAATCCGTAAAGAGCTGGGCAAAAGCTCGGTAGCTAAGTATGACGCGATGGAGCGTTACATGTGCAGGGATAACCGCTGTCGGGGGCTGTTCCAATTCTATGGCGCAGGACGCACAGGGCGCTTTGCCGGGCGCGGTGTGCAATTACAGAACCTTACGAAGAACCACTTTGAAGACCTTGACACGGCGCGAAATGCGGTGTTGACGGGCGATAGAGACGTGGTAGAAGCCATGTACGGCGATGTAACGGACACGCTGTCTCAGCTCGTCAGGACAGCGTTTATTGCCAAACCCGGACACGTATTCGCTGTTGCGGACTTCTCCGCAATCGAGGCGCGAGTGTCCGCATGGTTGGCCGGTGAAGACTGGGTGGTTGCGTCCTTCAAGCAGGGCAAGGATATTTACTGTGAGACGGCGAGCCAGATGTTTGGCGTACCCGTCGGAAAGCATGGTCCGAACGCCGAGCTGAGACAGAAGGGTAAAATCGCTGTTCTCGCGCTCGGCTATGGCGGCACCGAAGGGGCTATGCTGAAAATGGGTGCTTTGAAGATGGGCTTGAAGGAAGATGAACTTCCGCAAATCGTGAAATCGTGGCGTGAAGCTAATCCGCATATCGTGAACTACTGGTATAAGCTCGAAGAAGTTGTCCGGGATTCAGTAGTCAATCGGGAACAAGGCTTTCTGCCGTATGGGCTAGAGGTGTTCCGAACTGGGCGACTACTGCATATTCGGCTACCGTCCGGGCGGTGTATCCGTTATTACAAGCCGTGCATGACGACGGACCGCTTTGGTAAGGAATCGGTCGGCTACAGTTCATTTGATAAACGCACCGAACAACTCACGGAAACGTGGGGCGGCAAGCTGTTTGAGAATGTGGTTCAGGCCGTGGCTAGAGACTGTCTCATCGTTTCAATGCTGCGTGTGGCGGAGAAATACCAGGATATCGTGATGCACATTCACGATGAAATGGTCGTAGAAGTTCCCGAGAACGAGGCTGAGGAAGCCTTGCAATATATGTATGCCTGCATGTCGGAGCCGATTGAATGGGCACCGGGGCTACCGCTCAAGGGCGCGGGCTACATTACGCCATATTACATGAAGGACTAAAAAGAGGGGGAGCCGGATTGGAAGTTTACCTGAACAGCATTACGGGCATGGATGACGCGATGACAGCGCTACTGATGAGTAAGCGCCATTGGGATTCCGGGCGGCAGATGCACAATACATTCCTCGTTCAGCGGTACACCAATGGCCGAGGCAAGCGCGTATCCATCAAAGACCCGGAGCACTGCTTGTCTTCCATCGCGCAGTTTGATGAGGGTCTGGAAAAGGTGCTGCGAATCGGCAAAAAGCACATTACACTGTTGAAGTTTATCGACATCAGCGTAACCGTTGACGGCCTGCATCGCGCGGGGCAGGATGACTGGGACAGCCACGCAAAGCGGTTTGACAATCGCATCATTCGCGAGAGTACGCGCCTGGCGGATTTCGATGAAAGCGAAATGAGCGACTACTACAAAGGGAAAATCCTGACCACCGAACAGGTATTCAGGATGCTCGGGCTTGAGATTCCACAAAAAGCGAGTTTCGACGGCGTTGATTATGTACGCTCGCCGGGAGGTTATGTGCGGGAAGATATGGCCGGAAATCGGGATGTAAAGCGCGGACTGTATCGTGAATGCATTCCCTCAAGGTTCATCTTTAAGTGCAATCTTGCGGAGTTTGCGCATGTTTACAAAATGCGCAAAGACGGGAGCGGCGCGAACCCCGAAGTGGTTGAGCTGTGTGAAACGATTGCCGATCTGCTTGAGGAATACCAGCCGCAAATCACGCGCCAGTTTTTGCTTGAAGTTGAAAACTGATATGGAGGCGTTAATGATGAAGATTAGCGAGCTTAAACGCTGTCCCTTTTGCGGGGGCAAGGCTGTTGTCGGATCGACTGCCGCTGGCCTTAAATACATCACATGCGGCGAAATCTTTTGCAAAGCCCGGCCATGTACGGTTCACTGTAAACTCTTACAGAGCGCCGCGGAAATCTGGAACACTCGGTGGCCGTCGGAGGAATCGGACAATGCCAAAGATTGAGCTGGAAAGTAAGACGGAAGCCTACCTTCGAACTGAGGTTCAGAAACGCGGAGGACTGTACTACAAATTCACGTCCCCGGGAAATGTCGGTGTACCCGACAGAATCATCGTGTATGACGGCAAAACAATCTTTGTCGAGCTGAAACGGGAGCACGGAACGCTGAGTAAACTTCAAGAGACTCAGATCGCGCGCTTGAAAAAAGCGGGCGCAACGGTTCGCGTCGCTTACGGGCGAGAAGGAGCGCGAAGGGTACTCAATGAGGTATTTGCTACGTATGTCGAAAGAAGCCGAAGCAATAAAGAGGGCTTTGGTATTGAAGAATGGACAGAAGAAAAAAGGAACTGGGGGGATCGTGGATGACACGCGAGGACAAGATTAAAACGATTAATGCGTATTGCGAAACGCAAAACACGTGTGCCTTATGCCCTCTCGACGGCCTTTGCTATGGCTTGCGAAAAGGCTTTGTATCGGTATCAGATGAAGACGTAAACCGCGCCTATGACCTGATTTCAAAAGATGAGCCGGAAAGAAGCGCTGTTGACCATCCGAAACACTATAACGTGGGCGGTATCGAGGTCATTGACGCCATCGAGGCGTGGAAACTGGGCTTTAATCTCGGTAACGTGGTAAAGTACGTCGCGAGAGCAGACTATAAAAGTAAGCCGCTGGAAGACCTCAAGAAAGCCAAGTGGTATTTGGAACGTGAGATTGAACGGCGGTCGAAGAGGTGACGAAACTTGCAGTATAAGCCCCATGATTATCAGCAATTCTGCATCGAGGCGATCAAGCAAACGCCGCAAATAGCGCTTTTTCTGGAAATGGGCTTGGGCAAAACTTCCGTCACATTGACTGCGATCTCGGATATGATCGGCTTTGATATATCAAAGGTGCTGGTGATTGCCCCATTAAGGGTAGCACAAACGGTATGGGATGCGGAAGCGGAGAAATGGGATCACACTCAATTCCTCCGATTCTCCAAAATCCTCGGCACGGCTAAGCAGCGCAGGGATGCGCTGCTGGCCGATGCGGACGTATACGTTATCAACCGAGAAAACATACCTTGGCTAGTGACAGAGTGCGGGAAGCGGTGGCCTTTTGATATGGTCGTGATCGACGAGCTATCCAGCTTCAAAAGCCGATCCGCAGAACGTTTTAAGGCGCTGAAAAAAGTTCGGCCTTGCATTGAGCGCATTGTAGGCTTAACGGGAACGCCGGCGCCTAATGGTCTGCTTGACCTGTGGCCGCAGATGTACCTGATGGATCAGGGGAATGCCTTGGGAAAAACGTTATCCGTCTACCGCGACACGTATTTTAAGCCGGGAAAGCGTAACGGGAACGTGATTTTTGAGTGGAATCTGCTTCCCGGAGCGGAAGACGCGATTTATAAGCGGCTTGCCGGTCTGGTTGTCAGCATGAAAACCAGAGACTACCTAAAAATGCCGGAACGAATCGACAACGTGATTAGCGTAGAGCTTCCGTCGGATGCAAAAAACGCATATCGGCAAATGGAACGCGAAATGGTACTGCCGCTCAAGGACACGGAGATTACTGCATTCAACGCGGCATCCGTGTGTAACAAGCTCTTACAGCTTTCTGGCGGCTCTGTATACGACGAGAACGGCGTATACCATGAAATCCACCGCGAGAAATTGGACGCGCTACACGACGTTATAGAGGCCGCTAACGGCAACCCTGTACTGTGCTATTACGGTTTCCGGCATGAAGCCGCGCGAATCATGCAAGAGTTCCCGCAAGCTCGGATGATAGGCAAAGGCGAAAATGACGTGAGAGACTGGAACGCCGGAAAGATACCGCTGCTCCTGTGTCACCCGGACAGCGCCGGCCATGGCCTGAATCTTCAAACGGGCGGTCACATACTTGTCTGGTACGGCTTAACATGGTCGCTGGAAAAATACCAGCAAGCCAACGCCAGATTGCACCGGCAGGGTCAAAAAAGCGCGGTAGTCATTCATCACATTGTAACCAAAGGCACGGTGGACGAGCGCGTTATGCGGATTTTAGCTCAGAAGGACTTGCGACAAGATGCGCTGATGGAAGCGGTGAAAGCCATACTTAGGGAGGATAGCAATGAGAGATGACAGGCGACACATCATTTTACGCATTGACGACGGAATTCCCGATCACCTAGCGCTTTATTACGCGCTAAAAATGGTCTGCTTGGGGAAAAAGTACGGACAAGAAAAGAACAAGTATAGCCGCGTAACCAAGTGGGAAGGTCAGAACATCGCGGTGCACACACAGGCATCCCGAAATAAGGGATCGCTGCGTATCGTTGTTAAGTTACTACAGAGACCCGCAAGGGCTAAGAAGGTGAAACCGAATGAGACCGACGAACAGCCGGAAGATTAAGCCGGAGTTTATCATCGCCGCGAAACGACGGCGTAGCGAAAAACCGCTGCTGTTCGCCGTTCACGGCGATAACGCCTTTGACGCTATGGACAGGTTCAAGCGTATCTATACAACGACTTACCCGTTCATGGAGTGCCGGGGCATGCGAGAACCGAAGGGAGCCGGGAAATGCAAACGCTGACGATTAGTGAAGGGTTGAGCAAAAACGCTACGTCATGGAGACCCGTACACCTGACATGGCCTGAGCTTTGCGAACGGCTGTCCCATACGCGCATGACAAACGAGACCGAGGCCGAGTACGCGGCCATGGATCGCGAATCAAAAGGTCGCATTAAAGACGTCGGCGGATTTGTCGGCGGCGAGTTCAAAGACGGAATCCGTCGGGGGTCGAATCTTTTGTCTCGTCAGATTCTCTCTTTGGATATCGACTACGGCAAGCCAGACACATGGGACGTTGTAGACGGGTTGTGTGACCTTTACGACTGGACATGTCTGATGCACACCACGCACAGCCATACACGGGAGAAGCCGCGCTACAGGCTGTATATGCCGCTGTCACGCGACGTGGACAAAATCGAGTACGAGGCCGTAGGTCGAATGGTCGCATCGCTGATCGATATTGAGCTGTTTGATGACACGACGTATCAGGCATCGCGCCTGATGTTTTGGCCGAGCACTTGCCGGGACGGTGAGTTCATCGTCAAACAGCGAGACGGGGCTTTCGTTGATGTCGATGAAGTGCTGGGCATGTATGCCGATTATAAAAATCGTGCTTCGTGGCCTATATCTTCGCGCACGACGCGCACACAAGCACACGAGATCAAGGACAAGCAGCAAGACCCGCGCAGTAAGAATGGCATTGTTGGCGCGTTCTGCTCGGTCTACGACGTGCATCAGGCGATTTCAAAGTTCTTGGGCAAGGTGTATTCGCCTTGTGAGGGCATGCCGAACCGATATACGTTCATCGGCGCGTCTACCACGGCGGGATTGATAGTCTATGATGACGGGCTATTTGCGTATTCTCACCATGAGAGCGATCCTTGTCACGGGCGAACGTGCAATGCCTTTGACCTTGTACGCCTCCACCTTTACCCGGACAGCGATGAGGGCCGATCATTTGAAAAAATGAAAAGTCTAATCTCGTCCGACAGCGAAGTGCGGCACAAGCTGGAAGACATGATCCAGATCAACGCCAGCCGTGATTTCGCTGACGGCGGGGACGCGGACATTCTTCGACGCGACGACCGCGACTACACGGAATCCGGCAATGCTATCAGGCTAAAGGATTCGAATTTTAATGTCATGCGTTATAGTGGCGCTCTGGACTGGTGCGTATGGGATGGCGCTGTTTGGCAACAGTACGCCAAGACAGACGCGATCATGCTGGTCATGTGCCTGAACGACCGCATGAAGGACGAGGCTGACCGCAAATTTCAGCTCGCGGCTAAACCTGAAAAAGGCTGTAAGCGCGACGATTGGCCGGAGGATTACAAGGACGCTGTGGCGGCGGTCAAGTGGGCTACTGCAAGCCGATCTTATAACGTCATGGCACATACGCTTCAAGCCGCTCAGTCTTTGATGAGTGTGCGTGATGCGGATGAATTTGACAACGATCCATGGCTGCTGAATACGCCTGACAGCGTTATAGACCTCCGTACAGGCGAAGAAAAGCCACACAGGGCTGAATATATGTGCACCATGATGACGCGGCTATCGCCCGATTTCACGGCTCAAAGACCGCTATGGGACAAGTTCATGCGTCAAGTGACTGGCGATGACGCAGACTTTGCCGAATACATTCAGACGGTAGCCGGGATGGCGCTGGTAGGCAAGGTGTACGAAGAAGGCCTGCTGCTGGTGTACGGCAATGGCGGAAACGGTAAGTCTACGTTATTCTCCGTTTGGCATACGCTCTTAGGCGGTTATGCGGCGACGGTTCGAAATGAGGTGCTGACGGGCAGCCGGAACGGAAGCGAGGTTGCGGGTCAGAACTTACTCCGTGGCAAGCGCCTTGTGCTGACAAGTGAGCTTGAAGCGAACCAAGCCATGCAGTCATCTATGCTCAAGCGGCTAACCTCTCAAGACCCGATCAGCGCAAATGTTAAATTCCACGAGCCAATTACGTTTACGCCGAGCCATACGCTAATCCTGCATACAAACCATCTGCCGCGTCTTAAAAGCGTTGACGGTGGTACCGCACGGCGTATCGCGGTAGCCCCGTTTAATATGAGTTTGAAGCCCGAAGAAAAGATCATGGACTTCGCGGGCGTACTGGTGGAAAAAGAAGGCCCCGCTATTCTCGCATGGATGATCGAGGGCGCGATGAAGTTTTACGCGCAGCACATGAAGCTCAAAAAGCCGAAGGTCGTATTGGATGCGACGAAGGAGTATTTGGACAACGAGGACGTGATCACACGATTCGTAAACGAATGCTGCTCAACAAACAACGATAACGCGCGAACGCCGACCGGGCTTGTTTTCCAGACGTTTACGCGCTGGATGCAGGAATCCGGCATGAAGTGGTATGGCGGCGACCGGGAATTTAAGAAGAAAATGCAGGAGAAGGGCTTTGAATATTGCCGGGAAAAGAAGGGCGTTATGCTCAAGGGCGTAGAGGTTATTGACCCGACGTTTGAAAGCGAAAACTTGTAATTTTGAGGATTAAACATGAATAGCTGTTTATTTTCAAGTGCAACCGTCGAGTGGGCAACGCCGCAGGCTCTTTTTGACGAGCTGGACGCGGAGTTCCATTTCGATCTTGACCCGTGTTGCACACACGAGAACGCAAAATGCGCGGAACACTTCACTAAGGCGGAGATAAACGTTGACCGTGAAGAGGTCGAAGATACGGAAAAACGGCATTGGGCGTATAACGTGGTATGCAATAGGTGCTGCGCAACATCTGGGCTTACATATCTCCCAGAAAAAGCGCGTGAAGCGTGGAATCGGAGGGCTGAACATGAGTGATTACATCAGCCGGGAAGCGATGAGCGAAACGCCTAAATGCCCGTATTGCGGAGACAGGATGGAAATCTGCGCCTCTCTGATTACACCCGATTGGGAGCTTTTATCTGCGCAGTATAAGTGCATGACGTGTGAGAGCACATCGCCGCGCATAGAGTTTCCCGGCGGCACGTCGAATGACCAAATCAAAGAACGGCTGCAAGCTGTGTCTTCGCGCCGCGCAGAGCCGAAGAACCGCGTGCTGACGCTGGAAGAGGTCAGAAATGCCGAAAAGGATACATTCGACATAGCGATACACTGGCTTGAACTGAAATTCGAGCCGTACAAATACGAGGGCAAAGAAACAACATGCGCCATTTTTGCAGTATCGATGTATTTTGATGATGAAACAGATGATGTCTTATACTCGTCCGCCGATATGCCAGACTACTATCTGCGAAAAAAAGAATACGGTAAAAAGTGGCGCTGCTGGCTGCGCAAGCCGACGGAAGAAGAGATGAAGGGGGCGCCATGGGAAAACTGATGACTAAAATTCGGCAGAAGCTATGCCGACATCGCTTCGCGATGGCACAGACCAAAACGAGGCATGACGAAGAATACTATTATTTTACTTACGTTTGCGCGAAGTGCGGTCGAAACTTCGTTGCAAAATTTTCGCGTGATTTCATTGATGCGTGGGAAACGGAGGCGAAAAAACCGTGATTACGCCCGACCGTCAGCACGCGAAGGACGCTGAAAGGTATATGTGGTGCTAGGCCGATTCAAACCGAGATATGAAGATGAATACGAAAAATGGAATGAGTGGTATAACAAAATGAGCCTTCCGTATTGGGAGGAGCAACAGAAGCGGAGAATTTAATGGAGGAATATTTATGAAAAAGATTATCGCTTTGGTGATTGCAGCCCTTGCTATCGGTGCCTGCGTTACTGTGCGCCAAGCCTCGGCAACCACGATCAAAGAGGGCTTTGTCGGCATCGTACTGACCTTTGGTAAAGCCGAGCCGGATATCCTGAAACCCGGATTTTACCTCACGCCGCCGTGGAAATCCGTTGTTAAAATGGATTGCCGCTGGCAGAAGTACGAGGTCGCCTGCTCGGCATTTAGCAAGGATATCCAACAGGTCGATATCAAGATGACTTGCAATTACAAGCTGTCCGAAGACGGCGCGAGACGTATCTATTCGCAAGTTGGCTCCGATTACGGAAGCAAGATCATGGAGCCGTGTATTCTGGATGCAGTTAAAGCCGTGTTCTCGAAATATACGGCAGAAGAACTAATTTCCGAACGCGACGGCATTTCCACGGAAGTCTACGAAACGGTCTACTCTAAAATGGAAATCTACGATGTAAAGATCCAAGACGTAGCGATCACGGATATCGACTTTAGCGACGCTTTTACCGACGCTGTAGAGGCCAAGCAAGTGGCCACTCAGAAGAAACTGCAAACGCAAACCGAGCAGGAACAGCAGACGCTTATCGCGGAAGCCGAGGCCAAGCGTGAAAAGATCAAAGCTCAGGCTGATGCCGAGAAGAAGAAAATCGCTGCGGAAGCGGACGCGGAAGCCGTCAGGATTCAGGCCGACGCAGAAAGTTACCGCCTTGAAATGGAAGCAAAGAGCATCACCGACAAAGTAATCCAGAAAGAGTACATTAAAAAGTGGAACGGTCAGCTTCCGATTATCAGCGGATCTGGCGCGACGCCGATTGTGGACATGGGCGATCTGATTAACCCCGAGGGCTGACATGGGAAAGATGCTTGAAAGCTGGGCGGCGACGTTTGGCGGGGGTCTCAGTCGGACAGACGGAAAGCCTGTTCTGGCGCGAGTGGAGGTTTACAAGGATTTAAGGCTGTTCTACAGCGCCGCCAGAACGGATAACCCGTTAGGCCGGCTGCCGCTCTGGCACGTCTGGAAGGGCGATAAATGGCTTCTCACGACGTCAAGCCAAGCCTACGCCTTTAAGGAGTTTAAGAGACTGAAAGTGGAGAGTGATTGCGCATGAATCTGATGCTTTGGGTGGTTACGGACATCGGCCTTTTGCTGGCCGGGTTCATGGCGGGTAGAGCCGTCGGTCAACGTCGGGCGGTTAAGGCGCTCGTGTTTATGCCGGACAGCCTCTTCGAGGAGACGATTTCCCTGACCCGGCAGGCACGGGAATGCCAGAAAAAAGAGAATGAAATCATAAATAATTCTGAGGACAAATAACTACCCCAATAAAACGAGTTTTGACCCTGCCTGAGGGGCGGTTTTTCGGGAAAATTTGCCTACACCACCCTACACCAAATGGCGCACGTTATGAATAAAACGGGTGTAGGCAGTGTAGGCATTTGCACAAACTTTTTCGTGCGAATATGCGCTGGTGTAGGGTGTGTAGGCATTTGCACAAACTTTTGATTGAGATCGCTTGTTATAAGATGTAGGGTGGTGTAGGGTGGCGTAGGCAAGGTGTAGGCAAGGTGTAGGGTAGCGGTGTAGGCAGTGTAGGGTAGTCACGGGAGTAGTTGTTAATTTGAAAAACCAGATGCACAACCCGGATAGACAATCCTTTGTGCAAGATGCACTGAAAATGTAGGCGGTGTAGGGTCTGCACAGAACTTTTTACGGAGCGGCGTGAAGTTGGTGTAGGCGGTGTAGGGTCTGCACACCCTAAAAGCTAATTACATCTGCCCCTAGCCCCGCGTTAGGGCCCCTTGGGTAAACCCTACACCACCCTACACCAGACCCCGTTTCAGCCTTGATCAAAGTATGGATGGAAACATAACTAAAATTCCGGGCCCGAAAGCGCCCGAAAACGGCCATTTCGGGACACGATGCGGATTGGATTGCCGCACCCGGAAAATGAAGAGGAAGGTGGTTTGCGATATGGCCACGGAAAATTTATTTGAAAAATATTTGCGGGAAAGAAGGTATTCGCTGCTTGAGGAACGAAAGAGCCTCCCGAGACAAGACGGAAGACGTAAGCCCGTGCATTGCTGGGAAAACAATTCGACATACGATAGCGTGTCCGAGGCTTCAAAGGCTTTCGGGATCGCTCCCGGCGATATCAACAAGTCGCTCCAAAGCTACGGACGTAAAGCGATCAAGGGGCTGCACTTTTTCTATGTTTGATAAGCCCACAAAGGAGGTGACGTGACATGGCGACGAAGCGTGACAACTCTAACCGTGTAAGCAACCGGGGTCGCAATTTTTTGAAAAGCCCAGACGCGGTGACGGAGTTTGAATTTAAGCCCCGTGAATCCTTAGCCCCTCAAGGCTATACGGATCTGGATAAGCCGGAGACAAAGAACCTTCTCGGCGATACGATAGGCCATTTGCGGAAGGCGTTTTTGATGAAGCCTGTACAGAGCAATGCCGAGCTGCTGGAGCGCCTCGATGATTACTTCGCCCAGATTCAAAATCGCGCCATCCCTCCAACGGTTGAGGAACTCGGTTTGTATTGCGGGTATACGTCTGAAACGCTCAGGGCTTGGCGGAGTGGAATGAATAAGGGATTCCGTGATGAGCCTTTACCGGGTATAAGTACAAAACTCATCGCTAAAAAAGCTTTAGAGATGATACACGCTACAGACGCGGTTTTGACCGAATCCGGCAAGATGAATCCGGTGACATATATCTTCCGTTCTAAAAACTATTACGGCATGAGTGACCGTCAGGAAATCGTTGTTTCGGCAAGTGCGGATGACAGCAATGAACCACTTACGCCGGAGGAAATCGCAAAGAATTTGCCAGAGCCAGACGAGTTTATGCAGATGGACGTTGACACGGATTATACAATCGAATAAATCAAAAGCCCACAGGATGATTTCGCCTGATGGGCTTTTCAAAATCCCACGGCGTGAGCGTATGGTTTTCAAAATCCCACGGCGTGAGCGTACGGTTTTCAAAATCCCACGGCGCGCGCGATTTTCAAAAGCCCACGGCGTGAACGCGATTTTCAAAATCTCACGGCGCATGCGCGTGAGAGCGGCTAAACGCCCGTCTGAGCGTTTCGACACGCAGAAGTTATCGCGCGGCGCAGGAAAACGCCTAGAACGGGCAGGAAACGTGTCTGAGCGGCGAACCAGCAGCCCGTGAGGATGTGGGTGTCGCGCCATCGCTTGTTTTCACGCTATCGCTTGGTCTTATCGCTTGCTTTCCGGGAAAGCGTCGTATGATGCTACCGAAGGTGTTTACAGACAGGTGTAACGGCCGCGTGGCTATGCGCCCGAGCGGCTGTGCGGCTATGCGCCCGAACGGCCGCGTGGCTATACGCCCGAACGGCTGAGCGGCTATACGCCCGAACGGCTGTGTGGTTGCGCGCGTACACCTCCAGCGCGGCTGTACGTGAGAGCACTTGTGCGGCTGCGCGCGTATGCGTTCGCACAGCTATGTGTGCCCGCGTAGCTGTGCAGATGCGCGCGTGGGGCGGCGCTCGATCGCGCCCGCGCGGCTGTGGTTGCGCGCCGTTGCAGGGTAGCCCCTGCCGCCCTGGTAGCCGCCGAAGGATCGCGGGCGCTGCTGGAGCTGGTGGAGCCCGCCGAAGGATCGCGGGCGCTG
>ERZ1034925.592-NODE-592-length-15053-cov-5.396986_pt1 | contig 15053 bp, 15 predicted proteins | sample MGYA00520687_ERZ1034925 | MGnify/ENA primary metagenome ERZ1034925 (study PRJEB33766, sample SAMN09781758) | gut metagenome | biome: gut microbiome | host: Homo sapiens | place: Madagascar | study: EMG produced TPA metagenomics assembly of the PRJNA485056 data set... | reverse complement strand
GTATTACCAGGCACATTTCACCCGGGCGCGATTTATGGACGAACTGGAAAAGGAGCTGCGCCGCTATGCGCAGTGAGACGGGATTATGAAATATCTGTTTATCAATGTGGTGGCGGGCATCGGCAGCACCGGGCGCATCGCGGCGGAAAAATGCCGCGAGTTGCAGGCGCAGGGACATGAGTGTGTGCTGGCCTACGGCCGCGCAGAAAGCGGCTGCGAGGGCATCCGCACCCACCGCATCGGCACGGACAGGGATATCAAGCTGCATGGCTTGATGACCCGGACACTGGACCTGAACGGGTTCTGCTCCACAAAAGCGACAAAAGAGTTTGTGCAGTGGATACGGGAATATGACCCTGATGTGATTTGGCTGCACAATATTCACGGCTACTACCTGAATGTGGAGGTGTTGTTCGACTACCTGAAAAGCTGCGGTAAGCCCATCAAATGGACACTGCACGACTGCTGGTCCTTTACGGGTCATTGTGCCTATTTTTCGGCGGTGGGCTGCGAACAATGGAAGACCGGCTGCCGCAAATGCCCGCAGCTGGGCACCTACCCGGCCTGCAAAGGCATCAGCAATGTGGCACGCAACTACGCCCGCAAAAAGGCGGCGTTCACCGGTGTGCCTGATATGCAGCTGATCACCCCCAGCAAGTGGCTGGCTGATCTGGTAAAGCAGAGCTATCTGAGAGAATATCCTGTGGAAGTCGTATACAATACCATTGATAAGACGATCTTTAAGCCGACTCCCAGCAATTTCCGCGAGAAATACGGCCTGACAGATAAGACCATCGTGCTGGGCGTCGCCAACCTGTGGGAAGAACGCAAGGGGCTGAAAGATTTTTACGCTTTGGCCAAAATGCTGGACAGCTCGTATGCAATTGTGCTTGTCGGTTTGAACGAAAAGCAAATCAGAGAACTTCCGAACAACATACAGGGAATTAAACGTACTAACAGTCCGCGGGAATTGGCAGCGATATATACTGCTGCAGATGTATTTGTGAATCCCAGTGTGGAAGAAACCTTTGGCATGACACCGATTGAAGCCCAAGCATGCGGTACACCAACTATTGTGTATGAGAATACTGCCTGCGCGGAAGTGGCGGCACAGAATGGGAATAAGGTAGTCCCGCAGGATGTGAACGCCGTGTATGAAGCGATTACAGGCAAAAATTCCCGGGGGGGGGGTAACTCATAAAAAGAACGGCTGCATGATTATTGCAATCCCGCGCACAGGCAGCCCACAGGAACTGGCGGCAGTTTACACCGCGGCGGATGTGTTTGTCAATCTGACGCATGAAGAAAATTACCCGACGGTCAATTTGGAGGCGCGGGCCTGCGGCACGCCGGTCATTACGTATGATACGGGAGGCTGCCGGGAAACGCTGGAGGCGTAACGGCCTGTAATTTGACACTTGGAGTTAGAATGGAAGAAAACAAAAAAATAGGACTCAGTGGGCTTTTGTTTCTCGCCATGGGCACTTTCTCGACTATGCCGGTCTTAGAGGTGTCAGCGGCGGGCAGAAGTGTGACGTTTTTTTCACTGACGTTCTTTGCGGCGTTGGTGTTTCTGTGGGTGCGCAACAAGAATTTTTTGCGCACGCCGATTCTGACAAAGCCACTGCGCTATTTTGTGCTGTGGATGGTTACAGGCATTGTGGCGGGCTGCACGGGTTGGCTGTATTTTAACGGAGACAGAATCTGGCAGTCTGCGGCAACGTCCTATCTGCCGAAATTGGTACTGTATATCGCCTTTGCTATCCTGTGGGAACAGGGCGCGTCGGAAAAAGATGGCAGGCTGGTGCTGAAAGGCCTGCTGTTGGGCGCAGTGTTGAACTGTGTGTGGGCAGTATTGGACGGCTTGTGTTATTATGTTGCTCATTTTTCGCTGAACAACGTTATATTTTCGACGTATATTGAACGCCACGATATCCGTCTCGGGCAGCTGTCGCTGATTTTGGGCAATGGCTTGCTGCGTGCGGCAGGCTTCAACACGGATCCGGCTAACATCGGTTTTCTTGGGCCGGTCGTGGTTGCTTACGGGCTGCACAAGCGCCGATACGGCTTGACGCTGATCGGTTTGCTGAGTCTTGTGTTCTCTGCATCGACGACCGCCGTCGTCGTAACGATGGTAATTTTTGTGTTGGAATGGAAAAATCTGATCCCGAAAAGAAAGCGGCCCCGCAAGGGGATGCAGACGTGGATGTATCTGGTCATCCTTTTGGGCATCGCCGCAGCGGCAGCGGCTGCCGTGCGGCTGATGCCGCTGGTCATCCGGGCAGTGGGCCTGTTTGTGGAACGCTTTAATGGTGCCTATCTGCAGTCGGATGTGACTTCGCCCCGCACGGTGTACTATTTGGTTTTTTTCAAGGCACTGCTGACGGCGGGGGTGATTGCCTTTACGGGTTCCGGCTTCGGGACTTCGTCATTCCCGTATATTGAAAACACGGAACTATTTCAGGAATTGGAGCCCTACATCGACAAAGCGCCATTCGACCCGGAAATGACCTACATTGCGTATCTGTTTGACTGCGGCATTCTGGGACTGGTTTTGTATGTTTACTGCTTGTTCCTTTTGTACCGATATTACAAAAAGAATCTGCACACGCTGGGGCATGCGGTAGAAGCCTACTATATCTTGCTGGCAACTGTGTTTTCGGCGCTGTTCTATCACTATATTTTGTTCTCACCGCAGGTGCTGCTGATCGTGGTGGGTCTGGCGGAAATCGGGCACAGCTGCACCCGGGGAAAACTACTTTCGGAGGTACGGAGCGGATGAAACTGAGCATAGTTCTGGCGGCGTACAACGGTGCGGAAACGATTTGCGCCCAACTGGAAAGCATTCTGGCCCAGACCCGAAAGCCCGATGAAGTGTTGATCTTTGATGACTGCTCCACCGACGACACCGTGGAGACGGTGCGCCGCTTTGCTGCACAGCATGACCCCGACGGCGCGATCCGCCTGATTCAAAATGAAAAGAATCAGGGCTGGCGGGCAAACTTTATGCAGGGATTTCGGCAGGCAGCGGGCGATGTGATCTTCTGCGCGGATCAGGACGACGTCTGGCATAAAGACAAGCTGGAAAAGATGACTGCCGTGCTGGAGCAGCACCCGGAAGTCAGGGTGCTGGCCTGCAATATCCATCCTTTTTATGAGGAGGGAGCGCAGCTGGTGCAGGTGGGCAGCCACCAGACCGACCCCTACGGGACCCACCCGCTGGAAAAAGTGGCGCTCGACAAAATGTGGCTGGAGCCGTGGCGGCCCGGCTGTGCCATGTGTTTCCGGCGGGAGCTTCTGCCGCAGCTGGAAGCAATCTGGTTCCCGGCTTGTGCCCATGATCTGCTGCTGTGGGCAGTGGGAATCGCCGTAGGCGGCGCGTGGATTTTGAACGAAGAGCTAATCGACCAGCGCCGTCACAGCGGCAATAATACGCCCAGCAACGCAAAAACTCGCAAGATCCGGGGCGGGCTGATGGAATTGTACACAACCCTGTCAGGGAAAATTTTGCAAAATCAACAGCAGCTGACTCTGCCGCCGGATAATGTGCAGATGGTTGAGAAGATGAACCGATTTTACACCAAGCGTGGTGCAGCGATCCGAAGCGGGAACCCCCTGCAACTAGCCGGATTGCTGGCAGACTTGAAATTGTATCCGACCGGCAAGGCCTGGCTGGCAGACTGCCTGGCGGCACTGCGATAAATTTTTATAGGAATGATAGTTATTTAAGTATGAGCAATACAAAACAGACGGCTGTCAAGGCCGGTATAGGCTACACCGTTGGTAATATCCTGATCAAAGGCATCTCGTTCATGACACTGCCGATTTTCAGCAGACTGCTGACGACGGAGCAGTTCGGCGTTTACAACGTCTTTGTCTCCTACGAGGCAATCTTGTATGTGGTAGTGGGGATGGCCCTGCACGCCAGCGTGCGCAGTGCCAATCTGGAATTTAAAGGGAAAATTGACGAGTATACCTCGTCGGTATCGCTGATTTATATTTTCAATGCGGTACTGTTTCTGCTGGCGGCACTGGTGTTCGGCGGGCCACTCAGCCGACTGCTGAGCTTCAAGCGGGGCATCATGGTCTTGCTGGTGCTGGACAGCTTCGGTAGTGCGGTGCTTACCCTGTACAACAACCGCATCAGTCTGGATTACGCGTATAAAAAGTATATGGCGGCAGCGCTGTGCAACTCTCTGGGCAATGTGGGCCTGTCGCTGATCCTGATGTTCACAGTATTCCGCGACAAGCGGGACACTGCGCGCATTCTGGGCACGACGCTCACGCTGTTTGTGATCTCGCTGGTGATCTTGGGGGGCTTTTACCGCAAGGCCAAGCCTGCCTATAACCGTGAATACTGGAAATTCGGCATCAAGTACAGTCTGCCCATTGTGCCGCATGGCATTTCGCAGGTGCTGTTGGCCCAGTTTGACCGCATCATGATTCGGTCAATGGTCGGCGATGCGGCAGCGGGCATCTACAGTCTGGCGGGCAATGTACAGCTGGTGCTTACCGTGCTGACGGATTCCATCGCGACGGTGTGGAGCACCTGGTTCTACCAGAAAATGGATGCCAACGATACCAAGGACATCCAGCACCGAGCGTTTCAGCTTTGCCGAATGTTTGCGGCGCTCTGCGTGGGCATGATCGCCATTGCCCCGGAGATGATCTGGATATTGGGCGGCAAACAGTATGAGCAGGCAACGTATGTGGCGGTGCCGCTCATCATGGTATCCTTTGTGCTGTTTGTCTACAATGTGGTGGTCGATGCGGAGTACTACTCTCAAAAGACGACCTACATCATGTATTGCACATTGGCAGCGGCAATGATCGACATTGTGCTGAACCTGTTCTTTGTGAGCCGCTTCGGCTTTGTGGCGGCAGCCTATACGACGCTGACATCGTATATCTTTTACCTGATCTTCCACATGCAGCTTTCCAGAAAATTGCTGGGGTTTGCCATTATGCGCTGGTCTCAGGTGCTGACGCTGGGGATGGCGGTCGTGCTGGCAGCGGTGATTTCGCTGCTGCTGCGGCAGAACATCTTGCTGCGCTATCTGCTGGAATTGGTTCTGCTCGCCGTGGTGGGCGGGAAAGCCGCCGTGCAGGAAGTGCAGACATTCCTGAAAACAAGGAAGGGAGAATGACCATGGAGGAGCGCAAGGAACTGACGATCGAAGAAATTCATGAGGGAACGATCGGCATCCTGAAAAAAATCATAGAGCTGTGCGATATGCTGCAAGTGAACTACTACATCATGTATGGTTCGCTGATCGGGGCTGTTCGTCACCATGGGTTTATCCCGTGGGACGATGACCTTGATATCGCTATGCTGCGCCCGGAATACGAAAAATTGTGCAGCTATTGCGAGACACATCAGGCGGAGCTGGGACATTTTGCTCTGATGAACCGCCGCACGGCCAAGGAGTATCCGTATAATATCTCCCGCTTTTGTGATATGCGCTACAGCATGGAGAAAAAAGATACGATCCCGGGAGCCGGTATGGGGATGTTCGTTGACATCTACCCGTTTGACGGTGCGGGAACGGACGCGCAGAAAGCTATAAAAAAGTACAGTAAAAAGAAATATTTCTATCAGTCTGGGCTGGTATGGGCGTTCAGCAAAGACCCGTGGCCGGCAAAGCGCAGCAAACTGCTGGCAATCCCGAAACTGCCGTTCTGGCTGTATGCCAAGGCGCGCGGGGCACAGTATTTTCTGGATAAGCTGGATGCCTTGCAGCACAGCTATCGACTGGAAGACAGCACCTATGTAGCCTGCATGGTTTGGGACCCGCAGGTATACCCGATGAAAAAAAGCTTTTTTGAAGGGTACGAGCTGTTGGAATTTGAGGGTCTGCAAGTCAAGGCACCCCACAATTATGATGAACTGCTGCGGCTGATGTATGGCAATTACATGCAGCTTCCTCCTGCGGAAGCCCGAGTGCCGACCCATGAATATCGGCTGTACCGGAAATAAACACCATTGGCCGACTGGTTGAGAAAGGATACGAACAGGGATGGATACAAAAGGATATGGCGTGAGCCTGATGGAGTTGTTTCGGCTCCTTATGAAAAAGATTCGCGTGATCATAGCAGTGGTGATCGCCTGTGTGATCTTGATGGAGATTGTGACGCCTCGGGGCAGCACTTATTATCAGTGTACGGCAATTATGATTATTGAGCCGAATACCAGAACCACGACCATAGTGACCGATGCAGAGGGCAGTGCCAACTCGTTGCTCGGCTCTGACCTGACAATGGAACAGAATGTCGAGAACAATGACGTGAACTACCGTATCGAGACCGGTGTACAACTGGCTTCTGTGTGCAGTGCCGTCATGAAGAGCGATATGATTTTGCAGCCGATTGTGGAGGATTTGGGTTTGTCGCGCACGACGGAAAATCTGGCCAATGACATCGAGGTGGAATCCATCGAGGACAGCCAGATGATGCAAATTAAGGTCAAGGCATCGTCCGGCGAGGAAGCAAAAGAAATCTGCGAGCGTTTGATTGCGGATTCCAAGGATATGATTCTGAAACTGACAGATGCGGCAACCTATGAGGAAGCCTATGCCCCGAGGACCTCGGAAAAAGCGATGCCCTCCGGCAAGCTGAAGAGTGCCATCATGGGCCTGCTCCTGGGTCTGGTGCTGAGCGTGGCCGGTATCATCATTCAGTATATGCTGGATGACCATGTGCGGACGGAAAAGGACATCGTATATGGTCTGGACATGAGAGTTCTGGGCGTCATCCCGGCGGAAACGGAGGGAAAAAAGCAGAAATGAAAATGAAAAACAGAATGGTAGACAAAAGCCGGAATACACCGTATGATGAAGCGTACAAGGCACTGCGCACAAATCTTGAGTTTTTGCACACGACGCAAGATCTGCGGGTGATCCTACTGGTTGCACCGGAAGAACAGAGCGGAAAGTGTGCCTTTGTGCAGAATCTTGCGGTCGTACTGGCCTCCAAAGAGCGCCAGGTGCTGTTGATGGACTGTGATCTGCGCTGCGGTGCCCTGACGAAGCATCTGAGCACAACGGCGGGGGTCGGTGTGTCGGAACTGCTGGCAGCAGAGCAAAAGCCGGTGAAAAAAGTGCAGCAGATTGCGCAGAATGTGGACTTCCTGCCCTGCGGTGCTGCAGCGGCAGACCCTTCTGAGCTGTTCCTCTCCCGTACGGCAGTGGACCGTCTGGCAGAGCTGCGCGCGGAATATGATTACATCATTCTGGATGCACCTGCGGTCCAGACAGCTTCCGAAGCAATCGACCTGAGCCGCATGGCGGACGGTGTGGTTGTGCTGATGCAAGCGGATACCACGAAGATGCAGAGCGCAGAAAACTGCAAGAAAAAGCTGCAGGCAGTGAATGCGTCGATTCTGGGCGCTGTGCTGAACGGCAGCGAGGCGTAAAACGGTGCGTTAACCGAAATTTCAGGGAAAGGAAAAATGCCGATGGTTTCCATGCGGAGTATGCTGGCGTATTTTCTGTCAGATACGCCACGGGTGGCTTGTTTTGTCATCAGCTGTGGGTTGGTACTGCTGCTGGCGTGGTGCAAACATCTGCCTGCTATGTGCAGGCTGCGCGATCAGGCAGTCGTGCCGGGCTGGGTAGTCATTGCGGCTGTCCTGAACCCTGTTTCGGCGCATTTCTTGGTCAATTATGCGGCGGAAACGCAGACCTTGCGCTTTATCTGGATGATCCCGGTGGCGGTAATCATCTCCTGCGTAATTGTCGAGCTGGTATTCTGCCTTAAAGCGCGCTGGGCGCGTCGATTTACGGTGGCTGTGGCTGCTTTGGTGTTAGCGTTGACGGTGGCAAGGGATCTGCCCCAGATGAAGACCTACTGGGAGGGGCCGAACCGGAACTGGTATAAAGTGCCCGAGGTCGTCATGGAACTGTGTGATTATATAGCGGAAGATGACCCCAATGAGGTGAAAATGGCAGTGTTCCCGTTTCCGCTGAACCTTTGGGTGCGCCAGTATCGCCCGGAGATCCGGCTGCCTTTTGCGTGGACAGAGCGCGAGGACACAGACATGGAAAATGTTTGGATGTATGAAGACCTGTACATGTTGGAAGAGGGTGTCCCCGACTGGACCGATTTGGCGGAACACGCCGAAAAAGGCGGCTACCGCTATATCATTTTGCCGGATCACGAGCCGCACACCGGCCATGTAGAGAACAGCGGCTACGAGCCGGTGTACCATATCCAGACCGATGAAATGGGTGACTATGGTAAGGAATATACGTTGTATCGCAAGGAAAGCGGGGCTGAAAAATGATCGTTCGTGTGTGCGCGGTCCTGTTGCTTGCCCTGTTTGTGGTCCCGTTTGGCATGGGCGAAGCGTTCATCAATGCGCGGGATAAGCGCCTTGTGTACTTTGGCGGGTTGTTTGCCAGCTTGACCGTGTTTGAAATTTTAATGCTGATTTTCCATGCAGCTATGGGCAGCCTGCGTGTGATGACGGCACTCTGGTGCCTGCTGTGCGGAGCAGTGGCCGTGTATGGTTGGTGCAAATATGGCCGCAGTGTAGGCAAAAATGGCCTTGCGTCTGTGCGTGCGAGTCTGAAAGACTGGACGCGGACGGAAAAACTCCTGCTGGCGGTTTGTTTGGGTCTGGTTGTGCTGCAGATTGCCAACACGGTGTTCAACGTTACATACAAAAACTGGGACGATGAAACGTACTGTGCCAATGCAGTGGGAGCGGTGTATACCGATCTTGTCAATCGTGTTGCGCCGGAATCCGGCGTGCTGCACCCGGCTTTCTACAACAAAAAATACGTGATAGCGGGCTGGCCAATTTACAGCTCGATGCTCTCGGTGCTGAGCGGGATCCATGCGGCCATCATCTACCGTACGATCCTGCCGATTTTTGAGATGGCGTTGGCGTATTATCTGCTGTACAGTCTTTTACGTCATTTCCTGCGGGATGACAGAAGAAAAGCGCTGATAGCATTTGTGTTTGTGTATCAGTTCTTTCTGCTGGCGGCGAAAAACATGGCGCAGTTCAGCAATGAGTGGTGGTTGCTGGTAAACAGCTGGACAGGCAAGGCGCTGGCGTTCAACGTGGTTACGCCGCTGGTGCTGTGGCTGATTCTGACGATGGAAGATACCGATCCGGCGGAGCGAAAAAGCTGCTGGCAGGTGTTGTTTGTGGTGGGCTGTGGTGCCTGCCTGATTGCTGCATCGCTGTTTATGACGCTGCCGGTGCTGTTTGCAGTCTGGGGCCTGTCCTACTGCCTGCGGCACAAAGATTGGGGCCAGTTGTGGAAATTTGCGCTGTGTGCAGTCCCGACGGCGGCTTGTGCGCTGATCACACTGCATTGAGGACAGCAGCTTATGAACAACCTGAAAAAGTATCAGCGTTTTGCGTGCACTGCCGTCCTGCTGCTAGTTGCGGTAGCAGTCTGCCTGCTGGCGGGGGCGATATGGAGCCGGTGGGAAAACCATATCTATCTGCCCACCTATTTTACCAAGATAGATGACCAGTACTTTATTGTGGATGCGGGGCATTACCGCATTTTGTACAGCGATGATGTAAAAAAGCCGATCTTCCGCTGGAAGACGCTGGACACCGATTTTTACAACCCACATTCGCTGGCAGGGCATGATGGTACGCTGGTGGCAGACGATACGCTGAACAGCCGTCTGAAAGTGTATCGCCGGCAGGGTGATGACTGGACTTTGTCGCAAATCATTCCAATCGCCGACAGCGGCTACCCGCATTTTACCGCATACGATGTGGATTACGGGGGGGGTATTATGTGCTGGACGGACGGAATGACCGGATGTATGTGCTGCGGGACAACGGTACGTCGGTGGAAATTGAAAAAATCGTACAGCTGCCGGACGTGACTGGTTATGTCCGGTCATTTTCGATTCTGGACGGCTATCTGTATGTGACGGCGGGAATCGGCAGCGAATCGATCGTGCAGTTGGACTACCGGCATGACTGGGCCGTCGTGGATAAATATTATGTCCCAGAGGAGGTACGCGGTATGAATGCCTTGTGCCGGATAGGGGATTTTTATTATCTGACGGCCAACACCGATGCGGCGTGGAACCCGGCCCCGTATATCGTCCGGACGAACGATCTGCACCACATTGATGTTGCACAGCGTGAGACAGTGACAAACGCTGTACCGTACTATTTTTCAAAAGTGGACGGAAAATATTATCTGACGGCCTATGAGGACTTTACAACCTACGACGAAAATGCTATTATAGAGTTGGATTCGCAGGAGGATGGGACGCTGCAAGCGGCAGGTTATGTCTATTTTCAGCGTGGCCATGTGTCGGCATCCGACGAAGTCTATCGATCCAAACAATCATAATCTTGCAAGCACGCTCGATTTTTGACATCGGGCGTTGCTTTTGCTACGAATGTTCACGAAAGGGAGAAATGCTAAGTATATGAACATCCAAGAGTACGATGTGTTGAACACGCTTGCGGAGACACCTTTTCTCAACCAGCGGGCGCTGGCGGATGCCTGCGGGTATTCGCTGGGAACGGTCAACCGGTCTCTGAAAGAGTTGGTGGAGGCAGGGTACGTGGATGAGAAGTCCCGTCTTACCCAAAAGTCGATGGCCGAGATTGAGGACAAGCGCCCACGCCGGGCTATCATTCTGGCAGCCGGTTTTGGTATGCGAATGGTGCCCATCAACACCGAAACGCCGAAAGGTCTGCTGGAGGTCAACGGTGAGCCGCTGATCGAGCGGGCCATCCGCCAGTTGCAGGAAGTTGGCATCCGGGAAATTTACGTGGTTGTGGGCTTCCTGAAAGAGCGCTATGAGTATCTGATCGATGAATTCGGCGTGGAACTGATTGTCAACCCGGACTACATGGGTAAAAACAATCTCCATTCTTTGAAGCTTGCCTTGCCGCATCTGTCTAACGCCTATGTGGTTCCCTGCGACATCTGGTGCCGTAGCAATCCGTTCCGCAAAAGGGAACTTTACTCCTGGTACATGGTCAATGATGCTGTGGACAGAGAGAGCGACGTGCGCGTGAACCGCAAAATGGAACTTGTCAGTGTGCCGGAAAAGAGCGGCGGCAATGGGATGATCGGCATCTGCTATCTGACCGGGCCGGATGCACAGACCGTGCAGATCCGCGTGGCGGAACTGTGCAGCAACAACCGCTATGACGGCGCATTCTGGGAGGAAGCACTCTACCACAAGGGAAAAATGATCGTGGCAGCGCGGGTCGTACCGGCAACACAGGCTGTGGAGATCAACACTTATGAGCAGCTGCGGGAACTGGACAGCAACTCGAACCAACTCAAGACAGATGCTATTCGCGTTATTTGCGAAGCACTTGGGGCGCGGATCGAGGATGTGACCAATATCACAGTGCTGAAAAAAGGCATGACGAACCGCTCATTTCTGTTTACCTGCAAAAATAAAAAATATATCATGCGCATCCCCGGCGAGGGAACCGACCAGCTGATCGACCGCAGACAGGAGGCGGCTGTCTATAACGTCATCCGCCCGAGGCACATCTGCGATGACATTGCCTATATCGACCCGAATAACGGCTACAAGATCACCGAATTTTTGGAGGGTGCGCGGGTTTGCGACCCGCTCAGTGACGAAGATGTCAAAAAGTGCATGAAGCGTTTGCGAGGTTTCCATGAGATGAAATTGCAGGTTGGGCACGAGTTTGACATTTTCGGGCAAATCGAATTTTATCAGTCATTGTGGCCAGACAATGTGTCAGTGTACAAAGACTACGCGCAGACGAAAGCAAACGTTTTGACGCTGAAAACCTACATCGAGGCACACGCAGGGGAAAAGGTGCTGACCCACATCGACGCGGTGCCGGATAATTTCCTGTTTGTGGAAAAGAACGGACAGGAAGACATACGCCTGATCGACTGGGAGTACGCCGGAATGCAGGACCCCCATGTGGATATTGCGATGTTCTGCATCTATGCCATGTACGACAAACCGCAGGTGGACCGGGTGATCGCGGCGTACTTCCCGGAAGGGTGCACAGCCTCAGTGAAAATGAAAATTTATTGTTATATCGCGGCCTGCGGCCTGCTGTGGAGCAACTGGTGCGAGTACAAGAGAAGCTTGGGTGTGGAATTTGGGGAATATTCCCTGCGGCAGTACCGCTATGCAAAAGAATATTACCGGTATGTGCAGGCGGAATGGGCAAATGTGGGAAGTGAGGGAGGAACGGAACATGTATAAAGTGGAACGCGCAATCATTATGGCGGCGGGGTTGGGCAACCGGATGCATCCAGTGACCCTGACCACCCCTAAACCGCTGGTGCGGGTCAATGGCATCCGCATGATCGATACTGTCATTGCCGGGCTGCATCAGAATGGCATCCGGGAAATTTACGTGGTCGTGGGCTACCTGAAAGAGCAGTTCGCGGGATTGGAAGACGAATATCCAGGGCTGAACCTGATCGATAACCCCTATTTTGACAGCTGCAACAACATCGCGTCGCTCTACGTAGCGCGGAATTATATCGAGAATGCGATCATTCTGGATGGCGACCAAATCATTTATAACCCGGCTATTCTGACGCCGGAATTTGAACGGTCCGGCTACAACAGCGTCTGGACCGACGAGGAAACCGATGAATGGTTGCAAACGGTCGAAAACGGTGTTGTGACAGCTTGCAGCCGTACCGGCGGCAAAGGCGGCTGGCAGCTGTACAGCATTTCCCGCTGGACCGCCGAGGACGGACAGAAGCTGCGCCATCATCTGGAAGTGGAATTCGAGCAAAAAAAGAACCGCCAGATCTACTGGGATGATGTGGCCATGTTTTGCTACCCGGAGGAATACCAACTGGGTATCCGCCCGATGCAGAAAGGTGACATCATCGAAGTGGATGATCTGCGGGAGCTGGCGGCACTGGACAAGACCTACGAACGATTCTTGGAGGTGGCACAATGAATACAAATCAAAGCGCCGAGCGCAGTAAGATCGACTGGATGATAACGCTGGTGCCACTGGCTATCGTTGTGGCGCTGTGCATCGTATTCTTCTTTGCGCCGGAGCAGTCCAATGCGGTGCTCAGCCGAATCCGGTTTTTCTTTGGCGATACGTTCGGTACCTATTATCTGGTGATCGGCCTGGGCATCTTCTTGCTGTCGCTCTACATCGCAGGGTCGAAATACGGCAATATTGTGCTGGGGGAGGCTAACGAAAAACCGAAATATTCTTTCTTTGCGTGGGGTTCAATGATGTTCACCTGCGGTCTGGCGGCGGACATACTGTTCTACTCTTTCTCGGAGTGGGTGCTGTATGCAACGGATCCGCACATTGCCGAGATGGGCAGTGTGCAGGACTGGGCCGGGGTTTATCCGTTATTCCACTGGAGCTTTATCCCTTGGGCATTCTATCTGGTGCTGGCAGTTGCGTTTGGCTTTATGCTGCATGTGCGCAAGCGCAGCCGCCAGAAATACTCCGAAGCTTGCCGCCCGATCTTGGGGCAGCACACCGACGGCTGGGCCGGGCGCATTATCGACTTGCTGGCGGTCTTTGCGTTGCTGGCGGGTACGGCGACCACATTCAGTGTGGCAACACCGTTGATGACAGCAATCATCGGGGAGTTGTTCCATGTGACGCTCAGCCGCACGACCATCAATATTGTGATCCTGCTCATTACCTGCGCGGTGTACACCTATTCTCTGCTGCACGGGTTTAAGGGCATTAGTGTGCTGGCCAATATCTGTATTTATATGTTCTTCGGACTGATCGCGTTTGTGCTGGCGTTCGGTGGGGAGATGCGCTATATTGTGGAAACGGGCCTTTCCTCTCTGGGGCGGATGGTGCAGAATTTTATTGAACTTTCCACCTTTACCGACCCGTTGCGCACTTCCAACTTCCCGCAGACGTGGACAATCTACTACTGGGCCTACTGGATGGTCTGGTGTGTGGCAGCCCCGTTTTTTATCGGCAGTATTTCCCGGGGACGCACTGTCCGCCAGACCATACTGGGCGGCTATGTGTTCGGTGTTGGCTCCACGCTGACCAGCTTTATCGTGCTGGGCAACTATTCCATGGGCCAGCAGATGACCGGCAAAGCGGATTTTATAGCGCTGTACAACGAGACGGGGGATCTGTACGGCATGATCGTCAGCATTCTGAAGACGCTGCCCTGTGCGCCACTGGTCATGGCGGTCGTGTTGGTGACGATGATCGCATTCTACGCAACGTCGTTTGATTCCATCGCGCTGACGGCCTCCTGTTACAGCTATCACACGCTGAAAGACGGCGAACAGCCCCATAAGGGAATCCAGCTGCTGTGGTGCATTTTGCTGATCCTGCTGCCAATTGCATTGCTGTTTGCGGAGAGCTCAATGAACAATCTGCAGTCTGTCAGTATTGTGGCAGCGTTCCCGATTGGTGCGGTGATTGTGCTGATCGTGGCAAGCTTCCTGAAAGATGCTAAAAATTATATGCAGACACAGAAACCTGAATTATAAAACTAAAAAACGCCGGGGCAAGCCCAACGTCTCTTAGATAGCCACAAAAAGAAACAAGAACCAGCACGCAGAATCACGCAACAGAGATTCCGCATGCTGGTTTAATTGTACGTTTGAGAAAAATGCTACGACGAAAAAGAGAATCGAAGAAATCTGCTTGAAAGACTGTTCAAGAGAGCTACTCTGTAAGAGAAGCTGATCGCAGATTTCTGCGCGAGCTTACGAGAGTCCGTTCTTCCCAGTCGAAAAGGGAAGATAAATCTCATAAGCAAGGTTTCGACAGTAGGTGGACTGATTTCACTTCGGACGAATTGCATACAAATGTGTACAGCATCGGAGAAAGAGACCTTGCAGGAGTATATTTTTTCCTTTTTTTAAAAATGGCTACGGGTGGGGTAATCATTTGGCAAAAGTTGTACATGGCTAGCTTTGCAAAGATTTCTTGGCAAATAAAGTCGAGCTTTTTTGAGTGAGACAGAGCAAAGCCCTGCCACCTATAAATCTGCAACAAAATGATGTTATCATCCGGGATAAGGTACTTTTGTGTGCGATATTACAGCAGCTTACTCCCCAGCGCGCGGCTTGTGCGGGAGAGGGAGAGGTTG
>ERZ1034925.590-NODE-590-length-15079-cov-22.917865_pt1 | contig 15079 bp, 30 predicted proteins | sample MGYA00520687_ERZ1034925 | MGnify/ENA primary metagenome ERZ1034925 (study PRJEB33766, sample SAMN09781758) | gut metagenome | biome: gut microbiome | host: Homo sapiens | place: Madagascar | study: EMG produced TPA metagenomics assembly of the PRJNA485056 data... | reverse complement strand
CGGCTTTCTCTGCTGCGGCTTTCTCTGCTGCGGCTTTCTCTGCTGCGGCTTTCTCTGCTGCGGCTTTCTCGGATAGCAGTAGGCCTCCTCCGAAAATTCTTTTCCCCATCGGGCACTGGCTGTCCAGCTTCGCAATCTGTGTGCAGTCCTCGCGTTTAACCGCAAACTCTATACCGTAGTGCGCATATTTCTGCAGCATTGCTGCCGTCAGCACATGGTCCGGATATGTATATTTCGGCAGCTCCTTTTTTGTCTCCGCCTTAATCTGCCGCATCGCCCGCTCGACCGCTTTTCTGAGCGTCGGGGCGCTCTGCGCGATGTTTCCTCCGAAACTTGTTACAAACGCCGTGCGAACGACTGCGCCATTTTCATACGTGATGTCTACATCGCAAATGATATGGTTCATCCTCAGCACAACTGATCGACCGGAGAACACCGTGAGCGATGGCGCAAAAAGAAAGAACGCAATCCCTCTGTCTATGTAGAATTCGCAGATTTTTGAAAGAATCGAAAAAGGCGGGTTGTCCAGCACGACGCAGCCGTCCGGATAGTCAAAACGCTCATAGTCCCCACCCGGATAGAATGGCCGCACGATGCAGGCCGGGTCAATCCCATATTCACTGCACGCCCAATCCCGGATCGCATCATAAACAAGCGGTGGCGTGTAGCAGTCGTCCGTTGTCTTTTTGGGTTTGAATTTCTCCGTGAACGCATCGTATTCCGGGTTGTCATCGAATAAGCATCCCTGTTCCCATTGCATGTTGTAGCCCTCCTTTGTTTTTTCTGCCCGCTCAAAGCGTGGCCGGAAATTCCGGCCACAGTTTCAACGGTCAGTTCGTGTATCCGCATGCCTTGCATGTGCATACGTCTGTCTCAGCGTCCCATTCGCAATCTGATGCCCCGCACTTCGGGCAGTGCCCCCACGCACCTCGCGCTCCTTTGGGGTCTGGCCCCGGCCCATTCAGCTTTGCATGCCACAGATCCCCCTTCTGGCCCAGCTCCTCCCAATGTGCGGTGTGCTCACGATTATCCCCGCGTTCCTCTCTTGCCTTCTCGATCCGCATTTCCAGCCGTGCGAGCTTTTGCTTTCTGGCGTACTGTACCTCTGCCGCTACACCGAACGCCCACATCATTTCATCCAGTACGATCTGCACGTCCGCGATCTCCTCGGCGATCTCGTCATAGTTGTCAATCAGTCCGTCCCCAAGCCCACTGCGGCCCGCAAACGTCACCCGCTGCGCCTTGCACAGCTCCTTTGTCAGCTCTGCCATTTCTTCTATTGCAACCGCAATCTGCAAATCATAGCCAAATGTCTCAATCGCAGACCAATAGATGTTTTTTGTGTCTGTCATTCCTGTTCCGCCTCCATTTCCTTGCGTTCCTGCATGAACCCATGCAGAAACAACTCCAGCAGATTGGCGGCGCGGTTGGTCAGCTTTGTGAATTCTTTCTTGCTGATCTGCAATTCACCGCTCGTGACGACTTGTGTGTCCGGGCTGCCTATGACCTGAATCGTCGGGTCGGGTATCAGCTTCTTTGTTCCGTCTTTCTCTACCTTGAAAAGCGGCGGCGTGGACTGCTCCATGACGATGCGCGGCGGGTATGCCTCGCCCCGGAAGCTGGTATCCCAGTTCAGCTTTTCATAATAGGCAGCAAAATTGTCGAGGTCGCGCGCAAAAGTTCCCATGATTTCTGCCATTTTAATGCTCCTTTCACACTTCCACGCACTCATCGGCGCGGATATTGATGCGTTTGCCGCCGGACTGAATCACGTAGCCGTACCGCTTTGTGCTTGTTGGCGGGCTGTATCTTTCCGCCGGGTAGATCTGCCCGACGACCGGGCTCAGCTCCGGATAGATCTCTACCGGCTTTGTGATGCGGATGTTTACCCGGCTGTGCGGCAGGCGCAGCTCGCCGTTTTCGGCGCGCATGCGCTCGCCCTGCTGCATGCGCCCTGCTGCCCTGGTTGCTTTTATATTTGCGCCCTTACAGGCTTTCGAGCAGCACGGCGTATATTTACCGTATTGCCGCAGGTAGCTTTGGCTCCTGCAAAATTCCTTCCCGCACTGCGGGCAGATCAGCTTGACTAATTCCTGCTTCATGATGTTCATCCTTTCGTCTGGGGGCCGGTATTCCGGCCCCCGCAGGCAGGACGGGCTTTCACCGTCTGCGCACCGGCGCGCCGCGCTCGCTTGTCAAACGCTGCGCATTTCCGGGCGAGCCGCCCTTGACTGCCGTCAGGCGGCTTATAAAAAGGAGGCAAGCGATGCACGGAGGCTATGCGAGACCCCCGTGTGGGGTAACGTTGACGGGTTCCGTTCGCGCGCACGTTCCACACGCGCCTTTTATCCCCGGCGCACAGAGCTTGAGGGAACTTCCTGTGCGCCGGGTGCAAAGCCAGGGTGATCCTCCCGCAGCCGTCTCATGGCGGAGCGGCTACGGCATAAGTCCGATAAAATATGTACCCCGGCTGATTGCCTATGTCTCCGGGCGGATATCCTTGTGGTAAAGGCCATTTTCACCCCTGACCAGCGGCAGCGCCCTGCGCCGCGCCTGCTCATCCGGGTTCCAGCCGCATTTCAGGCAGCAGGCCGTCGTGCGGTTCATGCAGGCGTTCCCGCTTTTCGGCAGGCCGCACGGCATTCCCGTCCGACATTCGTTTTTTTCTTCAGGCATTTTTAAATCTCCTGTATGTCGATTCCAAATTTTGACCGCATGAATTTCCGGTTGCGCAGATACTCCTTTGTCCGCGTCGGCGTGGACTTGACGTCCTCGACGACGAGCTTGCCGCCGAATCGGTACGAGAAGTCCGCCGTGTACCGGATCGCGCGGATCCGCTCTCCGGTCTCTGTCACATAAGATTCCTGCAGCGTGAACTGCTGCTGCAGGCGCAGATCGGAGATAATGCCAGCCCGGAGCATCACCATCAGCTCGTCGTACCGCCGCGCCTCCTTCTGGCTGTCGAACCGGATCCCGTTCCGCTCGGCCCGCTCGTTGTGGTACTTCGTATTCCCCCGGCTCCCCTTGCGAAGGGGATCTGGCGCCGCAGCGCCTGAGAGGTCGATCTGCTGCCTGGCATACAGCTCCCGCATCCGCGGCGGCATGTCCGCCATGGATTCAAACCGCAGTCCGCTCATTCTGTAGCGCCCCAACTGCAAAAATTGTCCGGCTCGACTGCAGGAGCGTTGAGAAAGGACGTGCGGGAAAAACACCGGCCGTTGATCCTGTAAATACAGTCCTTGCACCGCACCACCGGCGCAACGTCGGCGGCGGGCATTTCCCGAATTTCGGCATATGCGCGTTCCAACCGTGTTAGTGCCGTCATGCTTCCACCGCGTTCTGCTTTCCGTAACGCAAATAGCGCATCCTCGCGCCGGATATAATCAGCCATCCTTCTTGCCCTCCATTTCCTGCAAATCCTTCTCGGCTTCTTCGCGGCTCAAAAATACGGTTTTGCCGATGTCCTCTGGTCTGATCGTCCCGAGACCTAGCGTATTCAGCACAGTCCGCCCGTTCAGCGTGCTCACGTCCGATACGGTAAAACTATATACCCGCTTAACCGGGTGATTGCAGTATGTCCACAGTTCATCTCCCTGCCTGCACGGCAGCACGACCACGCGCCCGTCCTTGTCGGCCTCGGCAAGCTTGCGGAGGAGGCTAGGCTCCACGCCCAGCGCCTGCGCTGCCAGATTTATCATCGTGTCCTCCGTAAATGGAGCCTTGATTTCCTCCGGCGTCAGACCCGTGTCCTCGTAGGCTTTCAGCCGCTCCCACACCTTCCGCTGCGAGCACGCGCCGTTATACGAGCATGGCAGCTCCCGGCATTGCGCGATGTCGCAGAAGTTCCCCTCAAATGTCAGTCGCTCCATGTCTCTTCCTCTACATACCGCCAGCTCTGCGGCGGGCGGGTGATGGGCTTGGGTTTTGCCTTGAGCGCTACCTCTACCTCATTTGGCACAGCGTAAAATTTCCGCAGTTCGCGCGGGGTGTTGTAAATCTTGAGATTGGAGATGTGCCAGCCGAAGCCGGTGGCATCTCCGAGATACCGGTGCAGCTCCGCAGGCTCTAGGCAGGTTGGCCGCGCAGCATCCGACGGGATTCTTCCCGCGCCGTTAATGTTGATGATCTGATCGCACAGAAATTCCCCGATAACCTTTTGCCGCTTATCCCATAAGCCAGTGGTCGGCGCTTTTTCCGTCTTTATGAAAACCGGCTTGCCGTGATACGTCTCTCCATAATTCTCATCGCCGTCTTTCATAATGGTGAGTAGCTTTTCCTCCGGTTTTGTGCAGTAGATATAGCACTTAAACGGCGTATCCATCTTCGGGCGCGTCTTGCGCACCTCGATCGTCTTCTGCCCGTTGATGATCTTCTCGCACCACTTCGGGCGGATGCTGATCAAAACAGCTTTACTCATGCTTGTCTCCTTCCTACTCCATGATTCCGAGTTTTTCTATCGTTTCTACGTAGCAGCTTTGGCAAATATAGCAAAGCGTTCTTGCAGGGCTATACGGCTTTCTAACTAGGACGCATATGCTATTCTTTTTGAGCCGCTCACGCCCGCATTTTGCGCATTTGCAAATAAACCTTTCGTCTGCTCTAACGCAGTCGCAATCTGCATCATAGATTCCCATTCGCTTTAACCCTCCGGCGCGCCCGGCAGCTGCATCCAGTGGGTAATTTCCACTGCATCGTCCACCAAATCAGAAGCATCTGCCCCGCATTCCGCCAGCAGATCGAGGACTACAGGCGAATCCCAATACCATCGATCCCTGTAAAAGCAGGCAGTGCCGGAAAACGGAACGTCTTTTATTTTTTCATAATACGGTTCTGGCGCTCTGTTCACCCACACCACGTTTACAAGCAGCAGTTCCTCTGGCAGCCTGTCCTCCACGCTGATCCACTGCGGCACCTTCTCCCGCAGCGCCGCATTCTCGGCGGTCAGGCGCTCGATGAGGTCGGCGCTCACTTTCGGGCACCCATCGCACCCGTATTTCTTCGTAAACGGGCATTCTTCCTCTGATTCTCCACTTGCACAGCACCGCAGCGCCTGCACGATTTCCTGCCTTGTCATGGCGTGCAGAAATCGGTCGGTTCCCTGGTCTACGTTGATATTAGGACTTGTCAATCGTTCCATATCTCATACTCCTTCTCGATGTATTCGCAGTATGCCATTTCCAGCCTCGCGCCTGCGCTTTCCGCTGCGTCCGGCAGGAAAACAACCGCGTCCGCCACGTCGATCATTGCAAAGCAGATCCGCATGTAGTCCTCTCGGCTCATGCCCTCCGGCAGCTCGGCTGGGCTGAGTGCTGTATACCCCCACTTTCCCAGTTCTTCTGCCGCCTTTCGAAATTTCTCCCGATACCCCGGATCTCCGGTGATTTTACCGGCTATGTAAACCTTCACGGCAATTCCTCCACATACCGCCAGCTCTGCGGCGGGCGGGTGATTGGCCCGGGCTCCCAGCCGAATCTCGTCTCCTGCAGGCCGTTAAATTCCCGCAGCTCACGCGGGATATCGTAAATCTTGAGATTGGAGATGCGCCAGCCGAAGCCATAATCTCCGCCCAAATACTTGTACACATCCTCACGTGTGAGACATGCGTCCACCATTGCCCACTTCGGGATCTCTCCCGACGGGTCAATTTTTGCAAAACGATCGCATGTAAATTCTGCAACGATCTTCCCATTTGCGGCCTCATACCCAAAAGCTTCCGCCTGCTCCCGCTCATGGGCCGACCCTGCCGTAATGGCCGGATGCTCCGCACGAGCGTTGACCATGAGTTTCCCTCTGCCGCCCTTAGTGCAGTAGATGTAGCATTTAAACGGCGCATCGACATAAAATGGCGTGTTCTTGCGGATCTCAACCGTCTTACTCCCGTTCAGGATCTTCCTTATCCACTCCTGGCGAATGCTGATCAAAACAGCTTTACTCACGCCTTGCCTCCTCCCTCCGGTGCTTCCGGCGCGCCGCGCCATTCCCAGTTGTCTGTGCTGCTCCCGATTCCGGAGCATTTCATGCACGCGCAATCCGGTTTTTTCGCGCAATTATCGCAATCTTCTTGGCCGGTCGGCTTAAACCCTTCCGGGCAATCCTCAAACCTCGCACAAAACATGCAGCCAGCTTTCCGAATCTCCTTTTTCAGCGCCGCGTTCTCGGCGGTCAGGCGCTCGATCAGTTCTGCTGCGGCCGTATTTACCTCGTCAAAACAGTCTTTGTTCCCTACTACGGGGCATTTTTCGCACGGGACTCCAAATTTGCAGCACCGCAGCGCCTGCACGATTTCCTTTTCTGTCATGGCGTTACATCCTCCCATGTAATTTGTCCCGGAAGTTCATCCGGATTTAACAGCGCGGCTTCCGGATCCCGCCACTCGACGCCGATGTAGTCCAGCACACGGCCCCAGCCGTACCAGTTCCCGCGATCATCCTGCATTACGTGATTCATCCACATTTCCCACTCCTTTGGATTCCGCTCCCACAGCCGGTCGAACCGGTGTGGGCGTTTTTCCATGTGCACGCCGAACCCGCACATGGAGCACCCGGTTCTCTGTGCTTTTGTCGTCCTGAGTGTTCCGTCTGCGTCGCGCACGATCTCTCCGTAGATTTCCGGCACCGGAACCTGCAAATCCAGCGCAAGCTGCAAAATATCCTGCCGCGAAAAAATCGCGAATGGACAGCTGCGTTTCGTTCCCGGCGATATGTAGTTGCACCCGTGCATCATCAACGCTTTCTGCCTGCGCCCTCCTTCGGACGCCATCAGGCCCATATACGGGAAGCTTCCGGTTTCTTTGGCATAATCACTGCAAGGCTTTTCTTTCAGGTAATAGCAGCACTTATCCGATACGAGAAAATCCGGCGTTTTGTAGCTAACGCCTTCATTCTCATTTTCGTATCCGCCGAAGATCTCCAGCCATTTTTGCGCCAGCTTCATCCGCGTCCCCGTGCGGAACCCGCCGTAAGCCCCTGTTTCCCCAGTGATGATCGCATGGCGTACCGTTGCGTTTTTCTCGCTTGGATTTTGCAAAAGCGAGATTTTCCCCGCAACTTCCTTGGAGATCACCGGCCATCCGTACTCCCGCAGCACTTCCACTTTGCTTTTCAGCGGTTTCAGCGGCTTCACGCCGAGTTGCTTGTGAATCAGCTGAATGCTTTTATCCTCAAGCGACGATACCGAGATGGCAGGCACATCAATACCGATGCTGCGAAGGAACAGGAGCAGCGTGATGGAATCCAGCCCGCCGACAGCTACGTAGCAGCTACCTGCAACGTCTGGGTGATCGTAGAATTCCCATGCGCGGATTTTGGCGTATTTCACCTTGAACGCATAATCCATCTGCTGTTTTACTCGAAAATCCGCAATCTTCCGTTCGGTATCCAGCCTTGCATTTCGCTCCAGCACATTCTCTTTCATTTTGCCTCATCCCTCCCCGTCGTCACACACAAACCTCATACCAGCGCCCCCGGCCAGGTGTCCGGCTGATAGCCGAGCTTGGCCACGCTTGCCGACTGGTGGTATTCCGGCCGCTTGAAGCTGTAGCCCCAGCGCTTGGCCGCCCAGAACAGGGCCGCCGTTTCATCCGCCGCGTGTACCGTCAGCTGACGGCCTGCGTAGTTCACCACAAAATAGTGCTTGCCGGTATATCCCGGCTGCTCGACGATATCCGCGCGCCTCGCGGGACGCTCGCCCGGGTAGTCGATGCTATTTTGCCGCATAGCTTTTTCCCCTCCTGTCTTTGTTTGCCGCCCGCTCAAACTGCCGGGCGGCGGCTCTGTCTGGTTCCAGACTGAGTTTGTCCTTGTGATTGATGTCGTAAATGTAATTCCGGATGCTCTCATAGAGCGTCCAGCTGCAGCAGCGTGCGCTGCATCCCGGCGCCCGGCCGGGGCAGTCCTTCGCGCACGGCGGCGGGATCTGCCGCATGCGCGGCGCGTAGATCTGCGCCGTCATAGCGCTTCGTCCTGCACGCACAGGAGCCAGTACGCCAGCTTTTGCAGCCGCGTCTCCTGTTTGAGCAGTTCGTCGGTTGTCTCATGATCGACGCGCTGCATCTCGTACAGGAGCGCCCGGTCGTTCTTGAGATCGTCCGCATAGGCGTTGACCGCCTCGATCACGTCCGCCAGCTGGTCAGGGCGGAAGCTGACCGGGATCTTTTGCTCCGTCACAGCCAGATCCCCGTCAAAAACGTCGTCAGCGACACGCCGCCGAGGACGGCGGCGATCTCCGCCGCGTGGGCGCAGCCTGCGATGATGCACAGCGCAAATCCCACGCCCGAGATCCAGATGCACCCCAGCCGCGCCAGCCGCCGCATGGCCTTGCGCGTCTGGTAAGCCTCCCAGATCCGCCGCTGCCGTTCCTCCGTCACTTCCTCCGGCTCATACCCGAGCCGCTCCGCAAGATTGGTTCTCATTTCTTCTCCTCCGTTTCATCCGTTGCGGTCTGTACGGTCTCTGCCGCTTCGATCTTTTCCAGCATCCGCTCGATATTCCTGTGTTCCTTCTCAATTCTCTCGAGCTCTTTCCCGATGGCTTCCCGCCATGCTTCGCTGCCCGGCTCTCCCTCTTTGAGACGGAACGCATCCGCATCCATCCGGATCATGTTCCTTTCGAGCATCCACTTGAGATGCAGCCATTCTTCCGTTGTCAGAAGCAGCTTTTTCATGCCTTCGCCTCCGTCTCCTGCATCCGCCTGACGAGCCGCGCCAGACGGGCATTTTGTGTCACGAGCTTCTGCGCGTCCAGGTCAAGCCCTTTGCGTTTCAGCCCGTTTATGATCTGCGCCGCCTGGCACTCACTCACCAGCGCCGCCTCGATCAGATCATGCAGCTCCTGCGCATCCAGCGTCAGGGTGTAGGTCTTTACCTCCGCCATGGCTCAGCCTCCTATCTCTGCACCATCCACCGTGCCAGCTCCGTGAGCGACACCGTGTACTTGTTCCCGATGTGCCGGGCCGGGAAGCGCCGGTCAGCCAGCAGCGTCCGCCGGTCGATGCCCAGCGCCGCCTGGCATTCCGTGATCCCGATCGCTGCCCGGCCCGGAAACATATCCGTCAGCAGCTCCAGCTGCGGCCGGTACCCTTCCAGCTCTCTCGGCATCCCCTCACGCCTCCTTCTTCTCGCTCTTCGCCGGCTGCACCATTGCTGCCATGCCCTGCATAAAGATCAGCGCCTTCTCACGCATTTCCGGCGTAAGCTTGTTGATTTCCGCCGAGATCTTCTCGGCCTGATGCTTCTGCTCCTCTGACATTGATCTCACCTCGCTCGGTTTATTCGTTATGTATAGACTAGCATGTGATACGTATATTGTCAAGTATTATTTTATACATTTCACATATTTTCTGATTGACAAATATGCGTGCCTGTGATACTCTCATTTCAGAAAGAAGGTGAATCCATGAACACAGTGAATGAACGAATCTCGTTTTTAATCAAAGATCAGGGTCTGACGCAGTCCAAATTTGCCGAGCGCATTCACCTGACACAAGCTCATGTCTCTCGAATATGCTCCGGCACATATGTCCCAACCGAGCGCACGATCTCGGATATCTGCCGGGAATTCAACGTCTCCCTCGCCTGGCTCGAAGACGGCGAAGGGGAAATGTATGTGCAGCGCAGCGCGAATGAGGAGCTGGCCCTGCTGGTCACGGATATCATGTCCGACGCAGACGATTCCTTCCGCAAGCGCTTTCTCTCCCTCCTGATGGCGCTGCCCCCGGAAGACTGGATCAAAATCGAGCATTTTGTTGACAGTCTTCAAAAAAATAATTCGTCGAAAGACACAAAAAACGCCGAGGACGCTTGACTGTCCTTGGCGTTTTCTGTATTTTTGAAAGGGGGTTGTATATTATGTCGGAATCCACATACTCAAAAGCAATGACGCTATGCGGATATATCTTTTATTGCATTCACAAGCTCGAAGATGATATTGAAAAGGAACCTGTCGTATCAAACGCAATGCCGATTCTTTCCGCCGCATTCTTTGCTCCGCTGTCATTTACTGTCCTTCGACCAGACACTGCTATCTCAAATGACTTTTGTGATTGCGTCGCTGCTCGTCTCTGCACCAAGCGCCCATCCCCGATAATGGACTTGTTCTTTACCTGCGCCGCTGACTTTGTTGGGTTCTATGGGGGCACTCTCTCATTTGAAAACAGTCTGGACTATTCGCTGTACCTTGCTTTCGATTCCGTCTACGACATTTCCAGCGACGAATGGTTTGATAAATACAGAAATCCCGTTCTCCGTGTCGCTCATTCCATTTTGGTTTTTGCTGACGATCTTGTTAAACGGGACGCTCCTTCTCCCCCTCCTGCCCCAGCCCAGGAGACCAAGGTTCACACACATTCAACCCGCGCCGTGTATTGGATTGCCATCATAGCGGTCGTTGTCGCTGTTGTTGCCATTATTATCGCCGTCTCCGCATCTCATTCAGTCAGCAATGCTCCATCCGCTGCGGCAGATTCTTCAGCGGCGGCAACCGAACCCGTTTCTTCTCCTACCCCCGCAGAGCCTGAACCGGCGCCAGAGCCGCAGCCCGAAAAACTTTCTCTCCCGCGAAATGGCCGCCACTATCCCACATACGATTTCTCTGTCGACGCCCAATCCTCGATTTGTGTCCACGCGCCGTCCACCTCCAACTGCTTTGTGATCATCAAGCGTTCTTCGACTGGAAAGATCCTTGATCGTTTCTTCGTCCGTTCCGGCTCCACCGTTGATACATACTGCCCCAAAGGAACGCTTGATATCTACTTTACTTTCGGCGGCGATTGGTATGGTACAGATTTTCTCTTTGGTGAAGACACTCGTTGTCAAGTCGACCGTGAAATTGAATTCACCGAAACAATCGCTTATGAGTATACGCTCAACCCAGTTACCGACGGCAACTTGCATATGCCAGAAGTCAGCATAGACGAAGCGCTTTCTGATTGACACTCCCGCCGGAACGATTTCCCGTTCCGGCGCTATAAAATTCTGTAGATTTCTCAAATTTTTGTGCATTTTTTCGTGCAACATTCCGGGTTTACATTTTGTCCGCCGCAGCATATACTATAGACACAGCGAAAGCTGCGAATCAAGCCTTTGGAATTGACCCCCCACGATCAGGGGAGTGCCAGATCCAAGGGCTTTTGATCGTTAGCTGTAATCCTTTCCCTGTCGAATAATTCCCCGCCGGAACGGCCTCCCGTTCCGGCGCTTATTTTATGATGTTCCGCAGGAATCGCAGGATGATTTTCAGCTGATCCAGTGTGGCCCGCTCTAAAATGTTTTCAATCCGTTCCATCGTCTTTTCCATCTCCGTCTCCATTTCTCCACAAAATTCCCGTTCATTTTTTGTTAATCTTTGCCTCTTGTTCGCACCTCCCAAAAGTTGTAAGATATAGGTAGGCGTCGCCCGCGCCGCTGGCCGAACAACGGCGCGGGCTTTTGCTTGCGCAGGCGACCGGGAGCCGTCTGTAACTTTAGGGTAGCCTGCCCACGGTAGACTTGTAAAGATATTACAGTTGCTTTTTGCAGTCAGACGTCTTGCTTTTTTGGGGGGAATGACATGTTTTGAAGGAAAAATTATCTGATTTATGCCGTGAGCAGAAGCAGACGATCACTCCGCACAAAACAAATCAGGACGTCGCCGAAAATACCGACCTTTCCGTCGGCACCGTCTCCCAGTTCTTTCGCGGCGACATCAAAAATCCGTCTGTTTACACGGTCGGCCCGATCTGCCGGGAGATGGGCGTTTCTATGGATGAGTATTTCGGCATCCCGCATGACGAGCCTGCCGAGCCTTCCGAGCCTCCCGATGCTGAAAAACTCCGTGCCGAGACCGCGGCCCTTCGTGCACAGCTTGCTCAGCAGCAGAAGTCCCTGCGCATGCACCGGCTTGTAACGCTCATCCTCTTGGGTATTCTTTTGCTGTGTGCCCTTGCGCTTGTGGCCGACGCGCTCATCCCATCGATCGGCTGGATCCGCGCATAAATAAAACCGCCCCGGCCCAGCGCCGGAGCGGTATTCTTGGAGGTTTTACGATGCCAATTCCCAAATACTATGTCAGGCCGGACGGCCTGCATGAATCCATCATCACAGTCAACGGCAAGCGCAAAGCGTTTCGCGGCAAGACAGATCGCGAAGTCTGGAACAAGATCAAGGCATACCGCGCTGAAGCCGAGAAGCCAAAGACCGTCCCGTTCTCCGACGCCGCCCACGCCTGGTGGAACGAGATCGAGCCAACGCTTGCCGCAAATACGCACAAGGGCTATAGTCCCGCATACGACCGCGCCGTCGAGCAGTTTGGCCCAGAGGACGTCTCCACGATCACAGCCAAAGAGATCGAGACGTACATCAACCAGTTTGCCAAAACCCACGCAAAGAAGACCGTTATCACCCAGCGCCAGATCATCCGGCAGATTCTGAATAAGGCCCAGCGCGAAGGGTACATTGCCTTCAATCCCGCCGAATCCGTCCTGCTCCCGAAGAACCTCGCACAGAAGAAGCGGCACGCGCCGCCCGCCGACCAGATTCAAAAGATCAAGGCTAACGTAAATGACGAATTCGGCCTTTTCGCTTTCCTGATCTATTATACCGGCTGCCGACGCGGCGAGGCAGAAGGGCTGATGTATGAGGATATCGACCGCGTGAAAAACCGCATCAGCATCAGGCGCAGCGTCTACAACGTCAGCACCAAGCCGGAGATCAAAGAGCCGAAGACCGCCGCCGGTATCCGTTCCGTTCCGCTCCTGCCCGCTCTGGCTGCCGTCCTCCCGGATAAAAAACACGGTTTTATCTTCTCCCCCGACGGCGGCAAGTCTCCTTCGCCCGACTGGATCATATCTCGTAACTACGCGCAGTACCAGAAGCGCACCGGTGTCACCGTCTCCCCGCACGAGATCCGCCACGGCTACGCGACCGCCCTGCACGAAGCGGGCGTCGATTACAAAACCGCCCAGCAGCTCCTCGGCCACGCTCAGCTTTCCACTACCATGGACATCTATACCGACATCCTCGACACCAGCATTGATAAGGTCGCCGCCCAGATGGATGCGGCATTTTAATTGCACCTTTTTACTGTGTCGGTTACTGTGTTTATACCCATGTATTTTCCCGCTTAAATATGCTAGGATATGCTAAGTCCATTTTCTCAGCATTCGTTTTCATTTCCCCCGTTTTGTTCTGCATCCCCCGCATTTCCCCTTTCAATAAATAAAAAAGAAGCGCAGGAATTCATTTTCCTGCGCTTCCCATTTTGGCGGAGTGGGAGGGATTCGAACCCTTTTAAGTGCACTGAATTTCAATGTTAAATTTGACTTCTGTGTTTAAATTGTGTTCAATCCTCATTCCTGCATTTTTATTTCGCAATATGCTCGTAATACTCCATCAGCTTGCGCTCCGGGCCCGGGCCGTCTTTGTCGAGCAGGAATGCCTTTGCCAGGGCGGCGTAGAATTCCGGGCGGTTGAGGCCGAATTCTACCGCGACGGGGTAGTAGTCCGAGTACATCATGTTCATGGTCACGCCCCACGCCCAGTGCGGGACTACAGGTGCCTGAATGCCCATGCTCTCGGCAACGGCCGTTGTCTGCTCCATCGTCCAGTGCGGGCCGGTCGAGCCGTCGGCATTCTGCATGTGCTCGGCCCACTGTATCGCCGTTTCGCGATCAAACGTGGCCGTCTCCGGCTCGTCATTGTGCCCGTGCAGCTTTTCCAGCCTGCTGATCGTCTTCGCGTACAGGCCGACTTCCTCCGCGCTGCCGAGCGTCACAGGCTTCTCCATGGCCTCGTGCAGCTTTGTGTAAAGCTTTTCGATATATTCTTTCATCTCGTCATGCCTCCTGGATATACCGGTAGAGTTTATCGACGTCGTTCTGGTCAAACCGCAGATCGCCCAGCAGCGGGACGGATACGGTCAGCTTGTTTTCAAAGCGCGGCCTGGCCGCGTTGTAGAGCTTGTCGAGGTCGATGTTTCCGGCGTCGTCAAAGATCTGCATCATCTTGATCGCCGGATTCTCGCGCAGCGCAAGGATCTTTTCGCGGCTTCCCTCCATGATGAGCGCCAGCATGATCCCGGCCCCGATGCCCTTGCCGCCCGGCAGGTGTGGGATGACCTCATTGTCTGCGTAGCGCATCGCGCCGCGCATAGCCTGATCGATCGTCACTGTCATCGCAGGTTCCCTCCTTTAAGGATGGGGGCGGCTATCGCCGCCCCTTTGGCTTAGTTGTTGCAGCAGCCGCAGCACTTCGGGAGCGGATCGTAGAGCGTCTGCGCCGTGGTCGCGGTGCCGGTGGTGACATCTGCGACCTGCTTGGGATAAAAGGTTGCGTTGACATAGGTCTTCAGGGCGTTGTCGCCGCAGCAGCGGCGCTCGGCCTCCATCTTGACCGCGCCAAGGGCTTCCTTGCGGACAGACTCGACGTCCTGCTTGACCAGCGTGAAGCTGTCCTCGGTGCGCTGGTTGTGGACGGCCTGCTTGCACAGCGCCTCACGGACGTCCTTGAGCTGCCTGTCGATATAACCGTACACCTCCAGCATCTTGCCGTCGTTGTACGTGTTGGCCTTGAGCAGCGCGATCTCGCTGTCCTTCGCGGCCAGCTTCTGTTCGCGCTCCAGATCGTAGCGCGTGACCGGCATGTTCTCGCTGCATTTCGGCTCCTGCTGCCGTGCGGCGAGCATGGCGGCGACCGTCATGGCGGGCGTGACCGCCGCAGCAACGTCAGCGGCTGCCGACTTGTTGTTCTGTCCGAGGCCGCCCAGCAGATTACCGAGTCCGCCGTTTGCCAGACCCAGCGCAGCTCCGCCGATGCCAAAGCCCAGCGCAGTCCCCGCGAGTCCTTTGCTTGCGTATTCCATAAAAAATACCTCCGAAACGTAGTAAACCGGCCGGTTTCTATGTTCAGTCTACCGCTTCCCCGATTCCCGAGGGGGACATCTGCGGGACACTTCCGGGGCGTTTGTGTACCATTTGCGGGACATAGAAAAAGCACCCCGTGGGATGATCCCACGGGGTGCTTTGCGTTATGCTCCTGTCAGACGGCGGGCGATATTGTAGATGTGCGGCAGGCGGCGGGAGATGGTTTTGCGGTCGATGCCGATTTCAC